>JACZCY010058485.1_pt1 | contig 28123 bp, 23 predicted proteins | sample 8641821 | NCBI WGS metagenome assembly JACZCY01 (sample SAMN15324609, study PRJNA640507) | soil metagenome | isolation source: intercropping sugarcane | place: China: Luxin town, Laibin City, Guangxi Province | collected 2019-07-25 | depth 10cm m | reverse complement strand
CTCTGTTTCGAGCAAACGCCAACCGATTTCCAAGCTTCGTTTCTGTTCCTCCGCCTTGATCCAATGTTTAATCTTTGTCTTCGCCCGTGACGTGCGGACGAACTTGAGCCAATCCTTGTGCGGAGTCTGGTTCGGAGATGTCAGAATTTCAATGGTGTCGCCGCTCGTCACTTCATGCTTAAGCGGGACGATCTTTCCATCGACCTTCGCTCCGACACAGTGGTCGCCGATTTCCGTGTGAATCGCATAGGCAAAGTCTATCGGCGTGGCTCCTTTAGGCAGTTCTTTGACGGTTCCCTTGGGCGTAAAGACATAGACCACGTCATGGAACAACTCGAGTTTCACGGAATCCATAAATTGCCGATTATCCGGCAGATCCTTTTGCCATTCGATGAACTGTCTCAACCATCCGAAGGTCTTGCTGTCTTTATCATGCACTCTCCCCTGTTCTTTATACTTCCAATGCGCGGCGATCCCATACTCGGCCACGCGATGCATTTCTTCCGTACGGATCTGAAACTCCACATGCTCGCCCTTCGGCCCGACCACGGTCGTATGGAGGGATTGATAGAGGTTCGATTTGGGGATCGCGATGTAATCCTTGAAGCGGCCCGGCAGCGGTCGCCACAACGAATGGATGACACCCAACAGCGCGTAACAGTTCATCTTCGTATCGGTAATGATCCGCAAGGCGGTGAGATCGTACACCTCTTCGAAGGAGATCGATTGTTTCTTCATTTTTTGATAGATACCGTAGAGGTGTTTCGGTCTCCCGTACACTGCCCCGACAAGCCCATTCTCTTTCAGAGCCCTCTCGACGAGCGCTTGCACCTCTTGGATATACTGCTGCCGATCTTCGTCACGCTTCGCCACGCACACCCGCAAGGTTTCATAGACATCCGGCTTGAGATGTTTCAGACACAAATCCTCCAATTCGTTCTTCACCCAACCGATTCCGATGCGATTCGCCAAAGGCGCATAGATCTCCAACGTCTCTTGTGCAATTTCTTGCCGTTTTTTCTCACCGAGATGTTCAAGGGTTCGCATGTTGTGGAGCCGATCGGCCAGTTTGATGATCACGACGCGAATGTCGTCCGCCATCGAGAGCACCATCTTGCGGAAATTTTCAGCCTGTTTTTCTTCTGAACTCTTGAAGGTGATCTTTCCGATCTTTGTCACCCCGTCAACGAGATGAACGACTTCCTTCCCGAATTCCCGCTGAAGCTCATCGGCCGTTGCTACCGTATCTTCCAGCGTATCGTGTAAAAGCCCGGCCACCACCGCGGTGACGTCGGTTTTCAAAGACGTCAACACTCCGGCCACCGCCACAGGATGCTTCACATAGGGTTCTCCGGATCGACGCACCTGTCCTTCATGCGCTCTCGCGGAAAACTCATACGCCTTCCGTACCATGCCGAGATCAGCGTCAGGCTGATAGTCCTGCAAGCGATCCAACAATTGGTCGATACTCGTCACGGTCTCGTACATTTTCTATAACTCACGGCCTGCCGCCCTTATACTTCGGATACGCAGTTGAATCCGATCATATCCGTTCCAGTGATTCAGTTCCGGCGTAAACGCTACGTCGATAGGTGTCCTGAGAGACAATCCATGATCCTCCAACGATTTCATCCCGAATCCAATACCATCAAACGGTACCGACCCTCCCTGGCGGACCGTCATCTTCAAATGCTTCTCTCCGATCATTCGAGCGTTGAGAACGTCCAGCCCCTTGACGGCGAACGTCGGCTCTGGATTTCCAGCGCCGAACGGATGCAACGTCCCGATCTCCCGAATCAGCTTCAAGGTGACCTCGTTCAGCCGAACTTCCGAATCCACATGCAGCATGGGAACACTTTGAGTCTCTCGGATCCATGTCTCAGCGATAGCGGAAAAGCGTTCCGAAAATTCCGGCAACCGCGCCTCCTGAATCGTGATCCCGGCGGCGCTAGGATGGCCACCGAACGCTATGAGCAGGTCTCGACAGGCTGTTAAAGTCTGATACAAGTCGAACCCGGGCACAGTCCGGGCAGAGCCTTTTCCGATACCCTGTTCATTCACGGCGATGACGACCGTCGGACGATGGAACCGTTCCATGATACGGGCGGCCACGATACCGACGACTCCTAGATGCCATCCGCGTGCATACAGCACGATGCCGCCCGGCCACTCTCGTGCGTCCATCTGAGCTAACGCCTCCTGTAGAATCTCGGCCTCGAGATCACGGCGGGCTCGATTCAACTGCTCCAGATCTTCAGCCAACTCTTTGGCTTCCCGCTCAGACTCCGTCGTCAGAAGTCTGACCCCTTTGATGGCCTCATCCAATCGACCTGCGGCATTGAGTCGAGGCCCGAGCTTAAACGCGATGGTTTCCGTCGTACACTCACGACTAATACCGGCGACATGCTTCAAAGCTCGTATGCCGCAGCGCGCGCCTCGTGAAATCTGAGCAAGGCCTTCCCGAACGAATAGTCGATTTTCATCTTGTAGCGGAACCACATCGGCAATTGTGGCAAGCGCGACCAAATCCAAGAGCGATTCCAGAGGCACCGAACCTGAGCCGTACTTTCGGTCATAGGCCTGGGCAACCTTGTACGCCAGCCCACCGGAACAAAGCCCCTGAAAGGGATACCGAGCTTCGGGCCGATGTGGATTCATCACCGCCAAAGCGGACGGCATTTCCTTGTCGCTTTGATGGTGGTCGGTCACGACGATATCGATTCCCAATTGATTGGCAAGACTGATCTCCCGATGCGACGTGGTCCCGCAATCGGAAGTCACCAATAAAGAGACGCCCTCCTTCGCCAAAGTCCGGACAGCGCTCTCATTGAGTCCATATCCTTCACGCAGGCGATGCGGAACATAGGCTCGGACTTCGGCACCGAGTCCACGGAAAAATGAAAGATAAATACTCGTGGCGGACATGCCGTCCACATCGTAATCGCCATAAAAACATACGACCTCGCGCCGTTGCATGGCCTGATACAGACGGTCAACCGCCGATTCCATGTCGGGAATCAAGAAGGGATCATGAGTTCGGATGGGAGACATCCAGGCGGTAGCCTGATTCACGTTCGTGACGCCCCGATTGAGCAGCAACGAGGCGGTAACCGATGAGATGGATAAGGCCTGTGATAAGAGGCCTTGTTGGATTGGGTCGACCTGGCGAATGACCCAGAGCTTAGATTTCATCCGCGCCTCCTTATGGGCCTGCGCCATGTCACAATTCAGACCATGAGTCTCAGGGAAATGACGAAGACTGTAATAAGTCGCTTCTTCTTTGTCAAACCAACGGCCTTGGAGGAGGCCTAGGAGGAGGCGAGCTGGAACGGAGGAGATGGGATCAGCGCTATTCTCCTCCTTTCTGAACGTAGTTCTTCACAAATTCTTCAGCGTTTTTTTCAAGGACATCATCAATCTCATCGACCAGTTTATCGATATCTTCCTTGATCTTTTTGCCGGCTTCGACAACTTTGGGATTTGCTTTGACCTCTTCCTTACCCTGCGGCTCTCGTCGCGGCTCTTGTTTCCGTTCCTGTTTTTCCATTCGAGCACCTCCCGTGGATCAGGGGAAACCCTCGCGATCAACCAGTAACTGCCAGTGATAAGCTCACCATACTCTAGGGTACCGAAACCCGTCAAGACAAGGGGAAGAAACGAAAAACGCCGTGCCCCAGTTGGGACGCGGCGCCGCTGTGTTCGCGGATGCTAAAAATAGCAAACTAGCGCGCGATCATGGATACGATGAGCAATGCGACGATATTGATGACCTTGATCATCGGGTTCACGGCCGGTCCCGCCGTATCCTTATAGGGATCGCCAACCGTATCGCCGGTGACCGCCGCCTTATGCGTGTCACTCCCCTTCAAGCCCTGCTCTTCGATAAACTTCTTGGCGTTGTCCCATGCACCACCCCCGCTTGTCATGGAAATCGCGACAAACAGTCCGGTTACGATGCTGCCGACTAATACCCCGCCGAGGGCCTGCGGACCAAGCACCAACCCGACAATGACCGGCGATACCACAGGAATCAAACCAGGGATCATCATCTTTTGGATCGCGGCCTGCGTCACGATGTCGACGCAGGTGCCGTACTCAGGCTTGCCCGTGCCTTCCATAATACCTTTAATCGTCCGGAACTGACGCCGCACCTCTTCTACAATCAGGCCGCCCGCCTGGCCGACCGCCTTCATGCACAGTGCGCCGAATATGAACGGGAGCATGCCGCCGAGAAACAGACCGACCAAGACTTTTGGATTCGAGAGATCGAAGGCAGCCAGCGCCGGATTATGCGCCGCGACCTCCCGCGAATATTCGGCAAATAATACTACCGCCGCCAGACCAGCGGACCCGATCGCATAGCCCTTCGTGACCGCCTTGGTCGTATTGCCGACGGCATCCAATGGATCCGTGATGTCACGAACTTCCTTGCCCAAATGCGACATTTCGGCGATGCCGCCGGCATTGTCCGTGATAGGGCCAAAGGCATCGATCGCAACCACGATCCCTGCCATCGAAAGCATGGCCACTGCCGCCACGGCCACCCCGTACAACCCACCAGACTCTGCTCCGCCACAAACCCAGTAGCTTCCGAGAATTGCCGCTGCAATCACCACGACAGGAGCCGCCGTCGACTGCATGCCCACCGCCAGGCCGGCAATGATGTTCGTCGCATGGCCGGTCTCGCTCGCTTTAGAAATGTACTTCACCGGTTCATAGCTCTTCGATGTGTAGTAGTCGGTGATGAACACAAGCGCCAATGTGACGGCCAAGCCGATCAGTGCTGCGATATAGTAGCTGAAACCGCTGACTCCTCCTACTCCACCCATAATCATGAAGGTAATCGGTAAAAATGCCACGGCGGCAATCCCACCGGCCACGAATAATCCCTTATACAGTGCCGACATGATTTCGCCGCCCGGCGTGACCTTGACAAAGAGAATACCGATAATCGTGGCAAAGATCGTGATGCCACCCAAGGCCAACGGATACAGAATCGGGGCAGTTGCCCCCTTGAACATCGTAAAGGCCAGCACCATCGCCGCCACCGTCGTTACGGCATAGGTTTCAAACAAGTCTGCCGCCATTCCGGCGCAATCACCCACATTGTCACCCACGTTATCTGCGATCACAGCCGGATTCCGCGGATCATCTTCCGGAATCCCCGCTTCGACTTTGCCCACCAGGTCGGCACCGACATCGGCCGCCTTCGTATAGATGCCGCCGCCGACGCGCGCGAAAACGGAAATCAGACTGCCACCGAATCCCAGACTGAGCAATGCGTGAATGGCTTTTTCCTGTCCGGCCATTGATACTGCAATGGTGTAAAACCCAGTAATAGCCAGCAGTCCCAGCCCGATCAGCAGCAGACCGGTCACCGCTCCACCGCGGAAGGCAACGATCAACGCGGCATTCATGCCGTTATGTGCAGCTTGAGCCGTCCGCACATTGGCGCGAACCGCGATAATCATGCCCACGTAGCCGGCGATGGCCGAGGCTCCCGCGCCGACCAAAAAACCGACGGCCGTGATCAGACCAAATTTATCCGACACGGCTCCAGCCAACGCCAAAATGACGAACAGGCCCGCGGCGACATAACCGACGGTCTTGTACTGTCGATTCATATAGGCGCCGGCACCTTCTTGAATGGCTTTTGCGATTTCCTGCATCTTGGCATTGCCGGCATCGAGCTTGAACACCCACATCGCGAGGTACAACCCATAGGCAATACCGGCCACGGCCGCTATGAGGGCAAACGTCACAATCGCTGAGTCACTCACGGGAAATCCTCCTGCTGTTAAACGGACTCCTTATGTCACACGGCTCTCCGTGGCTTCAACCCATCCAAAGTACATGCGCGAGTGGGTAAATCCAAGGCGGGCGGAGTCGAATTCGAAGCTAACCACCCGAAAAGCTTCGTCATTCTATAGAGTCACACTGGGCGGATCAAGACAAAAGACTGTCCTCATGAGTTTCCATGGCCTTAGGGATTTGGGACCAGAAGGAATGGTAGGATGTGGAATATTTTCAAGCAGGACAAGGGCTTACTCATGAGAAAGGTTACCCTGTGGGCCTCCTTGTGTTTCATGAGCCTCCTTGCTGCATGTGGAGGAAAAGGTGACACCCAGAATAGCACCCCGTCCTCAACCACTCTGAAGCTCCAAACCATCGCAAGCAACCTTAACTCTCCTGTATTCCTGACTGCTCCCCGTGGGGATGCGAATCGCCTGTTTGTGCTGGAACAGGGAGGCATCATTAAAGTTCTTGATCGGACAACAGGGAACGCGCTCTCGACATTTCTGACACTGACCGGCATCAAAAGTGAGGGGGAACAAGGATTGCTGGGTCTGGCCTTTGACCCGAACTATACTGCCAATGGTCGGTTCTACATCCACTATACCGACGTCAATGGCGCAATCACCGTCGCTCGCTTTGTTGTGTCGTCAACCGACACCGATGTAGCCGATCCTGCATCGCAGGTCATCTTGGTATCCATTTCCCATCCAACCTTCGCCAACCATAACGGAGGCATGTTGACGTTCGGACCGGATGGTTGTCTATACGCAGCCGTTGGAGATGGGGGAGGTTCCGGCGATCCGAACAATAACGCCCAGAACCTCACAAGCCGGCTGGGGAAACTTCTTCGAATCGATCCAACGACAGGAGCAGCTTGCACCAGCGGAACTCTCAACCCTTTTGTCCTCAGCGGCGGCGATCAGTTAATCTGGAGTTATGGATTACGTAATCCCTGGCGTTTTTCGTTCGATGGAGCGGACCTCTACATCGGCGATGTAGGTCAAGGCAATCGAGAAGAAATCAATGTATCGCCAGGGCCCAATGCGGGGAGAGGATTGAATTACGGCTGGCGATTCATGGAAGGATCGGTTTGTTTTAATCCGACTACCAACTGTAATGCTGGCGGGCTTACGCTACCGATCATTGAGTACACGCACGACCACGGAGCTTGCTCTGTTACCGGTGGCTATGTTTATCGCGGCCAAGCAGCACCGGCAATCCAAGGCACCTATTTCTACGCCGATTTCTGCGCAGGCTTTGTCCGTAGTTTCCGCCTCAACAACGGGTCGGCTGTCGAACAAACAGAATGGCCTCTGCTTGCTGCACCTTCAATCACCAGTTTCGGCCAGGATGACTCGGGAGAGCTCTATATTCTGACCAAGGGTGGCAAGGTGTTTCGGATGGTTCCGAATTAGAGTTCTTCACATTCTTATGTGTAGCCCATCCGCTGTTCTTAAGCTTGTTTACGAGTGCCCTCTACTTTGTTATAGTCCCCGAGCAAGAGCACTATGGGATTCGAACCGAATTACATCATTATTGATGGGCAGACCTTTACCAAGGCCAAACTTGCGCTGGACAATCACGTCTATAAGAACTGTCAGATCGACGACTGCGACCTCTACTACAGTGGCGGGCAGTACGAGCTCCTCGATACCCATATCACCAACTCTCGCCTGATCCTGAACCATCCCGCCAAAGGCATTTACAATGCCCTGCAGATCTTCAAAATGAAATCACCCGGATCTCGCATCATCTTCGAGTAGCCTCTCGAAGCAGGCCATTCTTGTCCTATACCTACGATTACACAAAGGCCATCGTCGGGGAAAGCGCCTCCAGGCGATACTGGCGTCTCATGAAGATGACGCTGACCCGCCTCGTACGAGCCAAGACGTTCCATTTCGACGGCAAGACGTACGAGTACCTGTATCACATGTACAACAAGACCTGGAAAAACGAGCGCGGGGTGGAAATCCCGATCTTCCGCGAATTTTTGATGCAACACCAAAACAAGCGGATTCTCGAGCTCGGCAACGTCCTAGCCCACTATTGTCCGGTTCACCATGACATTGTCGATAAGTATGAGATCGCTCCTGGCGTCAGAAACCAAGACATCGTCGAGTTTACCCCTCAGCATAAGTACGATTTGATCATCAGTATCTCGACCTTGGAGCACGTCGGATGGGATGAACATCCGCGCGAACCGGTCAAACTTCTTCGGGCCATTGAGCACCTGAAAGAGCGATGTCTTGCTCCCGGCGGCACCATGATGGCCAGCTTGCCGCTGGGATACAATGCCTACTTCGACGGACTCATTGAGAATGGGCTGTCACCGTTCACCATACAGTATTTTCTTAAGCGGATTTCCAAAAAGAACTATTGGGTTGAATCAGATTGGGAGGACTGCCGTACTGCGACCTATGGACGATCGGTCGCGAATGCTCTTTGTATCGGTATTATCCGAGGATGATCGTTTTCTATTACTACGAGTCATAATCAGAGTCGTGCTTTGTGTTCTTCACTTCTTAAGACCCATCGCACACACCTCCTCTACCGCTCGAAGCCCGCTTTCCACAGCTCCATTCATGTAGCCCTGCCAGTTCACGCTCGTGTGTTCTCCCGCAAAGACGATCCGTCCATGCGGCCGGGCAAGCCACTCGCGTAGGTGAGGATCAAAACTAGGATCGAAGTAGGCATAGCCTCCCTGTGCCCATGGATCATCTTCCCAGGTCACGATCCGGCTGTGGAGTAGAGTAGCAGATCGGCTTCCCATCCACTCCAATACGTCCACCAATCCCTCCACCCCATGTTGGGCCACGATTTTTTGAGTATCCTCGCTGGCTTGTCCGCCGGCCATCAGTGTCAAAATTCCGACCTCACCTGCTTGTTCTTCGTTGGCATCCCAAAAGGCCCCCATCGGTGCATCCGTCCCACATGCCTGCGGTCTTCCTTTTCTTCTCCAGAATGACTTGTCGAACTGCAAGAGCGCTTTCGTGGTCCTTCCGTATTTCAAAGAGCAAATGGCGCGGGCTTGCATAGCCGGTAGCGGAGGCTGCATGTGGATGGAACGCAACGTGAGGGTCGGCACGGCAAGAATGACATACTTTCCTTGTATCAACGATTCTTGTCCATTCGATGTTTCAACCCTCACTCGAACCGAATTGCGGTCCTGGCAAATAGTCCGCACCACACTGTTGAGTCGAAGATCCTCCCGTAGACGCTCGGCAAGGACAAGCGGGAGTCGATCGTTCCCTCCTTCAATTCGATACAGGGCTGTTTGCCCCGGTACATTGCCGGCAAGCTGATCGACGAGTGCCAACAAGGAAAGCTCTTCCGGATCGGCCAGGAAAAATCCGCGCAAGCCCCGTACAACGGCCCTCATGTTGCTGTCTGCCGTTACCTCTTCTAACCATTGGGCGACCGATTGCCGAGCCAGTTGTCCGGCGATCAGACTGTCCCATCGTTTGCCGGCCCTTCGGTAGGCAGTCACCAACGGACGGAGCGCATGAGACAATGTATCCCACGCCTCTTCACCCGATAGAATGTGTCGCCGACGCCGGCTGGGGCCTGGATGTCGAACGAAGGCGAAGCCCTGTTTCAGGATGGAGTGTAAGGTCAGTCCCTGTTCTTTCACTAATCGTATAATTTCATGTTGACCTTCATCGATGAAATCGGCTCCCGCCTCGGCATGTTGTCCCTGAGCAAAGGCTCCTCGGATTGTGAGGACGCGCCCTCCGACTCGATCGCGAGCTTCGATCAGCGAAACCTTTGTTCCCATCTCCTTGAGCCTCGCCGCGGCAGTCAAACCTGCCAAACCTGCTCCCACGACGATGACCTTCGTGCTTTGACGAATCCGTTGCTTCATACATTTAGCTGGAATGTCGGGTTGAGAGTTCCTAGTCTAGCCCGGCATATGGAGGGAAGCCACGCTTGGGATCCCTAGGCACGAAAGGTGAAAACCTACCAGCCACGACACATTGCCTCGCGTCCTGCAACAGCGAGCTGTATCAGGCATCAACGGTTCCACAAGTCGTCTTCCACGGCCGCTGAAACTTTACTTAGGACTAAGAATTCGGAGATATGCGCAAATTCAAGGCGATCAGTTTGCTGGAACCGCGCCAGAAACTCGGACAGCACTAACGCTTCATCATTAGTGAGTTCGATATGCCATACCATTACCCATGTTGGTGAAGTCTAACCAAGTAAGTATCCTTAATCCGTCTATTTGTTCCAAAACGTTCGCCGATCCTTCAACCAGAAACTGCGTGCTTCACTCACAACGAGCCCCAGCTACTTACCAACCGGCACATTCTCCGTCCGCTTGACGATTTCGATCGGATGGAAAACTGGGTCCTGCGAGCCTTTGGAGGATTCTGCTTCGACCCGTTCGAGGAATGAGGCAGGGCCATTTAATGGGGCGTAATTCAATCCAACTTCGACATCGAACGTCTTGGTATCTTTCGGAGTTGGAAACGTGAATATTTCTTCTCTGGTCTCTTCGGGCTTTAGGACCGTGTCTTCGGCCACCTTTGCCGCTTCGAAGTCGAACATGGTCTTCTGGCCCTGGGCATCGAGATACGTTCGACCGTAGACACGCTTGTCGGAAAATACCGTTTTGAGGTTCTTCCCCTTGATCTCAAGACCCAATACCACCGACGCCCAAGCCGGATGAGTAGTAGGAAGGTTGTGCGGCACCAGGCTTTGGACCTTTACCGTCACGGTCGTCTTGTCCCCGTCGATCTTTGTCCGCATGTCCAGTTTCGCCGCTTCCTGGCGCAACTTGCCGATGCGCCCGGGAAACGTATGGTTTGCAATTTTACGCTTCTTTTCTCCATTGGCTGACTCGCCGACCTGCTGCGGCATGTGGCACGTCTGACATTCTTTGCCGGACTTCATGGCCCGGCTCTGATCCCAATTCCCGAGCAAGTCGTTGGTCTTGCCCAAGTTCGTCGCTGATGGTACGGATTGGTGGCAGTTCAAACAAAGGTCAGACTTTTGAAACAGCCCCAGTTCCATCGACTGATGGGCCAAGTTTTGGACGAAATCCTGGTAGGGCCCATAGAGCGTCTTTCCCCCGATCTCATATTTGGGTTCCGGCGGGTGTTTAGCAAGGTCCAGAGACTTGATCAGATGACACTGGCTGCAGGCTACACCATCTAAGGAAGGGTCGCCCGCTTTCGTTTGATCCACAAAGAGCTGCGCATGATCGGAAAATTCTCGCACGTGCGGGGCATGGCAACGAAAACACAGCGCCTTGTCTTTTCCCATCGTTGAATTCAAGTAAATATCAAGCGAGGCGCGGAACACCGGGGAATGGATGGACTTCGCCATAGGGGAGGTTTCCCACTCCTCATACACACGTTCGTGACACCGTTTACATTTGGTGGAATGTGGAAAGGTCTTCTCGATCACTGACTGATTTGCCGCATTCTGCGCTAGGACGGAAGTGAATGCGCCATCGAATAACAGCGCGACACCGATCGTTACGACAAAACTGAACCCGACTGCCGTCATAGTAGTCAACGGTTTCACGAAGCCCCTAACTCTAGGAAAGTAATTTGACACGATAGGTCAGCAAGCGCCGCTGCGTATATTCCTGAATGATTTTTCTCGCCTCGTCCCGCTCTGTTTCGGTTTTCAGAGTCGCAAGGTACCGTTCCTGTAGGGGAGGTTCCGGCGTAGGAAGAAGCGAATAGGTCAGCACTGCCTCTATCGACGCGGCGGCTGTGCCAGACGGGAGCGTGAGCGAAAATGGGACCTTCCTCGTGTTTCCGCCCTTGATGAAAGGATCAGGAATAGGGCCACGAAGGATTTTGTCGTAAGACAATCCGAACTGTTTTATCTCTTCCGCTAATGTCTTACCGGCCCCATCCTTCGCTGTGACAGTCAAAAAGAACTGCTTCAACACCGGATCGCCATCGGGGAAACTGTGCGGGAGGCTGCCGACCTTCACGATCCCGATCCCCTCCACCGCCATGCCGGTCTTCGTCACGTCAATATCGATGCGAGGCATCCATTCGGCCTGGAGGTTCCGATTCTTCAACATAGTACCGGAAACGACGACACCACGAAACCAATGGCGTCCGATGGCTCTGGTCATGGCCCCGCGTCTGGACGTGGAGCTCCCGGTCGATGGCTCCATGTGGCAATCCTGACAAATCGTGCCCTGAAGAATTTCTCCCGACAGATTCTTCTGCGTCGCGTCCTTCACCTTATCGAAATGGCAGGAGGCACAAAAACTAACCGCTCGGAAGTGATCCGACGGCGCAGAGGGATGCACGAGATTTTCTTCGGGATTTGAATAAGGGCCGTAGAGGGTGCTGCCTGGCTGCAATTTGAACGTCGGCGGTGAGTTCAAACCCTTTTCCATGCCATTCATCAAATGGCAGGCAGCACAGGCGATCCCTTCAATCTTTGGCGTGCCGGCGATCACTTGCGCCGCAATCTTTTCTGCGTGCTGCGGGAATGCGTTGACGGAGGGTACATGGCACGATAAGCATCGGCGCTGTTCATCGGGTGTCGGATTCGTCTGCCTCCAAAGGCCCAGCACGGTTCGGAAGACTGTTGACTCCAACGACGTGCCGTGTAGAAGGGCGGCGTCCACGCGGCCGAAGGTTTTCAAATCCGGCGTCTGCTCTCTGGTGCCCTTCCACTCTTCGTAATGACGCTCATGGCATTGCTTGCAGTCTTCGGAGCGGATGAAGATTTTCTCGATTTCCGCCACCCAATCGGCGGGGGACTGCCCATCCCCTCCTTGAGCGATTGCTTTCTCATGATTGGTGTTCGGGATGCCGGTCAAGCTCAGAAGACAGACGGCAATCACCACGCATCGTCGTCGCCATGTCCGGCCATGTCCCATCGCGCCACTCCTCACTCCTCACGACCGCCACTAATCCCGCTTACAACCGACAAAGTGAAAATTCACCCCCCAGCCGACCGGATCGCCAGGATCTGCCGGTTCATAGGTTCCGACGGTAAAGTTGCATTCTTTCATCGCTTTCTTGATCGCCCGCCCAAAATCCGCCATGGTTCGGATCTCCTGTTTATCGATTTCCTTAATGACGGATCGAACCTTGATTCCCGCATAGTCCGCGCGTGAATTCCCAATGACCTCGAACACGGCCACTCCCTGGGGTTTCTGCAATTTAAGTTCCTTTTGAATTTCTTCATCGACGGCGCCGACAACGATCCCAAACTCTTCTCCAAGTTGGGACGCTTCTTCCTCAGTCATGACGTCCAGCTGCCCCCGACCCTCCGCAAAGCCACTCCCGACGAATAACAGTCCGCTCAACAGACAACAAACGCATCCCCAAGTTATCCTCTTCATTCGTATCTCGCAACGCGTGAAATCCGGCAGGATGGTCAAAAAGACCGTCCAGCGCGGCCGCAGCGAGCGAAAGGCCGAGGCGTACGCGGTTGGTACGTTGAGGCCTTGAGCGATGCGAGAACAAAGCTGGCGGTCTTTTTCAACATCCTGCTACAGTTTGGCGACAGGATCGATGCTGAGTTGAAACCATGGCGCCACGGCCTTCTGACCGTTTCGTTCTTTGTTTTCTCCATTCCACACGGCGAATGAAACTGTCTGAACGCGACCGGGAACCAGCATGGCCTCATTCTCTTGTTCTTCGCTCACCAGGGGACGGCGCATCACAACATGCCAGACACCGTCCCTCCATACCGCCTGTCCCTGCACTCTTCCCTGCCTCTCCTTCGTAGTCAACGTGCTGAATCCCCCGCCGATTAAATCTTCCACCGAAGAGACTCGTCGCGGGATGACTTCGAAAGTCCGAACCCCTCCCTCTTTTTTCTCCGATGCCCTGGACGCCCGTCGATCGATATCGCTTTGCCAATCCGCCTTCCAATGCCAGATGTTGATATAATGGTCGAGCTGTCCCATGCAGAAAAATGCCGGCGCATCGCCGAGCGGAAGACCGATCGCAACTCCATCCCGGAAGGTACCGGGAGTCAGCCGATCATTCTTCGTGTTGTCCTGCCATTCCAGCAGAAAAGCGATCTCCGTCCCATTGTGTACGGACCGCACCGTCAACGCACGCACGGTGGGTTCCGGCCACACCGGCCTCGTGATCACTTGCCCACTCAGGGGAATGGTGATCGGTGAGACCTTTTTCCAATCGGCATCATCGGCGGCATTCGGCAGGTCTCCAGGGACCAAATAAGATCTGATTGTCATTCCCTCCGAACTGACCAGCGGAATTCCGAACGCTCCGAGGACGCTTGCAACGACAATAAGGCCGAAAAAAAACCCGAGAAGATGAAAGCGGGAACTGTCCATGTACCTCATTCGCACGCACGGTACTCCGAGAGAAGCCGATTTCAGAATACCACAAAACCGATGCGGGACAAACGTGAAGGCAAGGGGTATTGACTACGGGAGCTTCAGACGGCGGATCTTATTTTCTCCGCGTTCGCAGATATAGAGGTGGCCTTGCGAATCCACGGCCAAACCGACGGGCGAATTCACCACAGCCTCGGTCCCGAGCAAACCGTCTCCGTGTTTCAACATCCCGGCCGATTCCTTGGCGACAAATCGAGCGGCCCCGCAGCCGCCGATGTTCTTGTCTTCATATCCACTGTCACCGTTTCCCGCGACCGTGGCAATAAGGCCGGTCTTTACATCGACCTTGCGAATCCGATGATTCATGGTGTCGGAAATGTAGAGATTGTCATCTTGATCAAAGATCACCGCTTCCGGAGCGTGTAACATGGCTCTGACGGCCGGCTTATCGTCGCCGTCGTATCCGTAGCGACAGACCCCTGCGACAGTCGAAATAATTCCGGTCCGGGAATCGATCTTTCTGACGCGATTACTCCCCTTGTCGACAATGTACACATCTCCCCTGGCATCAACCGCGAGTCCGACAATGTCGTAGAGGCGTGCATCCGTCGCCGGCCTGCCATCGTCCAGATACATCGACATGTCCAGTCCATCGGAACAGACCGGCATGAGCCATCCCTGATCATCGCTAAAATCGATTCCAATCGCGTCGCCTGACAGAACAACTAAATTCCTAGCGACCAGCGGTTGTTCTCGTGCTTCATCTTCGGCCGACCAGGTCCCCGCAATCGTCGTGACCAATCCCGTCTTCGGATCAAACCGCCTGACTTTGTGCGCTTGGGTATCGGCGATAAAGAGAACGTCTTCGTGATCAAAGGCGATCGCTGCAGGCCAGGTCAGATTGATTTCCAGCGCCGGACCGTCCCCATTGAATCCATGCTGACCGGTCCCGACCACCGTCGTAATGATGCCCGTTACATGATCGACCTTTCGAATCCGGTTGCTCCCGGAATCACAGATGTACAAATTGTTCCGGGAATCAAACGCGACGCCCAAAGGCAGATAGAGCCCTGCTTCGCCACAGAGACCTTCATCACCGCTGTAGCACGTCTCCCCGATTCCGGCAAAATTGTGGACAGTGCCCTCTTGAAGATTGATGCGCCGGACTCGGTCAGACCCTGACTCGGCAAAGTACAGCCACTGCTCTGCCTTGTCGAGTGCGATGTGATGGGGGAGCGGAATTCCGGCTTTCACGGCGCGCTTGCCGTCGCCCGTGCTTCGGGCCTTACCGTTCCCGGCAAAGGTTTCAATGTAACCGGCGGCCAAACCAAGTTCGGTTTCCATACGCGTGGCGTACTAGGCTCGTGGAGCCGGCTGCACGCTGGCTCCCGCTGGTTGATTCAATGCATTATTCTGAGTCGAAGCCGCAGTCACGGTTTGAGGTGCAGCGGCCTGTTGCGCCGCAGCTTGAGCGTCGGCCTCGATTGCATCCGCCTCATGGACGGACTTCTTGAATCCCTTGATCGCCTTGCCGAGCCCTTCACCCAATTGCGGTAATTTCCCGGCGCCGAAGATAATCAGCACAATCATGAGTATAAGAATCAGCTCGGTGAACCCCAGACTGCCGAACATAGTGCACCTCTTCTTGAAAGTGGAGCCTCACGGCCTTGCCAGCCGTGGCTCTGTTTATTCTTCGGCGACACCTCGCCGAAGCCTATCTTTTCTTCTTACGCCGCATAGGCTGGTAAATTAGGATCTTGAATCATCCTTCGTCTTCTTGGCAAACCGCTCTTTCAACCGTTTGCGGGTCTCTTCGGCCCTGTCAAACATCTTGCACTTGTCATACACACTGATGAGATTGTAATACGCGAGCGGCTCATCCGGATTGTGCTCCACCGCACTCTCCATAACCCTGACCGCCAAATCGGTCTTCTTATGATTGAGCGAGATTTCCATCAGTTTGAAGCTTGATTCCAAGTGCTTGGGATCCAACTCCAAGGTACGGAGGTAGCACTGAATACCCGCATCGATGGTGTTGTAATCGGACACTTGAGGGTTATCCAACTCAATATAGACCCCTGCAAGGTTATACCAAGCGATCGGGTCGTCGGGAGTGATTTCGACGAGACGCTCATAATAGCTCTTCGCCTCCATGTATTGCTTCTTGTCTGCGTAGAGCCTCCCAAGGTTGAACAACGACAGGACATCATGGGGGAAGATATCCAACGCATGCCGAAACTTGGTCTCGGCTTCATCAGTCATGTTCTTGGTCGCATAGATCGTTCCCAGGTTTGAATAGTACATGGCCAGCGAGCGATTCATTTCCGCACGAAGGGATTCCGCCATCTCAATCGCTTTCTTGACCTCCGTCAATGCATCGTCAAGCCGTCCTTTGCTGAAGTACAATTCACCGAGTCGACAGCGAGCCTGAAAGTCATCCGGTTCGCCTGCCAATAATTTTTCGATCTCGGAGATCTCTTCATCCGGAGTGAGCGGCTGATCGCCGGGGTCAAGAACGGTCTCTGATTGCGATGACATCGGTTCTGGATTTTCCATAATCATCTCGCTTCTGAAACTAGGCCTGCCCGGGGAGTAGGCCGTCCGATGCCGGCATCACAGGGCCAGCGGCGGTCGGCACCGATTCAGTGGCGGTTGGTTTCACTCGATCAAGGGCAAGCAACATGACTCCGAGAACAACCATCAACGTAAGGTTCGAAAACAACAAGGCATAACCGGCGATGAACATCAGGCCGATCCCGTAGCCGGCCAATCGCCCGATCATCAGCAATTTGACGACGGTGTAGGACCAGCAGAGCAATCCCCCGACATACACCGCAAAGGGGAGGTAGAAAGTGTAGCCCATTCCGAATTGAAAGATCCAACCGATGCCCTGCGAGGCCTGCCGGACAACGGAGGCCAATGCCGGATTATACTGGTCCAAGGCGTAGTCTGCGACGAGGAGGGCTGAGAAAATGATCCCCGTCGTCGCCCAAAACCAAATGGCTCGGTTCCGCTGCCGTCGATTCTTCGTTCGCAGCGAGAGACTCTTACTCTTGCCATAGGCCACAAAAACGAAGAAACTGGCCAGAACCATCAACGCCTCACCCGCACGATGAGATTCGTAGACCAAGGGCGGTGGCGCGATCGTCCCTATCAAACTGTAGAGCGTCGAAACGATCTGATAGTATAGCCACCCGAAGACGCCCAAGTAATACGTGACCGCCAGGACACGTTGTGCCGGCTCACGGTGGGTCATCACATATTCCGACACAAACGCCGTCAGCACCAGCAGCGTCAACCCGTTGTAGACGATTGCGCCCAGCATGCCGGGCTGCACAATGAGAAACACCACGGTCAACAGCAACAAAAATGCCGTCCCCACACTACCAAGCTTGCTGAGCCGACCTGTTTCAGACCCTCCCCATCGGTTGATTAAGGTCAACGTGAGTGCCAAGAATAACAGCACGGCGACGATATTGAGAAGCCACGTACCCACCTCGGTCAGAGTAGTGAATGTGGGAGTGATCCACGGGTGATCTGCCGCCATCTTGCTGAGATGCATCCCAAGCCGGGAGACCAGACGATAGAGAACCAGCTCAAGAAAGGAGGTCAGGAGGACGAGTTTGACGGTGGCCTCGAACAGTGGACCGAAGTCCGAAACTCTCCCTATCACTCGCTCCCTGAGAGCTGCTGTCTTCATGACCGTACCCATAAGTCCGACATTATAGCTGTCGTGAAAAAATGAGGTCAATGTGCGACTATCGGCGCCTGTCCGGCACCTTCTTTCGCCCTTGAGATGTAGAGCAACCCGTCCGCCATCGCATAGTTGAAGGGAAGCTCGCACACGACTTCACTGATCCGCTCATAGACATACTGATACAGTCGCTCTGCCTCCTCGGGAGTCATGCCTTCCTGCACTTCATAGAAAAATCCGAGGCTCAAGTCTTCCGCCGATGGACGCATGATTCGCCGAATCCCGTATCCACCGGGGTCGCTCATGATGGGAGCTTCCTTTTCCAAGTCGAACAGGCAGGGCTGACAAGAAAATCCGTACGACTCGTGGAGTTTCTTGTTCTCGACGATAAAGTTCATGGTTTCAAGCGCTTCTTCTTCTTTTTCCGTGGGGAACCCGACGATGATATAACAATGCACGGCGATGCCGAGCTCCACGCAGTCATCCGCGATCCGCCGGACCCATTCTTGCTTGATCCCCTTCTTCATGAAATCCATGATACGTTGATTGAACGACTCCAATCCAAAGACGATCTTCAAACACCCGGCATCCCGCATTGACGCCAACAGCTCGCGTGAGAGATTTTTTTCGAACCGCATCTCGCACGTCCATTTGACATCGAGATCGCGCTCGATCATTTGCTGGCACAACCGTTTCGTCGGCGCCAACGCAAAGCATTCGTCGGTGAAAAAGAAATGGCGGGCGCCATAGTGTTGCTTCAGCCACCGCAGCTCCTCGACCGTACGCCCAGGGTCCTTCTGTCTGAAATTCTGGTGGTCGAGGGTCAGTGCACAGAACGCACAATCTTTGTAGTAACAGCCCCTCGAAAACTGGACCGGCAGGACTGGCTCCGGCGATAAGTAACGATCCAGCGGGAATCCATCATAGTTCGGCGCGGGAAGTTGATTGACATTTTCTGAATAGAACGGTTGGTTGACCGTAATCTTGCCGTTCTGCCGATAGATCAGATTGGGAACCTTACTGTAATCCTTCTTGCCCGCCAGCTGATTGACCAATTCCAGCAAGGCCGTTTCGCCCTCAAACACGACGATATCGTCGGTCAATTCAAAGAGGCTCGGGCAACGACGAATGTTGTCCACGAGACGGGTAAAGATGCTGCCACCGATGGTCACGTGAAGGTCCGGGGCCGCCTCCTTGATCAGTCGACAGAGCGTGAGGCCGGGGATGATTTGGGAAGTAGCCGTAATCGAGACCCCGATGAGATCGGGACGGCTGTTGACGATCGACGGGATGAATCGGTTGCGAAAGAGGCTGAGGAAGGGATTCTGGGCTTCGTCACGAACGACCCGCATCAGATCTTTGGAGGAATAAATGGAATAGTTCTCAAACTGATTATCCACAACTGTGAGCCTGGTCGGGAAATAGATTGAGGAGACTACTTCCAGCCACTTGTCGATCATGAACAAGCTGGCTCGATAGGCGTCAGGATCGTAAAATCCTTCGCTGCGCAATGTTTCCTTGGCAAGCTCAATACGGTCAATGAGATAGGAGAATCGGTCGAGCGAATCGGTCACCTTCGCGTAATGCTCGCGACTTCCCGGACCGGTCTCCCCAGTCTGCGTCCGCTCAAGCTCATGCTGCTTGGCGAGCAAGCACTGATAGACCTCGGTTGCATAATCTCTGGTCAACACGGTATCCAACAATTCGATACCAAGGTCGCGCTGCGACACATCGGAAACCCCACCCTGACGCAAAAACCCAGTCAGGGACGGCAAACTGAGATAGGGTTGAGAAGGATGCCAAGTTGGGGGGAAAAGTAGCGAGATTTTCATGCGATGCTTATCCTTTTATGCTTGAAAATCAGCAAGTTCGAAACATTTTCTTCTTATACCCTCCGCACTTTGCTAAATGCAATCCTGAAGGCGTGGAAAGACCCAGAAAAAAGGCCTCGAACCGTTCCCTCACTTACCGGGATCCCGATCCGAGGCCTCTTTAAAAGCGCGCGACGTGGCGGTAGTTGCTACCCGCTCAAATGCCGCTCAGGGGTCGCTACAGCTTTAACGTGAACCAGGTCGAAAGCGACTTCATGCCGTTCCGCTCGATATTAGCACCGTCCCACACTGCAAAAGCAATCGGCACCGACATTCCTGCCTTGAATTGAACATCGTTCGCGTCGCCGTTTTCCAAGGTTCGCTTCACGACCACCCGCCATGTCGGACCGGTATAGCCTCCGCCTTTGACGGACCCCGACGGTTCCCAGACACCATTTCCGAGGACATCCTGATGAGCTTGCGTTGTGAGGGTGCTGAAACCGTTCGCGCTCAAATCTTCAACGGCACTCACACGAAGAGTCGGATCGGACATAATGTTCCCCGACCAAATACCGGAGTTGAATGGCCCCAGGCTCCGACCGATACGATCCGGATAGGTGACGCCCCCGGCTGGCTCTTCAAAGTAATAATCCCAGAAAATGCCGGGATACTGATCGTCGACATCCCAGATCCCCGCGCTGTCCTTGCCGAGGTCCTTCTGCCATTCGGCATTCCATCGCCAGATGTTGGTCGTCCCGCCTGACTGCCCCATGCACTGGAACGGCGGAGCCCCGGCTGTATTGACCGGAAACATCACAGCAACCTGGTCCCGGAAGTCTTGCGGGCCGATCGTCGTGTCATTCTTCGTCTGATCACTCCACTCCAAGCGCAATCCGATCTCCTTGCCGTTGGTCATCGCCTTGACGAACACCGACTTGACCGAGATATTCGGGTGCATCGGTGTCGTGATGAGCTGACCACTCAACGGAACGACAACGCCTGGAACACTTTCCCACATGGGGTTGGCGCCGTCCATGGGAATCGGGCCCTTCACCGTCTTGGCCGGTATCGTCACCGGTTGACTGACGGCCAGTGGTACTCGCCCCAACGTCAGCATCAGGCCGACAGTGAGGGCGGAGAGAAGAATGGCAAACACCAATTTCTTGTTGGTCGTCTGCGCTACCCTCATAGTGCTACTCCCTCCTCTTTTTATGAAGATTACTTTTTGTTGAATACCTAGCTGATTCTCTCATGCGGTTCCGGAAGGTCCCCCTTCCTCATGCCCCTTATCTTTTTCTTTCACATCCATGAAAGACTGCGCACCGACCTCGTTCAACAACATGGTCAATTCGTTCCCCTGATCTTGTGCGCCGCATTCATAAGTCTGGCCTTCGGGAGAGTTGAACGTCGCCGGACGATAGTCGGTTTCCGTGTAGGGCTGAGGGGTGACGCTCAGGAAGGCCGTTTCAAAATCCATCCAATCAGCGGTTATATCGGCCACTAATTTGAAGAGACCGGAGTCCGCTTTCTTGGTCAGCATGCGACAAAACAGCGGTACCCATCGGCCGATATGATTTTTGACAAACTTCTTCTGTGCGTCGACCACGATCTGTGTCTTCTCCGGCCCATCGTGACAGCGCGAGTAGGATTCCTTGTAGGCAAGAAAATGCATGAACTCGAATTCAACGCTGAGGTGATCGAGTCGCTCATGAATATCTTTCGACAATTCGACTCCGAAGGCTTTGTAGAAGCCGGAGATATCGCCCATCACGTGGGATTGCGCAAACACGTGGTCATTCCCGAAAAGCGTTTCATAGGGGGGGCAATCGAGCGTAATCACATTACTGAACACGCGGCGATGTTCCGACTGAAGATCGCTCAGCTGCCAGTTGACACATTCGGAGGCGATGAGGCCCTCCACCCGATCAAATTGTTGCTTTAGCGAGCCTAATTTTTCCTTAGCCCGCCCACTGCCATCGGTTCCTAGGGCGACTTCCAATGCACTAAGAGCAGCACGGCCATCCTCCACGAATTCGCCGCACCGCAGGTAATCCAGAAATTCTTCATCTTCTGGGTACAGCAGGCTCCAGGAAATCAGCAAATAGATTTTGCTGCGGTTCAGCGCACGTTCGACGGCGGGAGAATCCTTCATGGTGGAAGGGTTCGGCAATGTGGCCGTTACCGAGGCGGATACGCCTTGCATCGGCTGTTGACTCGTCATAGCGATCGTCTCCTGGCCGCCTCGTTCACCCTGCTCCCAACGTTAGGCAACAGAGCCATGTATGTATATGAATAAGGGCGGTACGAAGTCAAGAGTGAATTGGTTCGATAGTGTGAATTGAGATTTTCTGCCGAGCGATCTCGTCGAGATGACATCATCATGAATCGATCCTTGCCAGATGCCTTGCCGGCACCACACGGATTGCAACATGATCGTTGACGGTCTTGCAGACCATTTCACACATGCCGCACCCGACACAGGCTTCCTGCACCACTGAGAGATGGAACGACGCAAAATCCATCACAAGAGCGTCCGTTGGACACCTCGACACGCACGCATGGCATCCCTGACCAGCCGTACAGAGTCGGTGTGAAACCAAGGCGGTTCCCATGTGAACTTGGCTGCCTCCCGCGACGGGCAAGAGCGCATCTGTCTCACATGCCGCGATGCAAGGGAGGTCTTCGCATAGGAGGCACGGTGATTGATCGGCAAAAAGAACGGGGGTGCCGTCCTGCGGATGTACGACGATCGCGCTTGGCGGACAGGCCGCGACGCAATCATTGCATTTTGTACACCGTTCAAGGAACAGTTGCTCTCCCACCGCACCAGGAGGGCGCAGCCAGTCAATACGAGTCGGAGGAGGGGGCGGCTCCGCTGGAAGACCATCCGCCTGTTTGACGAGTTCATGCGCGGCCCTGACGGTCGAAAGGACAGAATCCTTTAAGAAATCTCGCCGGCCATAGGACGGGTTGGTTGCCACGGGTGTGAATCCTTAGGGGAGGGTCAAAAAGGTCGTTCGGCAAGGCCGCAGCTCTACCTTCGGAGGTCCGTTGGGGATTGTGGACGCCCACGAGATAATGAGCGGGCCGTGTCCCGTGAGCGCCCAGTGCCTTAAAAAGTCAGCGGCCTTTTTCACCCTTCTCATCTACATGACACCGTCAGCACGCAGCTTATACACCTCAACACAGCGATCACAGGCTCCGAAGTCTACGTCCCACCCCGGATGATTCTCACGGATGAAGTCGAGCACGTACGACTCCACTTTCGTCCCCATATCTTCGACCCACGAATAGGTGGGAAACCGGCACAGTGGGCAAGGAAAGCCCGGCATGAGCATGATTTTGTTTTCGCTCTCAGGGACCTCGCCGCCTTCCACATCTACGGCTCGATCCATCACACGGAGCGTGTCGCCAGCCATATCAATCAACTCTGAGTGAGTGAAGTACGAAGTCTGCCAGAGCCCCTCGAACACCGACTTCAGTTGAGGGGGTGGAATCTTTCGGTACCACGACCGGAATTCCTTGAATCGATCCTCCTTGCTCAGCATGGGTTCCTTGCCAGCCGTAACCAGCCGACTATCGACGCTCAAGCTCCAGAGGACACGATAGCGCTGTAAGAGCAACGTCTCTTCGCCGGGATTCAACCCCACCTTGGTATCAGGGTCGTAACCGAACTGCGGATCGACCATATCGGAGATATGCATTAACTCGTGGCGGCAATAGCGGGTCAATGCGGGGTCGTAAAATCTGCGTGGAATCAGCTTGATCCCAACGCCCTTCATCCCCTTCGCCTCAAACTCTTGAGCCAAGTCTTTCTCAACGGATCCCCATTTCCGGAGGATATCGACGCCTTCCTGATCTTCCTTCAGCACGCCTTTGACCAGAACGATTCCGACCCTCTCCTTTAACAGCGGATACTCATGAAACGAATCTCGCACAATATCTGAAAATCCCCAGATACCGAAGAGATATTGATAGAGTTTCTTAAACTCCGCCTCTCGGTCTTCGAGGATGAACTTCTCATAAATCGGGTCGGCATGCTCATGGAATTCCTTGTAGTACGTCGGATCGCCTTCCCGTTCCGTCTTCTCAACGAACGAGTCGATCACTTCCTGGAGCAAGGCCGGTTGGAATCTGATTTCCATTGAAGAACCTTCAGCTGCTTGAGGATATCTCAGCGTCAACCCTGAGTATGCCCTCTTCTCAGAGGCGGAACGCTCGAAGGGTTGACTTGGCCTCGAGGCATCTCTTACGATCCGAACGACCAACGAAATTATACTGGGCCGGCCGTTGCTCAATCAAGGAGCAAGCGGCCGAGAAAAGCAAACCATCAATGTTGGAACCTACAATGAATCCTTCGCTTGTGAACATCGCTTCTGAGATGGCAGCCGCATCGGTCCCTCCCGTCGATTTCTTAGAATACTGGACCACCGACTGCCGGGAGGTGAAAACGTTTCGTGGCCATTCACATGGAGTTTGGGCGGTCGCCTTTTCCCCCGATGGATCAATGCTCGCCAGCGGCGGCGCCGAACGCCTCGTACGCATGTGGGATATCGAAACCGGTCGGTTGCTGCGTTCGTTGCGCGGCCACACCAATGATATTCGCGCCATCGTCTTCACTCCGGACGGACAGGCCCTCGCCACTGGTAGCGAGGACCGCACGATTCGATTGTGGAACGGCAAGACCGGCGAGCCGATGAAACTCTTGTTCTCACGTTACGATCATAATGTCTGCAGCCTCTCGCTCTCGCCGGACGGCCTCATGCTCGCGCGCGGCAGCCACAACAAAGACATCAAGATTTGGGAAGTGACCACCGGCACCGAGTTGATGACTCTGCTCGGGAAGGATGAATACGACCATCACTGGTCGGTCTGCGTGGCGTTTTCACCGGACGGTATTCATCTCGCCAGCGGAACCGACATCGGGAAGATCAAGATTTGGGAAGTGCTTCCGAGCGGCGAGGAGAAGGTGCTGCACGACGGCCACTGGAAGCAGGACCAAGAAGATACCACTGAAACCCGCGGCTACTTCATCGCGGATGACGGCGCGTTCCAAAAACCGATGGACTATTGGATCGGCGCCATGACCTTCACTCCCGACGCGAAACTCTTGATCACCGGCAGCCGAGATACCACCATCAAGCTTTTCGAGATGCCGTACGCGGTCGAGAAGAAAACCCTCACCGGCCACAAGGGGTGGGTCCGCTGTCTCGCTGTTTCGCCGGATGGGAAAGTGCTGATCAGCGCGGGCGACGATCAGACAATCAAGTTTTGGGATCTGGCCACCGGCAAAAATTTCCGGACCATCAAAGGCCATAGCGGACCCGTGCGCTGCGTCACCTTTTCCTCGGACGGTAAACGCCTCGCCAGCGCCTCCTGGGATCGGACGGTCAAGCTGTGGGAGGGGGGAGCGAAAGCGGAGGAGTAACGCGGCAGGCTTATTTGCGTCCCAGGGATACCGGCTGCTCACCGATGGGGAGCCTTGCCCTTACCGCTTCATAGTCTCCGAGATGCACCCTCATCAGGCTTTTCCACAGCTTCCCGTGGTTGGGTACAAAGAAGTGGAGCAATTCGTGAACGATCACGTAGTCTCCCACGTCGCGATCAAGGGTGACCAGCTCAACGTTAAAGTTGAGATTTCCCTGAACAGAACATGACGCCCATTTATTACTCATTGGGCGGACTGCGAGTGATCGGACCTGCACCCCGAGTTTATCGGCCCATTCCAGCACGCGTTTCTTGAATTCGTCTTTATTCCGCCGATGCTTCATATCTTGTTCTGATCTGTTTTGTGGAGAACGGCAAACAAGTCCTCGACAATGGCCGTTACTTTCTCCAGATCCTCTACTTTCTCCAGATCCTCTTCTTTCGCATGGACCGCGAACGTGACCTGCTTTCGCACCTCACGAAGATCCTTTTCACTGCGCCGCCAGTTCGGATAGTCAGCGAAGGCCTTCCCCGCTTTCCTTGCTACGTCTTCGGCATGCGGCACACCTTCGTCGCGCAACGTCACGAACACAAAAAAAGTCAGCGCATCAAGCCCCCAGGCGACCTGCTCTCGTTTCCGCTGTTCGTCCCGTTCAATGGCCTGAAGCAGCGCAGTCAATGTGTCTTCCGTTCCGACCTGCCGGTCCTCAAAGGATTCCTGCACGGCCCGGGCCCGTTCCGCCATGGCGATCAAAAACGGATCGTCGCTCTGTTCCTCTGCCGCCTTCTGAATCGCCTTTACCAGGTTAATGATCTTGGTCGCCTTGCCACCCTGCTTCTGCTTAATCGTGTGGATGGCCTGTGGGTCAAGCCGAACATCCGGCACCCGTGAGTCGGCGATAAACTGGGCTCCGATATGTTTCTGAACCAACTTGTTTGTTTTCTTTTGGAAGGCGCGATCGATGTACACACGATGAGCATAAGCATTGCTCACCACCTGATAGATCGCCGAGAGCGTCGTGTAGTCGTCGAGGAACGGGCGCAAGAAGGCATCCGGCGAGATAATCTCGTAGAGCATCTCCAGTTCCTTATATTCCCTGAAGAACTCCTTCCGTCGGTCCTTATCCCGAAAATGCTCGATCAGATTGTCCACATCCTTGTCATCGAAGTTCCGTCGCACCAGCCGGAGATAGCCCGGGGCCTTGGATTCCATCATCGACTTGAAGAGCTGCTTGAGAAGGGCTAGATCTTTGACGATCGCGTTGACTTCTTCACTGTCGAAGGCTAGCGCTTTTTCCAACTTGTCAAAGATGCCGACAAAATCCAGCACGAAGCCGTGGGGCTTCACCATCTCCTGAGCCTCATTCTCATATGGTCGATTCACACGGGCAATGGCTTGCAGCAGTGTATGGTCGCGCATCGGCTTGTCGAGATACATGGCATAGAGAATCGGCGCGTCGAATCCGGTCAACAGCTTCTCGGTGACGATCAGGATTTTTGGGAACTCCCCGAACTTCGTGAAGGCTTTCCGGATCTGTTTTTCCTTCGTTTCCTCCGAATGCCATTTCTTCATATGAGGCGGATCGTTATTGCTTCCCGTATACACGATGGCCGAATATTCAGGTGGCAGAATCTTGTCCAGCGCCTCCTTGTAAAACGTGCAGGCTTCCCGATCTACAGCCACGAGGAATGCCTTGTAGCCCAACGGCTCAACATTGGTCCGATAATGGCCGGCCACAAATGCGGCGACCTGCGTGATCCGATCCCGGCCCTTGAGAAAGTTTTTGAGATTTACCGCCCGGTCGAGGATCTTATTCAGTTCCTCAATATCGGCGATCCCTTCCGTTTCGACCAGCGAGAGAAATTCCCGCTCCATTACCTCGTGTGGCACTAACATCTCATTCGGAGCCAGGTTGTAGTAGAGCGGCAGTGTCGTTCCGTCTTCGATACTTTCGGCAATCGAATACTTGTGGAGATAACCCTTGTCATCCTCGCAGCCGAACGTCTTGAAGGTCCCGCGGCCATAGGCGGTCTTGTCGATCGGCGTGCCGGTAAAGCCAAGATACGAGGCATTCGGAAGACCAGCCATCAGGTAGTTGCCCAGGTCACTACCCGTCGTCCGGTGTGCTTCATCAATCAGCACAAAAATATTGGACCGCGTGTTGATATTCGCCGGCATGTCGCGGAATTTGTGGATCATCGTCACGATCAGGCCGCGATAGTCTTGCTTTAACAGCCTGGTCAACTCGGCCATCGAATAGGCGTGCGCCACGTTGCTCAGCCCGACTGCCGCCAAGTTCTTGAGCAACTGGTCTTCCAATTCGTTCCGGTCGATCATCAACAAGATCGTCGGCTTGTCAGCCTTCGGTGCCTTGAAAAGCAGCTCGGCCGCCTTGATCATTGTATAGGTCTTGCCACTGCCCTGCGTATGCCAGACCAGGCCTCGCGTTCGCTTCGCATCGAGCGCCCGGTCTACCACACGGTCTACCGCCGTGGTCTGGTGCTGCGCCAAGATGTACTTCTGAAGTTCTTCGTCTTTCTCAGCAAAAAGGATGAAGTCTTTCAGGAAACGCAATACCATCGGAACGGCGCAAAAACTTTTCACCTTTACTTCGAGCTGTCCCGCCTCCTCATGTTTCCAACGAAAGATATTTCGCCTGACTGTATTCCAGGTCCCACCATAAGAGAAGCCAATGGCTTCCGTCGCAGTGAACAGCATCTCCGGAATCATTACCTCCGGCGTCTCCAGGTGGTAGCGCCGGATCTGACCGATGCCGAGCGCGATGGCTTCGTCCTTCGTCGCGTTCTTGCACTCGATGACCAGCACCGGGATGCCGTTGATCAGAAAGACCACGTCCTCGCGCGTGCCGTGGCGACCGTTGTGCACCGAAAACTCCTCAGTCACTTCATAGCGGTTCCGCCAATCCTTTTTCGGAAGAGCAAGATCGCCGTAGTCGATCAGCGTGAGATTGATTTCGCGATCATCGTCGGAGGAGAAGAATGTCCGTTGGTTCCGGAGGTAGTTCAGGAAGTCGCGGTTGCCGTAAATGTCCGAATGGAGACGTTGAAGCTCGCCCACCAGCGCGCCTTCGGCTTCTTTGT
>JACZCY010027807.1_pt1 | contig 28138 bp, 33 predicted proteins | sample 8641821 | NCBI WGS metagenome assembly JACZCY01 (sample SAMN15324609, study PRJNA640507) | soil metagenome | isolation source: intercropping sugarcane | place: China: Luxin town, Laibin City, Guangxi Province | collected 2019-07-25 | depth 10cm m | reverse complement strand
GAAGCGACTGGAAGAACTCGGTGGGAAAGTGTTCATCGGTCATCAGGAGTCCAATGTGGGAGACGCGCAAGTTGTGGTCATCTCTTCCGCCGTGGCGGCGAGTAACCCAGAAGTTGTGGTCGCAAAGGCGAAGCAGATTCCAGTGATTCCGCGGGCGGAGATGCTGGCGGAACTGATGCGTCTGAAGTTTGGGGTAGCAATAGCCGGTGCTCATGGAAAGACCACCACCACGTCGATGGTCGCGAACGTGTTGGCGCAAGGCGGCCTCGACCCCACGATGGTGATTGGAGGTAAGGTCAACGCCTTGGGCAGTCATGCGCGGCTTGGGCGAGGCGACTTGCTTGTGGCGGAGGCAGACGAAAGCGATGGATCGTTTCTTCGTCTCTCGCCGACCATCGTGGCGGTGACAAATTTGGACCGTGAGCACCTTGACCACTATGGGTCGATGGAACGCATCAACGAGAGCTTCCTGGAGTTTATCAACAAAATCCCATTTTATGGGTTGGCGGTATTGTGCGCGGATGACGATCATCTGGCCGGGCTGTTCCCTCGCTTGGTCAAGCGGTATCACACCTATGGGCTTTGCGATCGGGACGGAGTGGCACCGGATTTCAAGGCTACCGACATCAGTCTGAGACAATGGGGTGCCGAATTCCGGACGTATTTCCGTGGAAAGAATCTTGGCCCCTTCCGATTGGCCGTGCCGGGCATCCACAACGTTTCAAATGCGTTGGCGGCCATCGCCATCGGCCTCGAGCTGGAAATTCCTGTAGACCTAATTCGCAAAGGGTTGGCAGCCTTTACGGGAGTCGAACGGAGGTTTCATTTACGAGGTGAAGCCGGCGGTATCATGGTGGTCGACGACTATGGCCATCATCCCACCGAGGTGAAAGCGACTCTTGCTGCCGCCAAGCAGGGCTGGGATCGTCGATTAGTGGTTCTTTTCCAGCCGCATCGATACAGCCGGACGAGGGATTGCATCGGAGAGTTCGCGCATGCGTTTGATCACGCCGATGTGCTGTTCACGACGGAAATATATCCGGCCGGGGAGTCTCCGATAGCGGGTGTTTCCGGAGCCGCCCTTGCTGAAACGATCAAGTCGGCGGGCCATCCATCGGTGACTTTCATCGAGCGTAAGGAAATGCTGCCGGAGCTGGTATTACCTCATTTAATACCGGGCGACCTGGTTCTCACGTTGGGCGCGGGTGATATCTGGAAGGCTGGAACAGGGATTCTTGCCCGGCTTGAGTCTGCTTGATGGCTCATGAAGCATCGGATGCAAACGGATGGGACGAATACAGGACTATTACGGGCACGGCGCAGATTGGAGTTTGCTGTGACGGGCGTTCGCGGAGTGGTTCGCTTCAATGCACCACTTAAAGAATGCACGTCGTTCCACATCGGTGGTCCGGCCGATGTGTTGGTGGAGCCGGCTGACGTGGAAGATGTCGTCCGTCTTGCCAAGCAGACGCATGAACAGAAACTTCCGATCTTTGTATTGGGCGGCACCAATATCCTCGTTCGGGACAAGGGAATTCGAGGTGTGGTGGTCAGCCTGGCAAAATTGCGCGCGATCAAGGAAGAGCCAGGAGCCGTTCTGTATGCCGAAGGAGGCGTCGGCATGCCGACGCTGATCGGCCATGCTATCCGCCGGTCTTTGGCCGGATTGGAGTGGGCGGCCGGTATTCCCGGCACTGTTGCAGGCTGTGTCGTGATGAATGCAGGGACACGACTCGGTGAAATGAAGGACTCGGTGAAGGCCGTCCGGATTGTGTCACCGAAAGGCGCACTGATTGACTGCCCGGCGGAAGCAGTCGAATTTCGATATCGTCGGGCGACATTGTCGCCGGGTATTGTGGTCGGCGTATGGTTGCAGTTGAAGTCGGGAGTGCGGGCGGACATCGAAAAGGTCGTGAAAGATTATCTCCATTACCGCCGTAATACGCAGCCGCTCACGCTTCCGAGCGCCGGCTGTGTGTTCAAGAATCCGCTGAATGATTCAGCGGGGCGAGTCATCGAGACGGCAGGACTCAAAGGAACATCGGTCGGTGATGCACAAGTTTCGACCAAGCATGCCAATTTTATCGTGAATCAAGGGCATGCCAGTGCCGCCGACGTGCTTTCGCTGATCAAAAAGGTGCGTGCTCGAATCGCTCAAAAAACGGGGATCAAATTGGAACTGGAATTGAAAGTTGTGGGTGAAGCGTAGAGAAAGGGAATAGTCGTAACAATGGGTCCTCTAACAAATGCCCGGATCGGCGTGCTCATGGGAGGACGATCTTCAGAGCGGGATATTTCGCTGAAGACCGGTCAAGCGGTCTATCATGCGCTCATCCGTCGAGGATACGACACGGTGGCCATCGACGTCACCGATCATCTACATCGAGATTTGGAAAATCAGAAAGTCGCCATTGCCTTTCTCTCGCTGCATGGACCGGGCGGTGAAGATGGAACCGTCCAAGGATTTCTCGAGACATTGGGAGTCCCTTACACCGGGTCCGGTATACGCGCAAGTGCCGTAGGAATGCATAAGGCGGTCACAAAAACGTTATTGGCCGCACACGGTATTCCGGTACCTCCCGGAACCGTTGTGCGGGAATGCGACAGGCCGTCATTGGCGAAGGTCCTAAGGCAGACAAAACTGAAATTACCGATTGTCGTCAAACCGGTTTCGCAGGGATCCACGATCGGAGTCACCGTCGTGCGTCGAGCCGGCCAATGGAGGGAGGCTCTCGATTTGGCCCATCGCTATGACCCAGAAGTGATGGTTGAGAGTTATATTCCCGGACATGAAGCTGCCGTTTCCATTCTGGGAACCGCGGCGGAAGGTCCGAAAGTACTTCCGGCCATTGAGATCGTGGCGCCAGAGGGTTTTTACGACTTCTCGGCAAAATATCAGAAGGGCAAGACCCGGTATCTCTGTCCCGCTCCGCTCCCTCCCAAGGTAGTTCACCACATCGGTGAGTTAGCCAGACGAACCTACGAGGTGTTGGGGTGCGAGGGGTCCGCGCGCGTGGATTTTCGCATCACTCCGAGAGGTCGACCGTATGTCCTGGAAATCAATACGGTTCCCGGTATGACGGAAACGAGCCTTCTGCCTATGGCCGCAGCTCAAGTGGGCATGGCGTATGACGACTTGGTCGAACAGATTCTGCAGTCGGCGCTTGATCGCGCGAGTCGCTTTGCACGAGGAATCACAAAGGAGTGAGTGTGATGCGGTTCTTGGGAAGAAGGCGGCGACCCCCGCCGGTGGGGCCACGAAAGAATCGGTGGAATGATCCGCAAGGAGAAAGAGCAGCCAAGGAAGCCAGCCGGGCAAAAACAGCCAGGCGGAAAACCCTTGTTCGATGGGTCAGCATGATGACCGGTACGGTGCTCGTGGCATGGCTCATCGTGATGGGTGTGAAATATTCCGGCCCTGCGCTCCAAACATTGCTGGAGATCAAGACCATCACGGTCGAAGGGGTTCACCACATCGATAAACAAAAAGTGCTCGAGCTTGCAAAGGTAAAACCCGGTACAGGACTCCACCATGTTGTCACGAGAGTGATTGAGGAGCAGGTGGGATCTCATCCGTGGATCAAAGAGGTCGAAGTGACCCGTGTGCCGTTTCATGAGTTACGCATATCCCTCGTCGAACGAATACCGGCCGCGGTCATTCGTGCCGATTCCCAGAACTTTCTGACTGATGCGGAGGGGCATGTGCTTACCAGCCTCGGTCAGACCGATGATGACGCCTTGCCTCTCATGATGGGTATCGATGCCAAGGCCTTGTTGGAAGGGAACCAATCGGTGAGGCAGGTCATTGCTTCGGGCATCGAGCTTGCAAAATTAGTAGGACAGACATTCGAAGGTCGTTTGCAAGTAAATGTCGAAAATCCGTCAAACCTCGTCGCACTCGTACAGGGAGTGCGATTCCAGTTCGGGGAAGAATCGGTCGGAGAGCAGTGGGAACGGTTCCGACGCGTCAAACCGACATTAAGAACTCTGAACTTTGACGGTCATGGTCGCAGAGCGAACGAAGTGGACCTCCGGTACGAAAATCGAATCGTCGTACGGGAAGGGGGGTGATGGCGGTGCCGAAGAGGGATCAAATTCTGGTCGGACTCGACATCGGAACCACGAAGATTTGTGCGATCGTGGCGGAGATGACCGACGCCGGAGGGCTCAGTATTATCGGTGTTGGATCGTGCCCTTCCCGCGGCTTACGCAAAGGAGTCGTCGTTGATATCGAAAGCACAGTCGAGTCCATCAAGAAAGCGGTCGAAGAAGCGGAGTTGATGGCGGCGGTCCAGATCAACTCGGTCTACACCGGTATTGCGGGGAGTCACATTTCCGCTGAAAACTGCAAGGGCGTTGTGGCGCTGAAACGAGCGGAGGTGACTCGCGAAGATATCCAGCGGGCCATCGAAAGCGCTCGTACGCTCGCCGTGATCCCTCACGAACGCCGGATTCTTCACGTGTTACCGCGAGAGTTTATGGTAGACGGGCAGGAGGGGGTTCGAGAACCATTGGGGCTGTCGGGCAATCGTTTGGAAGTCAACGTACATGTCATCACCGGCGCCGTGACCTCCGCACAGAACATCGTGAAGAGCGTGAATCGAGCCGGACTCGACGTTGTGGACATCATTCTCCAGCCGCTGGCGTCCAGCGAGGCGGTGTTGAGTCAAGAAGAGCGCGATCTTGGTGTGGCAATGGTGGATCTGGGAGGAGGAACGACGGATCTGGCTATTTTTCTGGACGGCAGCATTCGGCACTCAGCGGTCCTTCCTATCGGCGGGCAAAATTTGACGAAGGATTTGGCCATCGGCCTCCTCACCTCACAGACCGAGGCTGAGAAAATCAAGACTCAGCATGGTATTGCGAGGACTGAGTTGGTGACCGGACATCAGATCGTTGGAGTACCGTCGGTTGGAGATCGGCCGGCTCGGACATTTTCCAGACGGGATATTGCCGAGATCTTGGAGCCGCGTGTTGATGAGATGTTTGAGCTTGTCCGAAGAGAAATTGTGCGCGCCGGCTATGAAGGGATGCTGGGGGCCGGTGTCGTGATTACAGGCGGTACGTCCTTATTGGACGGCATGCCCGATGCCGCTGAGAGAGTCTTGAACTTGCCGGCGCGCCGAGGCATACCTGCCGGTATCGGAGGATTGCGCGATATTGTCGGCCATCCTAGTCATTCGACCGGAGTCGGTCTATTGTTACACGGCCGGCGACATGTTGATGAACTAGAAACAGCTGGGCTTCGCAATGGGGGAACTTGGGACAAAATGCGTAGATGGACGAAACGGGTGTTGGAGGTTTTTTAACCTTTAAACCCTTGCGGGCGGCAGATGGTCGTCGTGCGAGGCGATGTGAGGAGGTGCCCCAATGTTCTCATTTCAGGAAGATCTACTGTCGCCGGTCCGCATCAAGGTGATCGGAATCGGCGGAGGCGGATGCAATGCGATCAATACGATGATCACCTCCGGACTCGTGCGTGTCGATTTTATCGCGAGTAACACCGACCTACAGGCGCTTGATCGGTCGTTGGCGCCTTATAAGATCCAACTCGGGCCGGAGCGAACCCGTGGGTTGGGGGCGGGGGCAAAACCGGAGATCGGTAGAGATGCCGCGCTTGAGAGTAAAGAGCACATCCGAGAATGTCTCGAAGGGGCCGATATGGTCTTCGTCACGGCAGGGATGGGAGGAGGGACCGGCACCGGCGCCGCCCCAATTGTGGCCAGCATCGCCCGTGAAATGGGTATTCTCACGGTAGGCGTCGTCACGAAACCATTTCAGTATGAAGGCAAACGGCGAAACAAGCACGCGGAAGAGGGAATTCGCGACTTGCGTCGGCACGTCGATACATTGCTCGTCATCCCGAACCAGCGGCTGTTGGGAATCGTCGATAAATCAACTCCGCTTCTCGAAGCGTTCAAAGTCGCGGATGACGTGTTGCGGCAAGCGATCCAAGGCATTGCCGACGTCATTACCACCACCGGACATGTGAACGTCGATTTTGCCGATGTCCGCACCGTGATGTCACACACCGGACGAGCGGTCATGGGCATGGGCGTTTCCTATGGACCGAATCGGGCGATCGAAGCGGCTCAAAAAGCCATGTGCAGTCCTCTCCTTGAGGAAGGAAGTGTCGAAGGGGCTCGCGGTGTCCTCCTGAATATTACGGGAGGTCCCAGCATGTCGCTGCACGAGATCGAAGAAGCCGCCTCGATCATTCAACAGACGGCAGATCCCGAAGCCAATATCATTGTCGGGCAGGTCATCAACCCAGACATGGGCGAAGAACTTATCATTACAGTGATCGCAACCGGGTTTGAACGAGAAGAGGACTCAGCCGCAGCCACGATTGGAGCTGAAAGGGGAATGAGTCGACCGGCCAAACCCGTCTCATCCGTGTTGGCAGGCATGGGCTCGTCACTGGCGATAGAGCGACCGATGAAAGACCTCGATCGACCCGCCTTTTTGAGAAGAATGAATGATGCGCGGGAGTCGATGGACCGGGCGGTGCTGACTGCCGAAGATGAATGGGATGTGCCGACATTTCTTCGCAAACAAACAGACTGATCTCGTGCATGTTTTCACGTGATAGGGTATTGATCTTGATATGACAAGCGCATCGGTCATCACGGTGCCGTCGTTTGTGGATGCCGGGAGTCAGGTCCGCCATTTTTTCGGGACCCGTCGGCATGCTATGGGTCTTGGCCTTGAAGTGGGGATCCCCCGTAGGGGGATCGCAGGTGTGGCATTGTCCTCATGGACACTCTCAGTGAAGCAAGTCCATGGAACGGAAGTGCTGGTGGTGGACCGTGCCTTGGCTTCGACAGACCGATTTGTGGGCGGCTGGGATGCTCTGGTCACTGATCAACCTGGAGTTATGGTGGCGGTGCGGACGGCAGATTGCGTTCCCGTACTGATACATGACCCTAAGCGGCATGTCGTGGCCGCCGTCCATGCCGGCTGGCGGGGGGCTGTTGCCGGCATTGTCCCCAAAACGCTGGCACTGTTGGAGTCTCGTTTTGGCTCGTGTTTGGAGCATGTACGGATCAGTATCGGCCCATCCGCCGGGGTGTGCTGCTATGAAGTGGATGAGCTGGTTCTCGGCCGTCTGTGTCAGGGATTTCCGGATTGGAACAAAGTGATACGAACGCGAGGAAACGGAAAAGCGCATCTTGATTTGAAAGCGCTCGTCAAAGAACAGGCGCAAGTCTTCGGGGTGGCTCCGAGGTTCATCACGACCGTCAACCTCTGTACGATTTGCCATGAAGACCTCTTTTTCTCCTATCGGCGGGAAAGGAAGGTCAGCGGCACCATGGTCAGCGCCATCGGATTGTCGATGAGGCGAGGATAAGTCAGACTCTGCCAATTCTGAGGCTCTTCCGCTAGAATAAGGACGGTTCGCTGAATGAGCGGCCGCGACTCGTGCGAGAGGACGATGGAACCGCTCATCCCAGAAACGATAGCGAAACGTGTTCAATCGGTTCTCACGAAAATTCGGTCGGCGGAAGAAAAAGCCGGACGTCCCGCCGGTACGGTGCGACTGGTGGCCGCGACGAAGACCGTGACCGTCGAGCATATTGCGGAAGGTGTGCATGCCGGCTTGTCCATCTTGGGTGAGAATCGTGCACAGGAAGCGCTTCCTAAAATCGCCGCCTTCACCCAGGCACCGGTTCATTGGCATTTTATCGGACATCTGCAACGAAGGAAGGTACGGTCCGTGATCGGTCTATTCGACCTGATTCATTCGGTGGATAGTCTGGATCTAGCGCAAGAAATCGATCGCCGTGCGGGAGAGGCCGGTCGTCAGCAGAATGTCTTGCTGGAAGTGAATATCGGGAACGAACCGACAAAGGCGGGGTTTCATCCGGATGACGTTGTGCGATCGGTACCAATGATGGCGCAACTCTCTCATACCTGTATCAAAGGCTTAATGACGATCCCTCCGCCGACTGTTGATCCGGATTCGGCCAGGCCGTATTTCCGCAAACTCCATGATCTCGCTCGGCAGATTGCGGCATTCAACTTACCGACCGTGAAGATGGATGAACTGTCGATGGGAATGTCGAACGATTATGAGGTCGCCATTGAAGAAGGGGCGACATTGGTCCGTGTCGGCACCGCCATCTTTGGAGCGCGTCATGTCTAGTTCAATGCTCACACAAAGCATCTCCTTTGTGGGTGGTGGCCGGATGGCAGAGGCATTGGTCAGCGGGGTGCTTTCCTCAAGAGGCTACAAGGCCGATCAGATCCACGTAGCTGATCCAGATACGGCCAGACTGGACCATCTTAAGAGACGGTACAGCATTCAGATTGGTCTTACGAATCATGAGGCAGTTGTCTCGGGAGATGTCGTCGTCCTGGCCGTGAAGCCTCAGGTGACGGCGGAAGTCCTCAAAGAGATTGGGAATGTGCTGACGAAACGGCTCGTGATCTCGGTGATCGCGGGAGTGCGACTCAGTCGAATTATTGAGGCTTGCGGGCCGCAGGCTCGCGTCATTCGCGCGATGCCGAATACGCCGGCGATGGTCGGCGAAGGGATGACTGCTTTGGCGATCGGGCCCGGGGTAGAGGAAAGCGAGGTGAGATGTGCACGACAGATTTTTGAATCGGTCGGCAGGGTTGTGCGCATTGACGAGCATTTCATGGATGCCGTGACCGGGTTGAGCGGAAGCGGACCGGCCTACGTCTTTCTCATGATCGAAGCGATGGCCGATGGTGGCGTCAAGATGGGTTTGCCGAGAGAGACGGCAACTCTTCTCGCAGCGCAGACCGTGTTGGGTGCGGCACGGATGGTCTTAGAAACGGGGCAGCATCCGGCGAGTCTCAAGGATCAGGTGGCGTCCCCCGGCGGAACGACGATTGCGGGGTTGCATCGGCTGGAGCAGGGTGGTCTCCGAGGCCTGTTGATCGACGCCGTCGAAGCTGCGGTGAAGCGTTCTCAGGAGCTCGGAGGTTGATGTTTGTGGTCGGAAATACGTTGTTAGGGCTCGCTACGGTATTTGACTATGCGTTGACGTTCTATACTTGGATCGTCATCGCGCGCGCGCTGATTTCTTGGGTGAATCCGGATCCGTGGAATCCGATTGTTCAATTCCTCACTCGTGCCACTGAACCGGTCTTGGCCCCGATCAGACGGCGATTAGGCTGGGGCATGGGCATCGATTTGTCGCCGTTGATCATCATCGTAGTCATCTGGTTTTTACAGATTGCAGTCGTACAGTCAATTAAGGACCTCGCGGTACGGATGAATTGAATCAACCAATGGGGGATGCCATGAAGATCACACCGCTCGACATTCAACAAATGGTCTTTCAAGTCAAGCTTCGTGGCTATGACCGTGAAGAGGTCAACCGATTTTTAGAGGAGATCGCACAAACCGTCGAATTTCTGAACCGTGACAATGCCATGTTGCGTGACCGGATTGGGTCGCTTGAGCAGCAGATCTCGGAATTGAAACGGACAGAGGCAACCTTGTCCACCACCTTGGTCTCGGCGCAGTCCTTGGCCGAGGATGTCAAGCGAAGCGCGCAACGCGATGCCGAGTTGATCGTCAAAGAAGCGGAGTTGAAAGCCAGCGAACTGTTCCGACAAGCTCGAGTCGAGCTGGCAAACACACAGCGAGACCTGTCTGTGCTGCAGAAGCAGCGGCTGCTCATGGTTGAGCGGATGAGAGCGACGCTTCATACCTTCGAACGGATGCTGGACGTAGAAGCAAGTGAAGCGTATCAGGATCATGGCGTCCTGCAGGAAGAAAAGCTGGAAGGGGAATCCAGCCCTACCCGTTGACCGTTTCGGTTGATGGTGCCGCCGCTGCGTACCGCTCGATCGTCTGTCCTGAGCGTTTCCCCATCGATCTCGATGCCCGATCTCAGTGTTATCCAAACAGCACTCAATCGAGCCGTTAGTAATGGGGTGTTCCCGGGAGCTGTATTGGCGGTGCGGCGAGGAGACGGGCCGGTTTTTCGCTTTCATGCCGGCCATCTTTCGACCGTTCCGCCAGGCCTCCCTGTACGTACCTCCACGATCTATGATCTGGCTTCGTTGACCAAACCGTTGGCAACCGTCACGGCTCTCGCCCTATTGATGCAGAAAGGCAGTTGTCGACTTGATGACCGTGTGGCCGACCATCTTCCGGAATGTGCCGATGCTTCCATCGGCTCTGCGACGATTCGTCATCTGCTGACGCACTCGTCCGGATTGCCCGGCTGGCGCGGATTCTATGAACGACTAAGTCCGGCTGGAACAATTCCTTCGTCGACTGGAGAGAGAGAACAAGCCAAACGGGCTATGCTCAGCCTCATTCGGTCTGAGGCTCCTGTATATGAACGGGGCACCCGCAGCCTCTACAGCGATCTCGGTTTCATATTGCTCGGCCTTATCGTTGAGCGAAGCAGCCGACAATCGATAAGCGACTATTTCCTTGATCACATCGTGTGTCCGCTGGGAGGACCGCGAATTGGATTCATCCTGCCAGAACGGCTCCGTGCATTTTCCGACAGTGTAGCCGAGATCGGTGCCGTAGCGCCGACAGAGGTTGATGGATGGCGGGGGCACCTCTTATGTGGAGAAGTGCACGATCAAAATGCCGCCGCTTTGGGTGGCGAAGCAGGTCACGCCGGGCTCTTTGGGAGTGCCGATGCAGTGTTGGCGATCTCAGGCGAGTGGTTGCGAGCCCATCATGGTCGAGCGACGATTCTTAATCAGGCAATGGTCCAGGAATTGACACAACGACAGAAACCGGGAGGATCTTTCAGTTGGGCGCTCGGGTGGGACACTCCATCGGCCCCCTCCTCAGCAGGACGCTATTTCGCTGTCCGATCGTTTGGGCATCTCGGCTATACGGGAACTTCCGTCTGGATTGATCCAGTGCGAGAATTGGAAGTCGTGCTGCTCTCGAATCGCGTACATCCTTCGAGCAGAAATGAAGCGATCAAGGAATTCCGTCCTGCAATTCATGATCTGGTGTGTCAGCAATTCATCGGCTCGATTTAAAAACGGTCTGGATAATCAAGCCACGTTTCTTTTTCGGCAAGATAGCGTGTTCCCTTGAAATTGGCCCGCGTTCTCATGCGAGTGAACCCGGAGTCTTGAAGTTTATCCACTACTTCCTTCACCGCTCCTGCAATGGTGGAGTGTGACCCACTCTCAACAACGAAGGCTTCATACATGATCTTAGCCGAGTATCCCGATGGGATCCGATTGACCAAGATAGTGCGGTTGAAATATCGGTCGCTCGGGTCGACTCCTTCAAGCTGATGTTTTTCGACCAATCCTTCTTTCTTAAACATCAGTGGCAACGTGCTCATGCTCCCTCCGAAATAACAGTTGACGACAAGATTGGATCAACTAATTATAGGAGGTCATCCGTACAGCCTGCAACTCGTTGACACGCATGGTTTTGATTACTATGATGCCTCCCCTCATCCAGTCAGAGGCGTGTCCAGCTCTATCCCATGAACATCCCAAATAGCCTCACGATTCTTCGAATCCTCTTGGTCCCAGTCTACATAGGGTTCATGACCTACGGCTCCTATGGGTTCGCACTGCTGACACTACTCGTCGCCGGACTGACGGATGCCATTGACGGTCATCTTGCGCGTAAACTGAATCAGCGGACACGATTGGGGACGTTACTTGATCCTCTTGCAGACAAGCTGCTGCTGACGTCAAGTTTCATCTCGCTGGCGATGTTGCATCTGGTGCCGTCCTGGCTTGTCATTTTGGTCGTGAGCCGAGACATTATTCTCCTACTGGGGACCGTGGTGGCTCATGTCACCAGTACGCCGATTAATGTGACTCCGACGTTCTTGGGAAAAGGAACGACCCTCCTTCAGTTGAGCTATGTCCTTTTGATTGTTCTCTTGACATGGCGAGAGCTCGACCGTTCTATGCTCACTCCACTCGTCGTGCTGATGGTTGGGTTCACCCTCGCCTCAGGATTACATTACCTTTATAGAGGCTATCGAGACACGAATACGGTCCCTCCGCTTGCCTAGCGACTTCCGTTGCGCATCCGATCTTCGGAAGCTCGGTAAATAATTCAATTGTTTTTGACAGGTTTTCGACCCACCAGTAGACTCGCTTCGTAGTTCTAGTCTTCCGTACAGAAGCTCAGGGAGCCACAACAGGACGAGAATCCATGGCCACGTTTGCATATGTCGGGCGGACCAAATCCGGAGGGGTAAAAAAAGGCGAACTCGTCGCGAAGTCTCGCGATGAAGCGGTGGATCAACTACGCAAACAAAGCGTGGTGGTGACGAGTCTCGAGGAGAAGGCCGCCAAAGAGGGATTCAGTTTTAAACTTGGAAGCGGAGTGAGCGAAAAGGACTTGGTCGTTTTTACCAGGCAATTCGGGACCATGATCAATGCCGGCTTGCCCTTGATTCAGTGCCTGGAAATCTTATCGACGCAATCGGAGAATGCGGCTCTGAGAAAATCCGTGGGTGAGATCAAAGTCCAGGTCGAGGGAGGATCGACGTTTTCAGATGCCCTCCGCAAACACCCCAAAATCTTCGATGACCTGTACGTCAATATGGTCCATGCCGGGGAAGTCGGAGGGTTGCTGGATACCATTCTTGGTCGTCTCTCTAAGCATATCGAGAAGGCGATGAAGTTGAAGGGGCAAATCAAGAGCGCACTGGTCTATCCTGCCGCCATCGTCGGTATCGCCGGTATCGTGATCACAGTTCTGATGATTTGGGTTATCCCCGTATTTGAAAAAATGTTTAAAGAGATGTCCGGTGGGAAGATGGCGCTTCCCGGACCGACACAGCTTGTCATCGACATGAGCAATTTCGCCCAAGGAAATTGGTACATCATCCTGGGAGTGATCGTTGCAATCGTGGTGGCGGTCAAAAAATACTATGCGACTCCACAAGGTAAGTTGGCCATCGATAAACTCTTGCTGAAACTGCCGGTGTTTGGGGACCTCATCAGAAAAGCGTCGGTCGCGAAATTCACCCGCACGTTGGGGACCCTTTTGGCGAGCGGGGTTCCGCTGCTGGAAGCATTGACGATTTGCGCGAAGACCTCCGGAAACAAGGTAGTGGAGGGAGCGCTCCTTGATGCCAAAGTCAGTATCAGTGGAGGAAAGACGATTGCCGAACCGCTCGCCAAAAGCGGGACATTCCCCAAGATGGTGACCCATATGATCTCGGTCGGAGAATCAACGGGCGCGCTGGATAGCATGCTCGGGAAAATCGCCGATTTTTACGAAGACGAAGTGGACCAGGCCGTCACGAATCTCACCGCCCTCTTGGAGCCGATGATGATGGTGTTCTTGGGTGTCACCGTTGGATTTATCGTGGTCGCGATGTATCTGCCGATCTTTACGATGGCGTCCGCAATCGGGTAAGCAAATCGACGATTCGACCTTGCAAGCGGCTTCGTTCCTTCAAACGAAGGGATGAAGCCGCTGACTTCTTGGCGAACCCTTCATCGTTACGGTAACGAGCGACGTACTTTCCAAGACATAGTGGTGTCGGTCGGCACCTCCGCGAAACCAGGCGGGACGGCATAATGATGACCATCTTGTAGGCGGGGTTTCGTTTCGTGGGTGATATCAAAGCCAGAATTTACTGGTTGATGGGGTGGCGAGTCGTTCTCGTTACACTTCTCTTGGGGTTGTCCCTCGCGTTTGAGGTGACCAAGGGAGAACGCGTCGAAACGTTCTATGCTCTGATTATCTTCACGTATGCGGTCACGATTCTCTATGCGTTTCTGTTCCGGCGGCTCACCGCCCCTCAAGTTCTTGTGCAATTCGCGTGGGCTCAGATTGCCGTCGATTTCTTGCTCGAGACGGTATTAATCGCAAGGACGGGCGGAATTGAAAGCCCGTTTGCCGTGCTCTATGTGATCAGTGTGACGGTCGCAAGTTTGGTCCCGCGTCGTCGTGTGGGCCTTCTGACGGCCAGTCTCTGCATCATCCTGTTTGGGATTATGACTAATGTGCAGCTCTACGGCCTTGCCGAAGCATGGGGATGGTTGCCTCGCACGGGCCTCAGTGCCGCTGAGACGCTTCATGCGTTCGGTGTCTACGGTCTGGCGTTTCTGGTCGTCGGTTTCTTGAGCGGCGCCCTTGCGGATCAGCTCCGGTTGGCAGACCAATCGATTCGTGAAAAAGAACAGGGGATCAGCCGTCTTCAGGCATTTCATGAGAATATCGTTCACAGCATCAGCAGCGGTGTGTTTACGACCGACAAGGGGGGACGGATTACCTCATTCAATCCCGCGGCGCAGGAAGCCACAGGTTACGGCTTTGAGCAAGTACAAGGTCGTCCCTGGCGGGAGGTGTTCGCTTGGCATTCCCGTCAACAGGACGAAGATGTCTCCGATAACATGCGGTTTGAAGTCGAGTGCAAGCGGTCAGATGGCAATCGGTTGGTCCTCGGCATGACGCTTTCACCGTTACAGGAGCAAGGGGAAAAAACCGGATTGGTCGGAGTTTTCAAGGATCTCACTCAGATCCGCGACCTCGAAGAAGAAATGCGGCGCAAAGAGTGGCTCGCCAGTCTTGGAGAAATGTCGGCGGGGATGGCGCATGAAATCAGGAATCCCTTGGGGGCACTGGCTGGAGCGATGCAAATGCTTCGGAAAGATCTCGAGGCCGATGAGACCAGCCAACGCCTGATCGAGATTGCGGTTCGGGAAGCGACCAGGTTGGATGCCATCATCACAGAGTTTCTCCAGTATGCCAGGCCGCCTGCACTGAATTTGGCGGAGTACGATTTAAACGAAGTTCTTGCTGAGACGCTCGATCTGGTACAACATGAAGCACGAAGCAGAACGAACATCACCATTGCGGCTACTCCGTGCACCGGGGCTTTGCCTGCACAAGTAGATCAAAATCAAATGAAACAAGTGTTCTGGAATCTAGCGGTGAACGCCTTCGATGCCATGCCCAAGGGTGGGCAACTGACGATTGCAACCGGCTGTAGAAAGGTCGATATCGCCGGGCGAAAAGCCGAAGTGGTAGAGATCTCATTCCAGGATACTGGGGAAGGCATCCCGAAGAAAAATCTCGACAAAATTTTTCTCCCGTTCTTTACCACCAAAAAGCGAGGATCTGGATTGGGCTTGGCCGCAGTCCATCGCATCGTCGATCTTCACGGAGGATGGATTAAAGTGGAAAGCCGGGATGGGCAAGGGACACGATTTGGAGTCTGCTTGCCTCGTACGACGGATTCAGGAGTGCGACTCTGGCACGAAGGTAGAGAGCCGTGGAAAAGATCCTAGTCGTTGATGACGAACAAAGCTTGCGCGACGTATTGAGCATCATGCTCAAACGGGCCGGATATGTTGTGACGAGTGCTATGGACGGCGAGGACGCTATCGAGCTTCTGAACAGGGAAATCTTTGATCTGGTCATCACCGATTTGCGGATGCCGAAGATCGATGGAATGGAGGTGCTTAAGGCCGTAAAGTCCGTCTCGCCGGAAACAGTCGTGCTGATCATCACGGCCTTTGCCACTGCGGATTCCGCCGTTGAAGCCATGAAACAGGGCGCGTACGACTATCTGACGAAGCCGTTCCAGGTCGATGAAGTCCAACTGATCATTCGGAATGCACTGGAAAAGCGGCGCCTTACGGCCGAGAACATTCTTCTCAAGCGGGAGATGGCGAGCCAGTCGTCGTTCGCACAGCTGATCGGACAAAGCGAGGCGATGCAGAAGGTATTCGACGTCGTAAGGAAAGTCGCTGACTCGAAAAGCAATGTCCTCATCTGCGGCGAAAGCGGAACAGGAAAAGAGCTGGTCGCGCGAGCGATTCATTACAACAGCGCCAGAAGTGCTCTCCCGTTTGTGGCCGTGAATTGCAGCGCCGTGCCGGAAACTTTGTTGGAGAGTGAGCTGTTCGGCCACATGAAGGGATCGTTCACCGGAGCGATCTCGAACAAAGCGGGCTTGTTCGAAATCGCCAACGGAGGGACCATTTTTCTCGATGAGATCGGCGACACGACTCCTGCGATTCAAGTGAAGCTTCTGCGGGTCATCCAAGAACGGGAGTTTCGGCGAGTGGGCGGCAATCAAGACATCAAAGTCGACGTACGTGTGGTGGCCGCGACCAACAAGGATCTCGAAAAGGCAGTCGCGGAAGGTTCGTTTCGAGAAGACCTGTACTATCGTTTGGATGTGATTCCTATACGACTTCCTCCCTTGCGCATGCGTACCGGCGATATCCCTATACTGGTCAATCACTTTCTGGAACGGTTTTCGAAGGAGAGCGGTAAGCCCAAACCCGTGATCAGCACGGAGGCGATGCACGTCTTCCTGGGACATGAATGGCGAGGTAACGTCCGTGAGTTGGAGAATCTGATCGAACGAGTCGTCGCATTCTCCACGGAAGGACCGGTAACCGGCGCCGAAGTGCACGGATGGCTTCATCGACCCGCGACGCAGTTGCAGCAACCGGCGATGCCGATGGATCTGACTGACGAGGGGTTGGACCTCGAAGGGCTCATCAATGGAATAGAAAAGGATCTATTGCTGAAGGCGCTTGAACGATCAAAATGGGTCAAAAAGAAAGCCGCGCGAATGCTCCGTCTGAACACCAGATCGTTTCGGTATCGCTTGGAGAAGTATGCTATAAAAGGAGGTCGTGACTAAGCCTGCTTCCCGATCGACCGTCTTACCTACGTCCGTTACCGTTTTCGCACCAGGCAAGATCAACCTGGTCCTTCGTATTCTCGACCGTCGGCCTGACGGTTATCATAACCTCTGGTCTCTGATGCAGACCGTGCAGTTGGAGGACGAGCTCGCACTTTCCCTTAGCGACAACCATTCGACGATCACCTTGCGATGCGATGAACCGTCTCTAACGACGGACCCTTCCAACCTGGTATATCGCGCTGCTATGGCGGTACTCGAATTCAGTGGTCGAACCGTTGGATTGGACATAATCCTCACAAAGCGAATTCCGATGGGGGCCGGGTTGGGAGGCGGAAGCAGCGATGCGGCTGCGATGATTGCCGGGCTGAACCGACTGTTGAATTTGGGATGGTCGAAGGAGAAGATGGCCCACGTTGGCCAGGCACTCGGAAGCGATGTCCCATTCTTCTTTTTCGCTCCTTCTGCGATCGTGGAAGGGCGAGGTGAAAAGGTAGTGCCAGTACGAATTAAGGGGAATCGATGGATCGTCCTGGTTAATCCGGGGTTTCCGGTCGAAACAAAGTGGGCGTATCAGCAGCTTTCTGTAAGCCGCACGGGGGTGCAGCCGCTTTCGGGTGTACATGCGGGGTTGGGGAAAGCATCTGAGCTCTCATGGGAAGAAGTGCTCCAAGCCGCCGAAAACGATTTTGAAGCCACAGTGTTCAAGGCTTACCCTGCCCTTCACAAAATCAAGCAGAAGCTTCTTGTTGAGGGAGCTGAGGCGGCTCTATTGTCGGGGAGCGGAGCAACGGTCTTTGGCATGTTTCGTGACGAGACGACAGCTCGGCGGGCCGAGATCGGGTTTCGGACCGAACCTCACCTCAAGGTCTATACCGTTTCCACTCCCCTCTGACTCCTGGTCGTCATGGACAAACGTTCCATGATCGTTTGTTGACAGAGGCCCGCGATTTCCGATACAGTCTTACCCTTTGATTGGCGTCGCCGGTGGTGTGTGCAGCGAACGAGAGGGTTGGCCCACAGAAGGCCGATACTGCTCACACACAGGAATCACTAGATAATCCAACACATTATAGAAAAACGGCAGTTCAGGTAAAGTTCGATGAACAGGGAACTGAAAATTTTCTCTGGGAATGCCAATCTGGCGCTTGCCCATGAGATCTGTGCCTACCTGGGGCAGAAGTTGGGTGAGGCAACGGTCTCGTCTTTCAGCGATGGAGAGATTCGGGTCAAGATCGACGAAAATGTGCGTGGCGCCGACGTGTTCGTCGTGCAGTCCTGTTGTCAACCGGTCAACGATTCCTTGATGGAGTTGCTGATCATCATTGATGCGTTGAAACGTTCCTCAGCCAATCGTATCACGGCGGTCATCCCCTATTTCGGATATGCTCGTCAGGATCGCAAAGATCAACCGCGCGTCCCCATCACTGCAAAGTTGGTCGCGGATTTGATGACCACCGCCGGAGCCGATCGTGTTTTATCGATGGATCTTCACGCCGGGCAAATCCAAGGATTTTTCAATGTGCCGGTCGATCATTTGTATGCCCTTCCGGTGTTGTTGGACTACATTGTTAAGAAAAAAATATCGGATCTAGTCGTCGTTTCGCCCGATGCAGGTGGAGTCGAACGAGCCCGCGCATTCGCCAAGCGGCTGCAGGCCAACCTGGCAATCATCGACAAGCGACGCGAAGGTCCGAACCAAGCGCAAATAATGAATATCATCGGGGACGTGCAAGGGAAAAGCGTGTTGCTCCTCGATGACATGATCGATACAGCGGGCACTATTGTCCAAGGTGCTCAGGCCTGTCTCGATCACGGCGCTCGAGACGTGATTACGGCCTGCACGCACGCAGTGCTGTCTGGGCCTGCTCTGGAACGGTTACAGGCATCGTGTCTCTCCCAAGTGGTAGTCACCAACACGATTCCGCTGCGAGGGAAAGAATTGGCCTGTCCGAAGTTACACCAATTGTCGGTGGCGCCTCTATTGGGAGAGGCCATCAGACGAATCCATGAAGATGAGTCGGTGAGTTCACTATTCGCCTAAGCCATTATCGACTGGACGCTGCGGAGGAGACGGAGGAGGATCATGAAATTCGACTTGACAGTGGCAATAAGAGAAGAAGCGGGGAAAGGAGCTGCACGGTCTATGCGGCGGGCGGGAAAAATCCCAGCCGTGCTCTACGGACAAGAGGAATGTCTCTTGCTGACCGTCAATCCGGAGGAATTGGTCAAGATCCTCAAGTCTCATGCGGGCAGCACCGCGCTGATTTCGCTCACGGTGAACGGAGCACAGTCCAAGCAGAATCGCACGGCCCTCTTACGCGATTATCAAGTCGATCCGGTGACCGGGGCTGTCCTGCACGCGGACCTTTTTGAGATTTCCATGAGCAAGCCGATTCGGGTGAAGGTTCCGATCAAAGTCATCGGCGGGATTCCAGCCGGCGTCAAGGAAGGGGGTGTGCTGCACCACAACATGCGCGATGTGCATGTTGAATGTCTTCCTGTTGCTCTGCCTGATCATATAGAAGTCGATGCGTCGGCCTTGACCATCGGCAGCGGCATTCATGTGAAAGAAATCGGAGCGCGCGAAGGCGTCCGTTTCCTGGATGATGCCGATCAGATGGTTGTCAGCGTCGCGGCGCCGATGTCGGATGCCAAGCTCGAAGCTTTGCTCACCAGCGGTGCTGGAGCGGCGGGCGAGCCGGAGGTTATGGCGAAAGGTAAGGAAGTGGCTGGGGCTGAGGGAGCGGGTGCCGAGCCGGCCAAAGCCGGTGCTGCAGCACCAGCCGGTGACGCGAAGGGCGGAGAAAAGAAAGAAGCTGCAGCCGCTCCCAAGGCTGAAAAGAAAGAAGCTGAAAAGAAGAAGTAACGTTGCACTTGCTCGTTGGACTGGGCAATCCCGGAAAAGCCTACGCCCAGACCCGTCACAATGTCGGCATGTGGGTCATCGAGCGGGCTGCCGCTCGATGGTCGATCCGACTCTCACCGCGCGGCACAGCTCAACGAGGTTCGGGACGTCTGGGAGGGAAGTTGGTCGAGCTGGCCGGTCTGCTCGACTGGATGAATATTTCCGGCCCTCCGTTGAAAGGCCTCTTACGAGAATTCGAGCTCACCGCCAATGACCTCATCGTCGTGCATGATGATCTGGATTTAGAGCCGGGCCGGCTACGGATCAAGCTTGCCGGTGGCCATGGAGGACACAACGGGATCAAGTCCGTCATCGAAGCACTTGGGACCCGGCACTTCTTGAGATTAAAGATTGGGATCGGCCGTCCTGCGCCTGGCCAGGATTCCGCCGATTATGTCTTAGAATCTGTGACGAAGGAGGAGATAACGGTCTTTGAGCCCTGTCTGGAGCAGGCAGTGGATGCACTGGAATGTGTGATTCATCGCGGACCGGAAGCAGCAATGAATCAATTTAATGTCAGAGAGAAAGTTGCCAGCGAAGGAGAGGATACAAACTAATGAGACTCTGTTGCGGCATGATCGGTCTCCCGAACGTCGGCAAAACGACGGTCTTCAATGCGCTGACCGGTGGCGGCGCCCTGGCGGCTAACTATCCGTTCGCGACCGTGGATCCCAACACCGGCATCGCTCTGGTGCCGGACCCCCGCCTCATCAAATTGACCGAGGTCTTCAGCTCAAAGAAAACCACCTACAGCACGTTGGAAGTGCGAGACATTGCAGGACTGGTCGAAGGGGCCAGCAAAGGCGAAGGCCTCGGCAATCAATTCCTTGGTCACATCCGAGAGGTGGATGCGCTCCTTCACGTGGTCCGCTGTTTTCAGAGCACCGATGTTGTTCATGTCAGCGGTGGGATCGATCCTCTTCGCGACATCGGCGTGATCGAAACCGAACTCATGCTGTCAGATCTTGAGACGCTCGATCGCCGGAAACAGAAGACTGAAAAGAAAGTCCGGGCCGGCGACAAAAAAGCTGCCTTTGAAGTGGAGTTCCTTGCCAAGCTCATCGGATTGCTCGACAAGGGCGAGTGGTTGGGCAATCGGGAATATACAGCGGAAGAACGTGTGATTCTCAATGAGTGTCAATTGCTGGCCGCCAAACCGGTTCTATTTGTCGCAAACGTGTCCGAAGGGAAGAATGCGGACGAGGCCATGGTGCAGAGGGTGCGAGAGGTTGCGGCGAAGCGCGGCACCCGAGTCGTGACCATTTGCGGACAGCTGGAAGCCGAGCTGTCGTCATTGCCTGAGAGCGAACGGGCGGATTTCTTGAAGGAGATGGGGCTGACCGAATCGGGGCTCGTCCGATTGACGCGCGAAGCCTATACCCTGCTGGACCTGATCACCTTCTTCACCGCTGGCGAGATCGAATCTCGTGCCTGGCCGATTCCAAAGGGCACCAAGGCGCCTCAAGCGGCAGGCAAGATCCACTCCGACATGGAGCGGGGATTCATCCGCGCCGAGGTCTACCACTACGATGATCTGCTGGCCTGTGGCTCGGAAGCGAAGGTTAAGGAGAAGGGACTGTTCCGCCTGGAAGGCAAAGACTACGTCATCAAAGAAGCGGATATCGTGTATTTTAGGTTCAACGTGTAGGTCCCTTGGTCCTGTTACCGACTACGAAGACCTTGCGCTGATCCAGTCCCAGGACACGTGATGTTCGTCTCTTCCCCGTCTCTACCGAATAATTCTTGCGCGCCAATCTTGCCGACATTGATCACAGGCCCACATCTCACAACACGATACCCCCCGTAGGAGGGCGAACAGAGCCCTTTGCCGACTTGACCAGCGCCTTCAAGATAGGCGATCCTCCTGCCTCGACACTTCTCGCTGTAGAAGTAAGGTATATTTCGTAAGTTGTAATAATGGTCGACTGGCTGGCCAATTTCATATCGCTTGAGTGGCTGGCCATTTATTGGGGAATCGGCCTCCTCTTTTTCGCGCTGGAGTATTGGTGGCCGTCGCGTCCACTCCGTTACCGGCAGGTGTTTCTGCAGGATGTGACGGCCTTCATGACCTACCAGATCTTCTTCGTCATAGCCTTCCAAGTGACGAAGCCTATTCCCTTTCCAAACTATTCTTACTGGCGTTGGCAGGCGCTGCCATTCGCTTTTAAGCTGGTGGTCTTCTTGCTCGTCCTGGATGGATTGGCCTACTGGATGCATCGGCTTTGGCATACACCGTGGGTTTGGCCGATCCATCGCTGGCACCATGCGCCCACCGAACTATACTGGCTGGCCGGTATCCGGGCGAGCTTTCCACAAATCGTCCTCGCTAATATCCCTTATTTGCTGGCGTTCCCGCTCCTCAAACCGGTGCCCACAGCATTTTTTCCGATCTATGGCTATATGATGGTCTTGACCAATAATTGGATGCACATGAACGTGACCTGGCAATCGAGAAAACTGGAGTGGCTCTTCGTCACGCCTCGCTACCATCGAGTGCATCACCTGAAAACAATTGGGCAGGCGGGGGCGAATTTCGGAGTCTTGTTTACCGTGTGGGATCGGCTGTTCGGAACGTATGTCGATTCTGAGCAAGTGGAATTGTCAGGACCGTACGGGATATCAGAAAAAGTTCATCCCGTCCGTATGGCAGTCGGGGTTTAAGGGGGAGAAGCGATCAGTGCCAGCCGCGACTCGCCAGCCATCAGAGGAATGGTTTATAGAAACATTCCCGACCTCCTTTTACTAGGGTACGGAGGCCTGAGGGCTGTGCCCTTTTGACCGCCACCTCTGAGATGAGCGGCCCCTTTGTTTCCTCCTCCCCCCCGTGCGGCGAACGGGGTTCAGCATTCTCGACTATGTGGAATGTCCCCGTTTTGTCTTTTCTGCCTCAGTTTGCTCCGTTGCCCTTCTCTTGGAGCTGGTTGTCGTTTCTCTATCTCTCGTTCGCATAGGGCCGCAAACTTTTCGAGGTGAGGAATCATTTTGTCGTAAAAATGTACGAACAACTCAAGTGATGTAACTAAGGGGCCCAGGATAAGAGGTTTAGGCAGTCGATTAGTTCCTAGTTCATACCAAACCATCTCTCTGTTCAGCTTGGCATAGGCCCCTAAGCCGCCCCCATAGTTTGGGTGGGCGATCTCGCATAACTCTTCATACACTTTTCGGTAGTGATCAATGTCCTTCGTCACAATATCAATTGCCCTCATCACATTATGGGCTAGTAATGGAGTCGCCTCATTGCGTGTTCCCACCAGGGCTCTTCCCAGGAAATCGTCTATTTTTCTTGTGTCTCCACCCGCGACAGCCGTCTTTAGTTCTTTGAATAGCCAATACAGGATGGCGACTGATTCGAGTAAGGATCTGGTGAGTGTAGCTGCTGCCACCAACTGATTTTGTTGGTAACAAGCAAGTGCTGCTTCGGCCAATTCTGAAACGCGATAGAGCATCACTTCTCGTATGCATAATGCTTTGAAGGGGATTTTTGCTGTTGTAGAAACTGTTGCTGGATCAATCCGAGGTGGGAGGCTGGCCTTCAGGCTTTGGCTCAATAACAAACCGTTACGTAGCAAATTTTCTTCATTGAATGTATTGTGAGGCATAATCTGGCCAGCTCAGACTACATTCTTTGACGGTAGTCCGTTCGCACCTTCGGAACATCTTCTCAAAACTTTCTCGTTTGCTTAATGTGCTGCTCGATCTCCGTCTGTAAGTGGATTGCGCCTGCCTGCCAATCGTCGATGGTGGTGTCGCTGACGCAGCGGGCGAGGACGATGAATTTGGCTACAGGTTGATCTTGTAGTGCGTGCTCCGGCCGCCTCCGGTGGGGATGAGAATATTCTTCTCGGCCAGGTTCTGCAAGTCGCGCGTGGCCGTGGCCTTGGACGCGCTGGCGCAAAGTCGATCTAATTTGTCGATGATGGTCTTGGAAAGACTCGTATCGGCCTTCAAGGTCTCGCGCATATGTTCGAGCGCCGAGCGGTTGGCATCGGGATTGATGGATATGATGGAGTCTGCCGGTACTGCCACGTCGAAGTTGCGCATATAGGCATCGGCGGCGGTGAAGAGTGCACACTTGTTCCTGCTACACCTGTCAGAATCACTTGCTGTACTTATGATTCCCTCGCCTGCACAGGCAGGCAGAATCTATATCGCCATAAGCACATCGGGGCATTATTCCAAAGGATGGCGCACACGCAGGCCTGGGAATCGATGGTAGTCTCGATCCGTCGAGATCCATTCACTCCCGCTTTCGATCGCCAAGGCGGCAAGAAACGCATCGGGGACCAGATTACCTTTGATGCCGCCGGTTCGGCAAAGGCGACTAAAGATGTCCCAATGGCGGGGACCTGGATTGATGAGGGTACAGTTTGGCTGATCACGGAGTTCCTGGGTAAAAGTCAGTGCCTTCTCCATGCTGCTGGGAGGATTGAACACGCTGGGATGCGTTACAATGCGAAGGAAACCGCTTAAGACGAGATCAGACAGTCCATATGGCTGCTCTGACTGAATCAGTGCTTCGAGCCATGCAAGGTGCTTTCGATGATGGGGGGCATCTTCGCGATGGGCATAGACCAACACATTCACGTCAAGAAGAACCATGGGGCTGTTCCATGAAAGCGAGGAGGGCGGCTGAATCGTCGAGTTCCACGCCGGAGCGAAGACCGCGCCCGGAGACGGTGGTAAGTTTTACCGGTTTGCGCGCCGGTTTGGCCGTGCGCCGGGCGAGCGCATGGCGTAAAGCATCTTCAATCAGCTTAGTCAGCGACTGGCCAGTCTCATGAGCGAAGCGCTTGGCTGATTTGAGGAGTTGATCATCGAGGCGAATCGTTGTTCGCATATGTCAGAGCATATTCTCATGACATCAATATGTCAACTTGGAATTGTTTGATGGCTACTTATCGTGCACGGGGAGTTGTGCAGTCCCACATTGCGGTTGCCTTCAGTGTACCGCTGAAGGACGTACATTTTGTGGACGATGATCGATTGCTTCTTATGAGTCAGTGACGAATATGGAAAGTCACTGCAGACAGCTTTTGCAGTAGAACGTTACGCGGCTTGCGCTTGCAGGAATTGTTTGACCCGTTTCAGATCCTCGACGAAATGGTGATATTCTTCTTCACGCTGCGCTGCTTCCGGATGTCGAAGAATTGCCGATGGATGGACGGTCACAAAGATGTTCGAAGCGATGGGCGTGCTCCAAGGCCGTCCTCGCAGGTCATTCAAACGAACAGTCTTTTTAAAAATCGATTGGGCTGCCGCCACGCCAAGACACACGATGACACGTGATTTCACTACTTGCACTTCCGCTTCAAGCCAGGGGCGACAGGCGGCGATTTCGGAGGCCGACGGTTTCTTGTGCTTGCGGCGCTTGCCTTGCGGCTCCCATTTGAAATGCTTCACGGCATTCGTGACATACACGCTCTCCCGCATAATTCCCGCTTCAGCCAAAGCCTTGTCCAAGATTTTTCCGGCCGGTCCGACAAAGGGATGTCCGGCCTGGTCTTCTTGGTCGCCCGGCTGCTCTCCGATAAAGATAATTGTTGCATGAGCCGAGCCTTCTCCAAACACGGTTTGCGTGGCTCGTTGATACAGATCGCATCCGGTACAGACTGAGGCGGCCTGTTGCAGACGTGGAATGGTCAGTTTAGTCGGAATGAATTGGGCGGCGGATCGGATGAGTCGTCGCATAGTTCACCATACCGCGATTCTTGCCAGAGGGGCAGCGGGTGATTTCCCTCGTCGATCCTCGATTCCAGTAGATGAAGATCCAGGACGGTCAGCGTCATGACACTGAAGCTTTCTTCCACCAGTCCATGGACCACATACAGGTGGTTGGGTGAAAGCAGATGGCAGCAGCGGCGATACACTTCGGGGAACAGCGTGGCATCATAGAGGGTTGTGACGTCTTTGAGGGTGATGAATTCCATGGCATGGCCGTGCTTGGTCTCAGCAGCCTTTCCCGTGATCAACACACCGACCATGATGATACGCCGACCGACGTAGCGATGCATCTGGGAGGCCGGCACCGGTCGGAGCCGTTCGATTTGTTTGCGTAGAAGATCAAGGGATGGCGGCTGGCCAGAAAGCCGAACGACTCTTCACAAAAATGGGATTCTAGTTAGGCTACGAAGTTGGCGGCGTTGGCCACAGAACAGGATCTTATCTTCTGCTTCACCAATCGTGCCTTCGTTCGCTTCCCCGGTCTTTGCTGGGAAAGTCCGTTCCAGCGATGAAGAACATCGGTGAGCAGTTGCGCGTAAGAAGAAGCGGAGGCAAACCGTGGCGTACGATTCCGTTATTTTTGGTGACCGATTTCCGTTCGTTCAAGCGGCTGAACATCGAGGTGCCGGACACCCTACTGAGTTGCAACGGCGATTGGGTCGCACTTCTCCACTACAATCCATAGGCGCTCACGCGCGGCGCTTTTATCAGCAGATGGCAGGTTCTCCGGCGACTCTGCAATGACACACTGAGTATCTCCTGCCTTGCCGAGGATTTGATTGCCATAACTAATGGCAGACAGAATTTCTTTGACGAGAATGTGCTGGGCTCGAATCGTGTGACCATTGACCGTGATCACGTCGCCAATCTGAATCGATTCCGGTATCCCCTCGTTTCCCACGGGGCCGGAGAATGGTGTCGGTGAATGATCTTTGTACTGATACATGGCAGCACTCCGGTCTTTTACACGGATCGACTGAGCTCGGTATTCTTTAGCCTTGCCGTTCTCCCCGGCATGTTGTGGATTGTTCCCTTCTAGCGTTACCGGCAGCAAGGCTATAAGTGCAACGGCAGTCACACTGACAAAAAGTGCCGCTGCTGAGCGCAGAATCTTGCCTCGCTTCTTCTCTTGAAGGCCTTTCGCTAACCTAGAGAGAAAGAAGGCTGGGGCGAGAGTCAAGACCACGACAATACTGTTTGTAACAATATGGGGACCAAGCAGCTCCCAAAGGGCAGCGGCCCCTCCTCGATACCAAGTCGACGCATGACCGATCAGGATCAGAGAGCAGGCTGCAATAAGCCAAACCCACGCGAGCATCCTTACGGCACGTACGAGCTTTGACATGCGTTCACTCCGATCGGCAAATGCTCGGTCTCCTTTGATCAACCCTTATTAAACCCAAGGGCCGTCGTGCTTGTCAAAAGCCGTACAGGTGATCGAGAGTCGTTTGATAGGGAAGGGTTGGTGGGATGGCCGGGGAGAAGTACACGCGATTGGTGGCGACAGGTGGGAGATTGATTCGACGGCTCAAGAGGAGTGAGTCGTGCAGTGATAGCCCCGGCGCCAACTCGACGTAGAGGTCTTGCCGCGAGTCTTTGGCCCAGGCCATATGAGTCGTAGTATCCAAATGGTTATAATAAAATTAGCCCCAGTCAAGCACGTAGGAAAGCCGAGTGGGCGAGTGGAAGCAATGAATGGGGCGAGGTGAGTAAGGTAAGAAACGTTCCGCCAGCAAAAGCGAGATCTCGCACAGATGATGAGTCTGTCGAAGTTGGGCTGAAGAGCAGCTCCTCCTTGTCAGCTCCGCTTTGTTGACAGCCATTTCCACCCTGTGCTACCGTCCACCGTTCTCTATACCAAATAGGCACCTACACCTCGCTCCCGACTGGTTCGGGGGCCTTTGTCCAGGAGGATCGCTGCATGGAGCTCTACGAGTCTCTGTTTATTATTCGTCCGTCCGTCTCCGATGAGGAGACCAAGACTCTCATCGACAAGATGAAAAACGTCGCCGATAAGACCGGCGCCCAATTCATCAAAGCCGAGAATTTAGGGAAGAAAAAGCTCGCCTACGAAGTGCGTCGCGAGCGGAAAGGTACCTACGCCTATTTCTATTTTAAGGCGCCGAACAACACCGTCGGTGAGCTCGAACGGGCGTATCGATTGGAAGACAACATCATCAAGTTTTTGACGGTCCATCACGAGAAGCCCTTGATGGAGCGGCGTCCGGTGGAAGCCTCGACACAGGAGTCAGACGGTGGCCGGATTTAACAAAGTCATACTGATGGGGAATCTCACCCGTAACCCTGAGCTCCGGTATACTCCAAGCGGGACACCGGTGGCGAGTTTCGGCTTGGCGGTGAGCCGTCGGTTTAAACAGGGTGACGATTTGAAGGAAGAAGTCTGCTTTGTCGATATCGTGGTATTCGGCAGACAGGCGGAACATTGTGGGCAGTATCTCAGTAAAGGCAACGGGGCGATCATCGAAGGTCGGTTGCAGCAGCGCCGATGGGAGACCGAGGATGGCCAAAAGCGCAGCAAACATGAGGTGGTCGCCCAGACCGTGACGTTCATGCCCAAGCGCCAAGACGGTGGGACGAGTGCGGAACCTCCGATGCACGACGACCCCGGCTATGATATGGGTGAAGAAAGTTAATGACAGGAGCATGAGGAGGCAGTCATGGACCGAAGCGAAAACGAACGTGGCGGGGGTCGGTTATTCCAGCGAAGGCGTCCCTGCAGATTTTGCCTGGAAAAGGCGCCGATCGACTTCAAAGACGCCGGGCTTCTTCGGAATTTTTTGACGGAGCGGGGAAGGATCGTTCCGCGCCGTATTTCCGGGAATTGCATGCGTCATCAGCGTGAACTGACGGTGGCCGTCAAGCGGGCTCGGCATATCGCCATCAT
>JACZCY010053265.1_pt1 | contig 28578 bp, 29 predicted proteins | sample 8641821 | NCBI WGS metagenome assembly JACZCY01 (sample SAMN15324609, study PRJNA640507) | soil metagenome | isolation source: intercropping sugarcane | place: China: Luxin town, Laibin City, Guangxi Province | collected 2019-07-25 | depth 10cm m | reverse complement strand
GCTTATCCATGAGGTCGGCGGCTTCCGTCAACGGCCGCCGCTCCTCGATGCCGGGTACCGGACTGCTCATGATCTCCTCCACGGGTACGAAGTAGGACGCTTTCTCGGCTCCCACGAACTTCTTGACGACGTCCGATTCCGTTACTATGCCGATGATCTGCGCTTGGCGGGCTACGAGCACACTTTCGACATTGCAGGCTTTCATCAGTTTTGCAGCCTCGATGACCGACGTGCCTACGTCCACCGTCACTGGTTCCTTCTGCATCAAGTTGCCGACTGTGACCATACCGATCCTCCTTTTTTATTATTTTTGTATTGGCTCCAGATTACCAATGTGCTGTTGCGCCGGCGTTAGGAGAGCGTTACAAACCGGTAAAACCTGAAGGCATGAGAGGGTTATCTTGTGCAAGTTAAGAAGCAAACATTATCGCCGTTCACTCGAATTCTTCCCATCCACTCAACTGGCTGCCGAAAACCAGCGTCCGTCTGGTGGTGGAAACGAGGATGAGGCCGTTCTCATTGTCTACGCCGACAATACGCTCGTGCACGTCCAACGACTTCGAAGCAAAGCCGCCGAGCAGTGGAGTGATGCCGATGACCCGTTCATTTGTGATGAAAACGGCCCCATAGTCGTTGCTGTGGAAACGAATGACTTTTTCTCGCACGCCCAGCACTTCTTCGAACCACAGGCCGTTGACGCCTCGAAATCCGTACAGATGCCGATCCGTCCTGATGAGGCTGAAGGTAGGGAGGATCTTCCGTTCGAGAACTTTTTCGTTCAGGTCCAACTCTTTCTTGCTCCAGGTCAGAGCACGGCTTGAAAAACCCAACAGTCGGTGGGATGTCACGACGACACCATTGATGCCGTTCGCGCCGGAACTGATCACGACTTCCTGGGTGCCCAACGGTAGCTCCCTTCGACCGCTCAGTTGACTGGTCGCGACGGCCATGCCCGATTCGAACCATACAGCGACCTCGGATTGAGGGTTTGCCTTAGCGACGACTGGTGAAAACGTCAAAGTCAGAAAAAGGCAAGTTCTGCAGAAGAGCCGGACAAAAGGGTAAAGGGGTTCAGACGCCTTCATTTTCCACGGAGATCGCTTTGTATCGGTTCCTGAGCCTTCTCCACAACGTTGAGGCGCGATCGGGACATTCAATCTCTTGCCAGATCAGAAGACACGGAACGCTTAGTGACCGGCACCCATGGGGAGAAACGGGAGGGCGATGGAAAGCGTGATCAAAATGATGATAATCCACTCCAGCACTTCCATTCGTCTGGTACCGGCTCGATCCGACATCTTGCCGTAGATGCTTTCCAAGGTCTGGAGTTTGCGCAGGATGCTTGCGTCCCAGGCCTCTAAATGAAAACGCTGCGAGACCAGCCGATAGACACGCGCAAGATACTGGTCGCCCAGCAGTTTCAAGGTGTTGGTGACGCGTTCAAAAATCAAGGCGCTGTCGACCTGAAGCTGTGCAATGTGCGTCATGTCTTTTTCATGGGAGCCCGGCAGCGATAGGAGGCGCGGTTTTCGAGACAAGGCCTCGTAGCCGTCGTCCAATGCACGATCGAGCTGTTCGTCGAGTATCCGCATCTCAAGCAACTCGACGTTGGCGAATTCTAGAACCGCACGGACATCGTCCATCTCCTTGCCGAACAGCGCCGTTGAGTGCCAGTCGATGACTGCGGCGTCCTCTTGCCCAAACGAGATGCGGCAAGAGACTGCATCGGCCACTTCTTGTTCAGAAAACGGTGCTCGCTCCGCGCGCAGGATATGAGCCAAGTCGGTTTCATTACTCGTCCACAACGGCGGCCTCGCCGGCATATGAGACTCAATAGAGAAAATAATATAATCCTCTACCTCCTGCGCAATGGACGGGCGCTCGACTGCAGGACCCAACACGTGGAGCAGCTGTTCCACGCGGGTGCGTGACTCGGCCAAAAGTTGTTCATTCTCGTAGAGCGATTCGCTGAGATCCAGTAGCCGAGCGAATGGTCCGTCTATCGGGAAGCGATAGGTAATGGTGACCGCCCCGAAGTCATATACCATCGCTTCGACAGTCGGACTGGCCTGATACTGACTGACGTCGAACACACTTCCTTCCTGAACGAGCCGCAGGGGAGCCGGTCGATATTCGAAGTACTGAGGCGCCCTGGTCTTATGGCGCAATCGCCCTCGTTCTGTCCCTGCGATGATCCGACGCTCCGCATCAGTGAGGTTGATGGAGAGCCCGACGTCGTAAGCGAAAAGGGCGAAGCAGGTCCCTTTGGTGATGATGACATGTTCCGGCATGGTAATTCCTCGCACGCCATCATTTTAACAGTTTCACAACAAGGGAGATCGTCTGGAGAACGCCGTTATGTGGTCGGCTCGTTCAAGCGGATGGTATACAAATAGTGGTACAGCCCGTTGCGAGCCATTAACTGGGCATGGTTGCCCTCTTCCACCAGTTTGCCTTTGTCTAAAACCAGAATCCGGTCGGCACGCTGAATGGTCGACAATCGGTGGGCGACGACGAAGGTCGTGCGACCTTCCATGAGGCGTTGAAGGGCTTCCTGAACCAGCCGTTCCGATTCGGTATCCAGCGACGAGGTCGCTTCGTCCAGTAACAAAATGCGGGGATTTTTCAAGATCGCCCGAGCGATCGCGATTCGTTGGCGTTGTCCGCCTGAGAGGTTGATCCCCTTCTCGCCCACCAGGGTTCGATACTCGTCCGGCAAGCTGGTGATGAAGTCATGAGCATGAGCAGCTTTGCTCGCCTCCAATACTGCGGTCTCATTCGCTGCTATATTGCCGTAACGAATGTTGTCGAGGATGGTGCCCCCAAAAAGGATGGTTTCTTGTGGGACGAGAGCAACCTGTCGGTACCAACTTTCTACGGTCACATGACGCAAGTCTTTGCCGTCGATCGTAATGCGACCTTCCGTTGGATCGTAAAAGCGGTGAAGCAGGTTGATCACGGTGGTCTTGCCGGCTCCTGTCGGTCCTACTAATGCGACCAGTTCGCCCGGTTTGGCTTCGAACGATAGGTTCGACAACACAGCATGGCGAGCATCGTAGCTGAAGTTGACCCCTTCCACCTGCACATGGCCATCGACAGTCACCAGCGTCTGTGCGTCGGATTGATCGCAAATCTCCGGCTGAGCGTCCAGTATTTCGAAGACACGCTGCGTCGCTCCCTGAGCCTCTTTGATCTGTGCAAAGACGCGCGCTGCCGCACTGAAGGGGCCGATCAAGATCCCGGCGAACAGGACGAAGGCGAACAAATCGCCGGGTGTGACGACCCCATCGATGACCTGTTTGCCTCCGTACCACAGCACCGCCGTTGCGGATGAGAACGTCATGAGACTGATCACCGGGATGAAGACGGCCATGATTCCTGCTCGATGGAGCGTGAGATGCAGCATTTGATCGACCTGATCCGCAAAACGAGCCTCTTCCCGTTGTGTCTGGACGAACGATTTGACGATGCGAATGCCGGATATCACTTCTTCGATGAGGGTGCTGAGCGCGGCAGTGTGGTCTTGAATCGAAGTGGAAAGAGATTTCAGTTTGCGGCCGAATACCTTAGCGACCAGAACCAGCAACGGGAGAAGGATCAGAATCAGGAGGCAGAGTCGCCAATTCATTAAGAGCAGGAACGCGATGCCTCCGACGAACGTCACGAATTGTTTGACGGCGTCGATGGGAGTTTCTGTCACGATGGATTGGATGACCGTCACATCGGTCATCAATCGCGAGAGCAGTTCTCCGGTGCGGCGCCGAGCAAAAAAGCTGACCGTTAGCGTCTGCAAATGGCCGAAGAGATGTTTGCGAAAGTCTGCGACGACCTCTTGGGAGACCCATGCGGTCAGATAACTATGGCCCATCGAGCATAGCCCCTGCAGGATTACCAGACCCAGGAACAAACCGATCGACCGGGTCATCTTATCGGCATCGTGCTGAACCGTGATGATATCCCAGAGGGTGCCAGCCAGCCGAACCAAGGCGAGATTAATGAGCGCAACCCCGCTCACCAAGAGGCCGGCCAATATCAAACGCGCTAAATAAGGACGCACGAACGGGAGGAATCGTTTGAAGATCAACATCGTGGTCAACGGTGTGATTGAACACAGAATCGTGTTCTGGCTTACGGCGGCGGTGAGAGAATACGCTGACGGGGGTGAGACGAAACGACTAGAGTTGAGCGATCGACTCGATCAGGTTCTTATTGATCGCAACGAAATCCGACCGATCCTTATCGTCGATCACGACGTCCGTCAGGCTTATGAAAAGACGCGCTTCTTCGTTGATCGCATCGGAGACACGATTCCGCATCGGAGGCACCAGGAAGTCTCCCACGTAGGTACAATTGACCGTCCGTACGCGGATGCGGACTTTCTTCCCCTCGGCCACGGTTCCCTCCTCCCGCCATGCCGGCTGAGCTTAGCTTTTTCGGCGAAGAAATTTCTGACGTTGGCGCAGCTTCTTGTACTTATGCTTGCGCATCTTCTTTCGTCGCTTTTTCAAGACGCTTGACATGTTTAGTATCTCCTAGGAGGGGCGAGTCTAAAAGCTTTCCGCTGAAAATGCAAGCTCACGGCGCCTTTTCGCCTTATGCTATACTGCACAGCCATGGATTTCAGGCGGATGGGTTTGTCACAGCCCTCGTCCATCGTGTGGCTCCTGCTCCTAATGTCGGCCGTGGCGGTAGTTGGATGTCCGTCGAAGACCGTCCGATATCCAGCAGAGCACGAGCGACTCCTCCGTATCGACCAAGCGTTGGAATCCTTGCGGAGCGCCTATGAACGAAAGGATCGGTCCGGGTTCCATTCCATACTGTTGCAGCAGGGTCAGCTGGACGAACTGCAACGGCAGGTCGACATGGATTTCGAAGCCTTTTCCGCCATCTCCCTCGAGCTCAAGATTGAACGGGTCGTGATCGAAAAAGACGATATCGACGTCTTCATCCATTGGCAAGGGACGTGGAAACGAGATGCCAATGACATGGGTATCCGGCAACGTGGCCACGCACGGTTGCAATGGGTTGGTACGAACTCGATTCTCTTGCGCAGCGCGCAGGGAGATTTGCCCTTTGGAATGAAAACGAAACAGATGTTGTCGGAACCTCCCTCGCCGCCGACTCGATCACGATAACGATGCCGCGGAGTATGCTCGGAGCAGATTTTCTCGTCATCGGCAGCGGAGTCGCCGGGCTACGCGCCGCCTTGGACCTCTGCCGAGTAGGTCGGGTGATCGTTCTCACCAAAGGCCATCCCTTACAAAGCAATTCCATCTTCGCGCAAGGGGGGGTAGCCGTGGCCTTGAGTGAAGAGGATGATGTCGCCATCCATTTGACGGATACGGTCAAGGCCGGACACGGGCTGTGCCGTCGTGAAGCGGTGCGAGTTTTGGTCGAGGAAGGACCCAATCGAATTCAAGAACTCATCCGCTGGGGCGCGAAGTTCGACAAAACCGGTGGAAAATTCGCCTTTGCTCGTGAAGCGGCTCACAGCCGCAGCCGAATCCTCCGTGCGAGAGGCGATGCGACAGGAAACGAAATGGTGCGGGTTTTGATGGCGCAGGCCGTTCGACAAAAGCGGATCGTTCGGCTGGATTACCACTTCACGGTCGATCTTGTAGTTGAAGAAGGCCGATGTTGCGGGGCGGTGGTGCTCGATGAACGTTCAGGAGAACACTTCATCATACCCACAAAGGCCGTCGTCCTATCGACAGGGGGAGCAGGGCAGATTTTTGCCCGCACCACAAATCCACCCAATGCGACCGGTGACGGCATGGCCATGGCATTTCGCGCGGGAGCGGAACTCCATGACATGGAATTCGTCCAGTTTCACCCGACGTCGTTGTATCTGCCGTCGAGCCCGCCCTTTTTGTTGTCGGAAGCCATGCGAGGAGAGGGTGGTCAGCTGCGCAACAATAGAGGAGAGCCGTTCATGCAACGGTATCACCCACTCGGCGTCTTGGCTCCGCGGGATATCGTCGCGCGGGCTATCTGGACGGAAATGGCGGCGACGCGTGCTCGGCATGTCTACCTTGATGTGACTCACTTGGGATCGAATTTTGTCAGACGACGATTTCCGACGATCTATGCGACCTGTCTACGCCATGATATCGATATCACGGAAGAATGGGTTCCGGTTTCTCCGAGCGCCCATTACATGATGGGAGGGGTGGCGACCGACATCAATGGGGCCACGACATTGCCGGGTCTTTTTGCGGCGGGCGAGGTGGCCTGCAGCGGCGTGCATGGCGCCAACCGACTGGCCAGTAATTCATTGCTGGAAGGATTGGTATTTGGGATGCGGGCTGGCGTCGCCGCTGTCGCCTGGGCCTCTCGCCGTTCGATGCCCGATTTGACGCACCATGTGGAGCGCTTGAGGCGCAGTCGGTTGGAACGATTGGAGGATGCCGAAAAAGTACGCAGCTCGCTTCGACGGACCATGTGGGGCCAAGTAGGGATCGTCCGTTCTCGGGAATCGCTTGTTCGCGCTACGGCTCAGCTTGCACGGTGGGAACAGATGGTATCCAGATCTTTTTCGGGGAGAGCCGATCTAGAGGTCAAGAACATGGTGCAAGTGGCGCATTGCGTGGCGGAAGCTGCGCTCTGGAGAGAAAACAGTGTCGGGGCCCATTACCGATCCGATTTTCCAGGATCCAAACGGCCGGGTTGGAAACAGCATAGTCAATTGTGTTCGGAGATCCGAACTACTCGCCGGCCTGACTCGAAGACACAGGGGCGGCTCGTGGTATTGCGAACTCCGAAGACGGGATGACGTGGCCGGTCACGGCAAGATCACGGGCGAGGAAGAGTCGATAATACCGCAAGACCTTACGGACATATTGGCGGGTTTCATCGATCGGCGGAAGTGTTCGGTAGCGATCGACGACACGCTCCCCGGCGTTATAGGCAGCGAGCGCCAGTGGAAGGTTGCCGCGGAATCGGTCGAGCAACTGGCGCAAGTACTTCGTTCCTCCTCCGATATTGTCTTCGGGATCATAGAGGTCCCGAACCTCCAATTTCACTGCCGTTTGCGGCATCAATTGCATCAAGCCGATGGCTCCCGCTCGTGATACCGCGCGAGGGTCGAAATCCGATTCGGCTTTGATGATGGCGCGGATAAGGGCAGGGTGGAGTTGATGCTGTCGTGAGAATCGGCGGATCATCGGTTCCAACTCTTCCTCTGAGAGAACAGGATGCAGCCGATTCGGGTGGAGGTCGATCCGGCGGTACCGAGCGTCAGAAGGAACGTTGGTGAGCGATAATGTCCCTTTGGCATCGACATACTGATAAATCTCTGCCTGATTATCACTTGGAACAGTCAGCAGGACGCTGCCGGTCAATGCGACGAGGAGAGCCATACCGGGCCGGCTGATTGAGGAGCGATACAGTTTGTTCCGTTTCGGCATGGTCAAACGATAGCAGTCTGTCACTATCTGTCAAGGAAATGCAGATCCTATGCCTTGGGAATCTGTAGAATCAGGGAGAAAACAGGAAGATGAGGTCTTATCGACGAGGAGGACTGTCCTGAAATCGGCCTCGCACCGCTACGAATTGCTCTCTTAGCTTCAGGGTAAACGGACCCGGTTTTCCATCGCCGACAAGTCTACGATCGACGGAAGTCACCGGCATGATCTCCATGCTGGTATTCGTCAGAAAGCATTCGTTGGCCCGGTACAACTGATCAATGGTATAGCGGCCTTCTTCGACGCGGATGTCGAGTTCCTCGGCCAACCGAATCACGATCATTCTCGTGATGCCGTCAAGTAAGCCGCATTCGGGAGCAGGCGTTCGCAGCGTGCCGTCCATCTCAAAGAATACGTTGCTGATGGTGCATTCGGTCAGATGCTGTTCCCAATTGAGCAGAATACTGTCGAATGCGCCTGCTGCGATTGCTTCGCGCTTCGCCTGGATATTGTTCAGGAAGTTTGTGGTTTTGATCTGCGGCGACAAGGCGCTCGGTAAATTCCGTTTCGTGGACGCAACGATTACGTTGACGCCCGTTTCATAGAGATGGGACGCCGGAGGCACGAGCGGTTTGGCCATCACGACAACGGTCGGGGAGGAACAGAGAGCCGGGTCCAGTCCGATGTCTCCGGTTCCTCGTGAAACCGTGATCCTCAGATAGGCGTCTCGCAGATCAGTCCCGACATCGTTGCGTATCAGCGCCTCATGCAGAATGTCTTCCCAATTTTTCACCGGAATGGGGATCGTCAGGCCGATTTCCGCCGCGGAACGGAACAGCCGTGACAAATGTTCATCTCGCATGAAGATCCGGGGGCCGTACGTACGAATCGTTTCATACACCCCATCGCCGTAGAGAAATCCATGGTCGAAGACGGAGACCACAGCCTCTCGCTCTGTGACGAACTTGTTATTCAGGTATATCCACATGGATTATGAAAATGCGCTGAAGAAAGCCTGGGCCTTATGGATCGTCTCCTCATATTCGCGCGTCGGGTCTGAATCGGCCACAATGCCTGCTCCGACCTGGAGATAGCCCACGGCATTCCTCATAACCAGCGTGCGTATCAGGATATTGAAGTCGAGGTCTCCGCTCCAGCTGAGGTAGCCCATCGAACCTGTGTACGGACCGCGGCGTACGGGCTCCAACTCCTCAATGATTTCCATGCAGCGGATCTTGGGTACGCCGGTAATCGTTCCACCCGGAAACATGGCTTTCAGCAGGTCGAAACCGGTCGCGTGATCCTGAAGGATGCCAGCCACCTGTGAGACCAGGTGATTGACATGAGAATATTGCTCCACTGTCATCAATTCATCCACATGGACGCTTCCGAAACGGCAGACTCGACCGAGGTCGTTCCGCTCAAGGTCGACCAACATGACATGTTCTGCACGCTCCTTTTCATTGACCTGCAACTCATTGATCAGTCGCTGATCCTCCACGGTATTTCTACCGCGAGGCCTGGTTCCAGCGATCGGCCTCGTATCGGCTCGACGCTCTTCCAGCCGAACGAGCCGTTCAGGTGAGGAACTGATGAGGCGAACTGCGTCGAACCGAAGTATTCCTGAGAAGGGTGAAGGGTTCAATGTGCGCAAGCGGCTATAGATAGACAGATCGGCTTGAAGGTCCCCGAGAGAGGAGAATGCTTTACATGCCACATTGAAACGGTGGGAGAGATTGGCTTGATAGATGTCTCCGGCTGCGATGTATTCCTGACAGCGGCTCACGTTCTGACCATAGACCGCCTGTTCTTGCTCAGGTGTAAACGTAAGGCGACCGAGATTGCTCCAGTGTGTGTCGACCGTGTCAAGCCTGGTCAATCGGGCTTCAAGTTCGGCCAGTCGATCCTTGCCCTCGCGAAACAGCTTTTCCCGAGGCTCGCCCAAAAAACGTTCAAGCGGCGGACAGAACATGAGCACCAGGCGGTTCAACTCATGATCGATTGCCGCGATCAGGTCGAAAAATGCGAACTCCATATCGGGGACGGCAAGGTCATCGATGGCCAAGCACGGCAACCGTTCGAACTGGCGCGCGAGATCATAACTCAAGTAGCCGACCGCGCCGCCGAAGAACGGCGGAACATCGGGAGGGCGAACGATCCGCTGCTGGTTCAGAAGATGAGCCAACCATTGAAATGGGGAGGTGCTCGAGTCCATGCGGCCTTGAATTGATCGGCACACGAACGTATTCCCCTTTCCGTACAATGTTTGGTAGGGGTCGCCGCCAAAATACGAATACCTTCCCATGGCGCCTTCACCGTTGCCGCTCTCGAAAAGAAACGAGGGGTACCGGGCTGAGGCGATCTTTGCGTACAGTTCAAACGGATCTGCAGAGGGAGATGGGCGTGTCAGGATGAGAGGCGAAGGAGAACCGCGCAAAAATGGAATCGAAGAAAGTGAAGTTCTCGGCATAGTCGGCACATTTCTGACACGAAAGAGAGATCACTATATCGCAGCGATTTCCGCGCGCATAGACCTCTAACCGCTTGACATTCCAAGCACGGTTTTGCTTAAATTGCAAACCCCATCAGGGGCAGAGTTCTGCTCACGTGCTCTCGCCTTCCGTGGGTTTGGGATGCCCCCTCCACAAGATCCCTTATATGCGGGGCTCGGTCAGGCCGTTCGAATCGGAACGGAACTGCTGGCTGCGCTGATCGTCGGGGGTGGGCTTGGATGGGGCGTCGATACGTATCTCTTTGGGACAACTCCGTGGGGACTCGTCATCGGGTTGGTTTTCGGTTTAGTTGCAGGGGTGAGAAGCGCCTATCGGTCTGTACAACGGTGGCAAGCGTCGGACAACGTGAATAAGCAAGGATAGTCAAGGATAGTCATGGAAGAAAGTCCGCTTCATCAGTTCGAACTTCATAACTGGATCCCGATTTCCGTCGGTGGATTGGATGTTTCCATCAATAAAGCCGTGATCTTTATGTGGATTGTCATCGCCGTAGCAGCGATCCTCATGATCATGGCAGGATCGTCACGCAAGTTGGTGCCCGGCAAGTTGCAGAGCCTGGCGGAGATAATGGTGGAGTTCATTCGCAACATGATCCTGGATACGATGGGGAAGGACGGGATGCGATTTTTCCCGTTCGTCGCCACGCTCTTCTTGTTTATTCTTTTTTCGAATTATATCGGGTTGATTCCCGGTACCTATACGGTGACGAGCCAAATTGTTGTGACGGCCGTCTTCTCCTGCCTAGTGTACGGGCTCAGCTTAGTCGTCGGATTCTGGTTACATGGAGCGAAGTTTCTGGGAATACTAGTTCCACCTGGTACACCCGGATGGCTGGTGCCGTTGATGATTCCGATTGAGATCATCAGTCAGTTGGCGCGGCCTATTTCACTGGCTGTTCGGCTCTTCGCGAACATGACGGCAGGCCATGTGATGCTTGCGGTTCTATTCAGCCTCACGATCAGCGGCGGATTGTTGATCGGGTGGCTGCCCCTAGCGATTTCGGTTCTCGTCTATGGACTGGAAGCTGCTCTTATCGCAGGAATTCAGGCCTATATTTTTACCATCTTAACGTGCGTCTACTTGGGAGATGCATTTCATTTACATGGCCATGAGGAGCACGCGCATTAGCGCATGCGGGTTTAGCCAAGGGAGGAGTAAGACATAATGGATTCAGCAGCAGCAGGGTTGATCGGTATGGGGTGTGCCGCGGCAGGATTTGCCGGAGCCGGTGTGGGGATCGGCTACATCTTCGGGAAGATGATTGAAGTGGTGGCACGCCAGCCTGAAGCAGAAGCTCGCGTCACGAAGTATATGTGGATCGGGTTCGCGCTGGTAGAAGCCATTGCGCTCTATGGTTTGGTCATCGCCTTCATCATCATGGGCTTCCGAAAATAAGGAGCGTTAACCGTTATTCGTGAACCGTTCATCGAGAGGCCATTCTCGTTTAACGATTCACGCTTAACGTTTCACGAGAACGCATATGCCACAGTTTGAATCTGATTTTTTTTCTTCGTTGATTTTCTGGGAGGTCGTCTCGTTCGGGATTCTCTTGTTCCTGCTCTACAAGTACGCATTCCCCGGCATCCTGAGCGTATTGGAAGAGCGTGAAAAGAAAATTAAAGACAGCCTCGATCAGGCCGAGCAGCACCGGTCCGAGGCTGAACGACGACTCAAAGAGTATGAAGCCAAGCTCAATGCGGCGGCGAAGGAAGCCGAGGCCATTCTCGCAGCGGCAAAGGAACGTGCTCAACGGTTGCTCGATGAAAACGAACAACGGTTGACCGCGGAGGCAGAACGTATCAAGGGTGATGCGACGCGCGAGATCGAACAAGAGCGCCGTAAAGCACTACAAGATATTCGGACCCAGACGACTGAACTCGCTCTTATGGTGGCGGAAAAAGTAGTGCAGCGGAGCTTGACGGAATCCGATCAGCGAAGATTTGCAGACGAAGCGCTTGAGGCCCTTTCGAAATCACATCCACGCTAACGTGTCGCGATCTGCGGGTGGAGTCAGCTCAAGGTGACTCCACCTGGCCGGTATCCTTCCAAATCCACCGTCACGAATTTGAACCCTAGGGCTTTCAGTCTCGAACTGATTTCTACACACCGATCTGATTCCATGAGCCGAGGGAGTTCGTCCTGTGGCAATTCAATCCGGGCAATCTCACCATGATTTCGCACTCGAAAATGACGGAATCCCTCACGATGGAGCACGGCTTCCGCTCCTTCGACACGGCTTAATTGTTCGCTGGTGATCATGATCCCACGCGGGATTCTTGACGAAAGACAGGCAGCGGCCGGCTTGTCCCAATTCGAAAGCCCAAGCTCCTTGGCAAGGATGCGGATATCGGCTTTCGACAGTTCAGCTTCAACAAGCGGACTGCGCACGCCCCATTCCCGAGCCGCTTTGATACCGGGACGGTCATCACCCAGATCGTCCAGGTTGGTTCCATCTACGACATACGCGGTAGCCCTTGATTGACGCACATTCCCGAGAAGTTTGTACAGGTCGGTCTTACAGTGAAAACAACGATTCGCGTCATTCTTAACGAAGTCATCAATGGCCAGCTGATCCGTCCGGACGGTTTCATGGCGGGCGCCGATCTCCTGAGCGATCCGTTCGGCAGCTTCCAACTCAATAGATGGAAACGTCGGTGAGATGGCCGTAATGCCAACCGCCTTCTCGTGGAGTTGGTCGTGCGCAACTTTAAGAACGAAGGTGCTGTCGATTCCCCCGGAATAGGCTACCACGACCGAGCCCATCTCCGTCAGGAGAGTTCGGAGCCGATCGAGCTTCTGTTGGATAAGGGACGGTTGCATAGTGTACGCTTTCCACCAGCTAGTGGCGAACTTTCGCCTTTGCGATATTGCCGACCACGACGAGCGCGTAGTGCTGAGGGTCCAGGTACTGTTTGGCCACGCGCTGCACATCTTCTTTTGTCACTCGTTCAATCCATTTGGGGTACTGACTAAAGTAGTCGAACCCCAACCCAAAAAACTCCACTTGTGCCAAGACTTTCGCCAGCTTCGCCGTAGAATCCAGCCGTAAGGGGAAGCTGCCCATCAAAAATGCTTTAGCATCGGCCAATTCCTGATCGCTGATCGGGGAGTCTCGAATCGTCTTCATTTCAGTCAAGACGCCGTTGATAGCCTGATTGGTGGTTTCGGTGCGAGTCTGGAGATTGATCCAGAAAGAACCCGGCATCAATCGGGCGTCATAATGACTGGTGATGCCATAGGCAAGGCCCTGCTTGTCTCGAATGGTATCCATCAGTCGGGACGAAAATCCCCCGGCCCCTAACACATGATTCATGACGGTGACGGCATAAAAATCCGGGTTGGTCCGACTGATTCCTGGGTGACCTATCACGATGGTCGATTGTGTGAGATCTTTTTCGATGAGCTGCACGATTTTTTTGTCGATGACAGCGGGCTTCTTGGCTGTTCTAGGTTGCACCACCCCTTTCTTCCAGGATCCGAAGTGGGTCTGGACGAGTGTCGTCGCTTGTTCCACCGTGACGTCACCGACGATGGTGAGGATGATTTGATTGGGAAGATACTCTTTGGCGTAGAAGGTCTGCACATCCGCCAAGGTAATCTTGCCTAACGTGTCCTCCGTTCCGTTCACCGGCCAACGATAGGGATGATTCTGAAAGATCAACTGGTTGAAGGCTTTCATGGCGACATGCCCAGGATCATCATTATCGCTGGTAATTTCCCCAAGGATCTGCGATCGGACTCGTTCGAACTCTTGTTTGGGAAAAGCGGGGCGCTGAAGAATATCGGCCAGGAGAGTGAACCCAAGGTCGATGTCTTTCTTCAGCGTGCGCGCCGACGCGGTCGTGAAATCTTCGTCCGCCTGAGCTCCCAACGAACCACCGACGAAATCAATCTGTTCGGCCAGTTGTTTGGAGGATCTGGTTGTGGTGCCTTCATCGAGGAGACCGGCGACTAAATTCGCCAGACCGGCCTTTTCCGGAGGATCCTGTGCTGAGCCAGCCTTGATGAGGGCATGGATTTCAATGATGGGGAGGAAATGTTGTTCCAGTATGAGAACGGTCATCCCATTTGGGGCGGTGAACCTCGTGGGTGAAATGTCCGCGGCATCACCCGGCCTTGCGACGCACACCCAGCTCAGGACCAGCGCCACCAGGCACGTGACCGACCACCGTCGAACGGATCGAGGGGCAGGAGAATGCCGCTTCTGCTCTCTTAACTTGGTGACCATGGTTCTATGACTTCCCGTCACGCACAGCCGTGGGTGCCGCGTCCGGGGAGGGAGAGGGCAAAGGAATGAGAATTCCGACGGTTCGATTGTCCGGGGTGAGATATTGCTTCGCAACACGCTGGATGTCCTTTGCCGTAACCGCACGGATATGTTCCACGAATTGATCGATCCGCCGCCAGCCGGCGCCGACGGATTCCGCCTGGCCCATCAACATGGCATGGCGAAAATTCGAATCTTGCTCAAAGACGCGCGCCGCCTCAACTTGGTTCTTGGCCCGCTGCAGCTCCTGCTCGGACGCCGGCTCATTCTGGAGCCGCACGATCTCACGTTGGATAGCTTCTTCGACCCCTTCAACCTTCGCACTGGGATTCACCAACGAGTAGAAATAAAACAGGCCGGGATCCGTTTGCAGCACACTGTACTCGGCTCCGACAGCCAACGAATTCTTCTGGTCATAGACCAAGCTCTGGTAGAGGCGCGAACTTTTCCCGTGAGACAGGATCGATTCGAGGATATCGAGAGCATATGAATCCTCGTTCGAATAGTTGGGCACACGAAACCCCATCATGACGAACGGTACCTGCGCTTCGCGCTTCAGGAGAAAACGGCGCTCGCCGCGCTGTTCCGGTTCCGGCGGCAGGGTTTGCTTGGGTGAGGGACCCCTGGGGATCGGCTCAAACAGACGTTTGATCGTCGGAAGTAGAGATTCGGCCTTGATATCGCCCACAACCACTAAGGTTGCATTGTTGGGAGAGTAAAAGGTGTCGTAGTGGCGCTGCAAGTCTTCGAGAGACATCGCATCGAGATCGGCGAACCATCCGATGACGGGCCAATGGTAGGGATGGCTGAGAAAGGCCTGGGCAAACAGCGCTTCAACCAGTGCACCCTGCGGGTCATCCTCGGACCTGAGGCGGCGTTCTTCTTTCACGACGTCGCGCTCGGTCTGAAATTCGCTGTGATCGAGGATGAGGCCCTGCATTCGATCGGCCTCCAGTTCGAGAACCAGTCCGACACGATCCGCCGCCACATTCTCAAAATAGGCGGTAAAGTCTTGCCCGGTAAACGCGTTATCGACTCCGCCGTTTTTTCTGACGATTCGGGAAAATGAGCCCTTCGGATATCTTGCCGTGCCTTTGAACATCATGTGCTCAAGCATGTGTGAGAGGCCCGCCCGTCCCATGACTTCGTTTCGCGAACCGACTTTGTACCACACCTGCACCGTAGCCACCGGAGCCTTGGGAACCTCGACCAGCAGCACTTTCATGCCATTTGTGAGGATGTACTCGCTCGGTTCTGCTCCGAGAGATATCGAGGTGGAACCGAAGACAAGAAACGCTGCTAGGATGACGTGGATGCGCCAATGGTGCTGGATAGTCCGCATGATCATGATAAAGATGAAGCTCGTCATGCTAGCAACGAGTTTCGATAGGTGTCAAGGTAAGGAAGGGGTGGTTGTTGGAGAGCTCTCCAAGTTGTCCGCAGGCGCCGAGAATGTCCTGTCCTCGGCTCTTTCGAACAAATGCATCAAGGTCGGCATCGCGGAGGATGGATTGAAAGCGAAGAATCGCCTGTTCGGACGGGCGATGAAAAGGGCTGCCTGGAAATTCATTGAACGGAATCAAATTGACCTTGCATCGCATGCCTCTCAGCAGTTGCACCAGTCGACGGGCATCAGCCGCATGATCGTTTACGCCGGCGAGCAATACATATTCGAAGGTCAGCCGTTGGTGAGAGGCGAGCGGGTAGCGGCGACAGGCAGCCAGGAGTGATCTCAGCGAAGCGATTTCGCTGGCGGCGGGCATCAGCTCTCGCCGCAGTTCTTCAGTGGTGGCATTGAACGAGATGGCGAGGTTCACGCCAAGCGCCGCGACATCCTTGAGACGGGATGCCAATCCCGCCGTCGACACCGTCACGCGTCTGCGCGACCACCCAAGACCCCACGGCTTGTTGGTCAAGGCGGTCACGGCAGCGTTGAGACCGTCCAAATTGGCCAGGGGTTCTCCCATCCCCATGAATACGAGATTCGTCATGTGTTCATCGGACCTCAGCAAATCTTGCGCGGTGAGGATCTGATCGATGATTTCGTGAAGCTTGAGGTTGCGTTTAAGCCCCATTCGTCCGGTCAGGCAGAAACCACAATCCAACATACAACCAACCTGAGTCGACACACAGAGTGTCAGCCGATCCTCATCCGGGATCAGCACGGTTTCAATCGACATGCCGTCGTCGAGAGCCAACAGCAATTTGCGCGTTCCGTCCCGGGACGTCAGGACCCTGACATGGGACGAGCGCCCAATCGTGGCCGATTGAGACAGCGTCATGCGATCGTGCATAGGGAGATCGGTCATGTCGGTAATAGTTCGAAGCCGTCGCTGGTAGATCCAGCGCAAGATTTGCTTTGCACGATAGTTCGGCCAGTGTTGCGCACGAACAAACTTCACCATCTGTGGTTCGGTGAGATTCAAGAGCGTTGTCACGGTAGGGGGAGAGGTCATTGGCAAGTCCCCAAAACCATTATCTTCAAAGCCAGAAGCCTACCATAGCGCCATAGTAAAAGGCATACAGCCATGCCCATCATCGGGTCCTGAAACTTCTTCCATTGCGGGCGGCTCCGTATATAATGAACACGGGTGTGGGCAGGCTGTCATGAAAACCTGTAACAATTGTCGTTCCCTCGGTGGTTGCGGGCTGATGATTGCGTCCGGCCTGGCACTCGTGCCCGGATGTTTTCTGTCTGGCGACGGATATGCGGCGCAAGTTGAGGCGTCCGAACAGTCGACGGCCAATGGTTGTGCGACCGCGGAGGATTGTTTTGCGGCGGCGGCCTGGCCGAAAGAGCGCCTGGGTCACGCTTTGACGAAAGATCAAGTGGTGGCGCTCAAGCTGGAACGTCTCCGAAAGGTCATGGAGGGATTTCCAGCCACGCAGTGGGCCAAACGTGCTGGGTTACTGTCCGGGGTGATCTTGATCGATCGGAATCCCGCAGGCGCTCTGCCATACCTTCGGGCGGCCCAGCGGGACTTTCTCGTACTCGACGATTATATCCGATTCTGGATCGGAGAGGCTTTGCTGCGCTTAGGGGATGCCAAAGAGGCGGCCGGCATGTTTGAGGGAGTGTCCCAAGCGGTCCCTGATTCCAATCTTCTCAATCAGGTGGCGCTCCGTGCCGGGGAAGCGTGGTATCAGGCGTCCAGCTGTCCAGACGCCGTGTCCTGGTTCGTCAAGGCCGTCAATGTCAATGATAAGGACCAGCAGATTTCTCAGGCATGGTTGCGGTTGGCATCTTGTTATCTTCGAGAGAATCAATTGACAGAAGGACGAGAAACGCTGAAGCAGCTTTGGACGAAGTTTCCGCAGACAAAAGAAGCCAAGGAAGCCGAGATTCTGCTCAGGAGCAATATCGGTGGGGTGCCGTGGACTGCTGTGCCCGACACGCATTATGAGCGTGCCCAGGCTTTCCTAGGGCAGTCGCTCCACGCGGAGGCAATCGAGGAGTTGAAAAAGTTCTTGGCGCAAGACCCGTCTTCTCCGCAACGCGCGGATGCCAAACTCAAATTGGGAATCGCCCAAGTCCGGTTGAAGCTGTACGATCAGGCCCGCGACACCTTTCATGCGCTGACCTCTGAACAAGGACCTCGGGCGGATGAAGCGAGTGTATGGCTGGGGAGGGTTTATCTCAGGCAGGGACTCGGGGAAAAGTTATTGGATCTCTGCCGAACACTCTCGAAACGAACAATGACCCCGGAACAGAAAGGGCAGATCAATTTATTTGCCGGGATTTGGTTGGAAGATGAGGCGCGGTTCGATGAGGCGATTGCAAGGTATCGACAGGTGTCCAAGTTCGGAGAGCCGGCTTCTCAACGAGCGGAAGCATACTGGCGGGAAGGGTGGGTGCTTTACAGAACGGCTCGTTATCGCGAGGCGATCACCGCGTGGCAGCAGATCGTCGATCAGAAGGACAACGACTTTGAACCCCAGGCGCTCTACTGGATTGCCCGTTCCTATGGTCAAGTGGAAGATGTGAAGTCAAAAGAGGCGTTTACACTGCTCTGTCAGCGTTTTCCGTACACCTACTACTGCCAGTTGGCGCGCGAGCACACAGTCCTGTCGGTTTCCGGACAGACGAAACGGGAAGGTTCCGTCGTCGCTGCCTCGTCTGCTCAACCTGTTCCCGAGGTTAGTCAGACGTCGGTTCAGGACAATCCGACAAGTAGCCGCATGCAGATCGAACTACAGCCGGCATACCGGCGTGCAGTGGAACTCAGGACACTCGGTCTCGAGTATGATGCCGCCAGAGAGCTCAGCTCATTGACAGATCGGTATAGTCGTGATCCCGAGGTGTTGGCGGCGTTATCGATGATGTTGAACGAAGTGGGTGCCTATCATCATGCCCTGCGCCTGGTGCGGTCTCGATTCCGTGAGAAGTTGGAGCGAACCGGCGGAACAGTCGCAGATGGACTTTGGAATGTGGCCTATCCAACCGGATTGATTCCCACGATCAAAATGTCGGGAGCCAACGGGGTTGATCCGTTTCTTGTTGCAGCGATCATTCGGGAAGAAAGTCAATATGATTGGAGGGCCGTTTCGCGTGTCGGGGCGATCGGATTGATGCAGGTCATGCCTGCTACCGCCAATGCCGTGGCTCAACAGCACCATCTTCCAAGCCTATCCCGAGAAGATTTGTTCGATCAAGAGATCAATATCCGCATCGGGACTCGGTACGTAGAGCAACTGTTTACGCAGTTTGCCGGCAATGTGGTGCAGACGATCGCTGCGTACAATGCCGGTCCAATCGTTGTGGGAACCTGGGCGGCGACCTATCGGGGGCTGAGCGAAGATGAATTCGTCGAGTTGATCCAGTATCAGGAGACCAGGCAATACGTCAAACGCGTCCTGCGTAGCTACAAGGAATACCTGCGTCTGGCGGGGATTCAAAAGACCGTTTCTTGACAAGATTTTGTGAAGTTTTTATAGTGCGCCACAATCCGTAGGGGCAATAACGAAGAGGGGTGATTATGGCGTTGGATCGGCTTGATGCTTTGGAAACTCGAATTCGTGACTTGGTGAAGCTCGTCCAAGAACTCAAACGAAAGAATGCGCTATTGGAGGAGGAACTCAAGACGGCTCGCCAGCGGTTGGCTGCGCAGGATGATATGAATCGCAAATGGGAAAAGGAACGGATGGACATCAAGGTGCGGATCGAAAAAGTCATGAATGAAATGGAGCTGCTTGAATGTGTCGAAGATCCTAAGGAGGTGGCCCTTGACTAAGACCATCGATGTAGAAATTTATGGTCAACAGTACACGATCACAGGAGACGGCGATGATGCCTATATCCGGCGGCTGGCCCATTTCGTCGACGATCATATGAAACATCTGGCGGAAGGGATGAAGACGACGACTCCATCGAAGTTGGCGGTGTTGACGGCGATCAACCTTGCCCATCAATTGTTTGAATCCGAGAAAAAACGGATCCAAGGAGAGGCTGATGTCGAACGGCGGATGATGACGTTGATGGAATCGATCGATGAACAGATGCCGACATCGCTCTTTCGGTAGTGGTGATTCACCTTGCTTTCGAAGAGTCCCTTTGTTATCATATAGATAAGTGATTGTGTGGTGACAGAAGAAGGGTGATATCGTCGCTTGTCGATCTACTGGAAACGAGTGTTGAGAACCAGAGAGAACGTCTATTTGATGGGATACGAAGTGTTGGTTTGGTGGATACTCATGGTATGGGTCGTGCTTATGCGGAGGTTTCAATCGGCCATGCCACGGCCAGTTTCTGAAATTGATGCGGTCCGGCAGATACCTGCCGGACAGAGCGAGTATCTACCCGCCACACCTGTTTCGATAGCTGCCTCTCTTCACTGGCTGATGTCTGGAAACCAACGGCCGAGGAAGGGCAGAGGGAGAAATGTACCAGGTGTGGTATCGTACCTCGACGATCTCTTGCATTTCCAGGCGAGACGACTCGCGGTCTCCTAAGGCCCTCCCTTCTTCACCTCACATCGTGATTGGCACCTATTCCACCCGATCTGTGGCGGGGTAGCGTGTATCTGATCTGACCGTTTTTAAAAGGGGGTGACTCCCATTTCTACCGCAATTGTAGTTTACATTATTCTGCCGGTGACCTTGGGCGCCGTGGTTGGTGCGGGAGTATTTGAAGTCCTGCGACGACGGATGACGGGTGCCAAACAGACTGAGACGGAAGACTTGGCCAAGCAAGTTGTACAGAACGCACAACGAGAAGCAGAGAATATTCTCAAGGAAGCCAGGCTTGAAGCGAAGGATCTGGTATTCAAAGCGAAGTCCGAATTCGAACAAGAGCAGAAAGCGAAGCTTGGTGAAGTCTCGGCGATGGAGAAGCGTCTTATCCAACGAGAAGGCGGGCTCGACGGAAAGCTCGCCGCCCTGGAAAAGCGGGAAAATGAGTCACGCAAGCGTGAGGCGGATTTCGCAAAACGAGAGGAGGGACTGGCGGCTAAAGAGTCTGCTTGCGCCAAGGCTGAACGCGAACATCGCGATGCGCTTGAACGGGTAGCCGGGATGACAGCCGATGAAGCCAAGAAGCACTTAATCCTCGAAATGGAATCGCAGGCGAGACTCGATGCCGTAGGCATTGCCAAGCGAACGATCGAAGAGGCTCGTGAGAATGCCGAGCGAGAAGCTCGGGAGATCATTACCACCTCGATTCAACGAGTCGTTCGTGACTATGTCTCGGAATCCACGATCTCGGTGGTTCCCATCCCAAACGATGCCATGAAAGGTCGAATCATCGGCCGGGAAGGGCGGAATATCCGTGCCCTTGAAGCGGCCACGGGCATTGATCTGATCATCGATGAAACCCCTGAAGCCGTAATTATCTCAGGATTTGATCCGTTGCGGCGCGAGATTGCCAAAGTGTCGCTGGAACGGCTGATGCACGATGGGCGCATCCATCCCACTCGTATCGAGGAGATTGTCGAAAAGGTCAAGGTCGACATCGACAAGCTGATGTATGAGGAGGCGGAGAAAATTATTTTTGAGCTGGGGCTCTCCGATTTCCATCCTGAGTTGATCAAAGTGTTGGGGCGTCTCAAGTATCGAACGAGCTACGGGCAAAATAACCTTTATCATGCCCGCGAGGCATCGTATATTTGCGGCATCATGGCGTCGGAGTTGGGTCTCGATGTCAGGCTGGCTCGGCGAGGAGCCTTGCTGCATGACATCGGCAAGGCGGTCAGCCATGAAGAAGAGGGGCCGCATGCCATGCTGGGGGCCGAAATCGCCAAGAAATACGGCGAATCTCCCAAGATCGTCAATGCAATCGCCGCGCATCACGAGCAGGTGGAACCGATCTGTCCGGAGAGTATCTTGGTGGCGGCTGCCGAGGCGCTGTCGGCGGCACGGCCTGGCGCCCGGCGAGAAGCACTGGAGTCTTACGTGAAGCGGTTGGAAAAGCTGGAATCGCTGGCAACCGGGCATAAGGGAGTGCAGAAAGCATACGCGATCCAAGCCGGGCGTGAAATTCGCGTCATTGTGAGGCAGGAGGACATCACCGATGCCGAATCGTTCCAACTCTCGCGTGAGTTGGCGAAAAAGATCGAACAAGAATTGACCTATCCGGGGCAGATCAAGGTTACGGTCATTCGAGAAAGCCGATACGTGGAATACGCCAAATGAAGGTGCTATGTATCGGGGACATCATGGGAGAGCCGGGGCGCCGGGCTGTCGCCCGGGCCGTACCTCGGCTGATCGCACAGCGTCGTATCGATGCTGTCATCGCCAATGGTGAAAATCTGGCCGGAGGGTTCGGGGTCACGCCGGAGTTGGCCGAGGAATTGTTTGAAACAGGCATATCGGTTATCACCACCGGAAATCATGCCTGGGATAAGAAAGAGGCGGTCGACTACTTTTCGCGGGAGCCCCGTTTGTTGCGTCCGGCGAATTATCCGGCGGGAGCCCCTGGAAACGGGAGTGTCGTTATTGAGACTGCGGGCGGCGAGCATCTGGCAGTCCTGCAGCTGATGGGCCGGGTGTACATGCCGACGATCGATTGCCCGTTTCAGACGGCAAAACGCGAGTTGTCACGGTTGAAACGGGAGACCTCCGCGATTGTCGTCGAAATGCATGCGGAAGCCACCTCCGAAAAAATGGCCATGGGGCATTTCCTGGATGGGGAGGTGGTCGCTGTCGTCGGGACGCATACGCATGTGCAGACTGCCGATGAACAAATCCTTCCGAAGGGCACTGCGTACATCACGGATATCGGAATGACAGGGCCGCTCCATTCGGTGATCGGCGTCAAGAAAGAATTGGCGATCGAAAAATTTTTGACTGCGATGCCGCGCCGGTTTGAAGTTGCTTCGGGACCCTCCGTCTTTTGTGCAGTCCTGCTTGAGCTCGATCCTCGCTTGGGCAAGACGATCTCATTTGAACGAATCCGCCTCGTCGATTAGGTGGAGGCGCTGCAATAAGCTGTGAGCCCTGTACCACATCAACCTCGCAGCGATCGATAAGTACCGTGCGAGCTTCAAAGGAGAAGACACACGACTACGTACTCTCGCCTGTCTCTTTCTCCTTCCGAGTTGACCTCCAGACAGGTCCTTACCGTCTCGGAACTGACTGCCATGGTTCGGGTTTCCCTCGAAACTGACTTTGCCGAAGTGTGGCTAGAAGGGGAAATTTCGAACCTGCGTGCACCGGCGTCCGGACATCTCTACTGTACGCTTAAGGACCAGACGAGCCAGATTCGAGCGGTGATTTTCCGTTCGGCGGCTGTTCGTTTGCGGTTTGGCCTGGAGGAAGGGCTGCATGTCGTCGTGCGAGGGCGATTATCCGTATATGAGCCGCGTGGAGAGTACCAAGTCATTCTCGATCATCTCGAACCCAAAGGGCGGGGTGCCCTTCAGTTGGCGTTTGAGCAACTGAAGCGTCGCCTGGAGGCCGAAGGGCTCTTCGATGGAAAGGGCAAGCAATCATTACCGGCGCTCCCTCGGACCGTCGGAATCGTGACCTCGCCGACCGGAGCGGCGGTTCGAGATCTGATCACCGTGTTGCACCGTCGCTGTCCTATCTTGAGCATCATCATCGCCCCTGTACAGGTGCAAGGGCCTGGAGCGGCTGAACAGATCACAGCCGCCATTCAGGCATTGAACAGACTGGGTGTGGTTGATGTCATGATCATCGGGCGTGGCGGCGGCTCCTTGGAAGATCTGTGGAGCTTCAACGACGAAGCCGTCGTACGAGCCATCGCCGCGTCACGGGTCCCCGTCGTATCGGCTGTGGGACACGAGACTGATGTGACACTGGCCGACTTTGCGGCAGACGTACGGGCCCCCACACCGTCCGCTGCCGCGGAAATGGTTGCCCCGGTGTTGACGGAGATGGTTGAGCGGCTGGGCTTGCTCTCCGCCCGCTGTCGGCAAGCTATGAGATCGCGATGTCTGGAGCAGCATCAGCGGCTTGATCTTCTGCTTGCCCATATGGACAACATCAGGTTTAGGGTTCTCAAAGAAGCTCAACGGGTGGATGGCGCCGTGGCAGGCATGCGAGAAGCAGTTCGCGCACAGCTGAGGCAAGCGGTGGTGAATGCGCAAACATGGACGCAAGCGCTGATGTCGAGGAGTCCGGCGCTTCACGTGCGTCGCGATCTGGTGATCGTTCCACAGTTGCGGTCGCGTTTGATCGCTGCCGTGAACCATGGCCTCAAGCGAAAGGCCGAGCAAACCCATGCCTATCTCGGCAGATTCAACGGGCTGAGTCCGCTCGCCATTCTGGATCGGGGTTATGGGATTCTCGAGACCATGCCCGGACGACGGATTATTCGGGATGCCGGACAGGTCTCCGTCGGTGAAGAGATCCTGGCACGCCTCGCCAGGGGCCAGATCAGATGTACCGTGGAGGAAGTCAGGTTGGATCTGTCGGTTTAAAAGCCGACTGAGACTTCGTTATAATGGGCTGCGTGTCGGTTAAAAGGAGATTGTTGTGGCTGGCGTGAAGTTTGAACAAGCGATGGCCAGGTTGGAAGCCATCGTCGGCGAATTAGAAAAGGGAGATCTGCCGCTGGATGAATCCTTGAAGATTTTCGAGGAGGGCATTCGGCTGTCGAAGAATTGCTTGAGAGTGCTGGAAGAGGCTGAACGGAAAGTCGAGGTGCTCGTTCAGGATAAGAATGGAAAAAAACAGCTACGTGCCTTCACCTCCGATGACATTGATGTACCGGCTTCCGCTGAAGACTCATAACAAGTCGCTCTTCTGTTTATCGTTCTTTTCTGAACTTTCCTCTCTTCGATTCTCATGGGTACGAACATACGACGAGGTAGGGATCGTTGCGACCATGTGCTGACGACTCAGGGATTAGCGCCGAGCCGTGATGCTGCCGTCCGGTTGATTCTCGCTGGTAAGATCAAGAGCAACGGGGCGATCGTCGATAAGCCGTCCAGAGTGATTCCCATCGATGCGGTCATCGAGATTGTCGGAGAGAGCAAGTTATTCGTCAGCCGAGGTGGCGAAAAATTGACGGCAGCTCTGGACGCCTATTCGATCGCACCTCAAGGACTGATCTGTCTCGATGTCGGGTGTTCGACCGGAGGGTTCACCGACTGTTTACTCCAAAGGGGAGCTGCGAGGGTCTATGCGGTTGACGTGGGTTATGGTCAGTTCGATTGGCGGCTTCGGCAAGACCCACGCGTCGTGCTCATTGAGCGGACCAACATTCGCTATATGCCTCCTTCTGCCGTTCCGGAGCCCATTGATCTGGCAGTCATCGATGTCTCATTTATCTCGTTGACGAAGGTGCTTCCACCCATCACGCAATTCCTCCGTTCTCCAGCCCACGTTGTCGCCTTGATCAAACCACAGTTTGAAGTGGGAAAGGGGGGAGTGGGTCGGGGGGGCGTCGTGCGTGACGACATGCAGAGAGCGGAGGCCGCTCAGAGAGTCGTACGGTTTGCGGAGGAAATAGGGCTGCGGACAATGAGGACCGTTGCTTCTCCGATCAAGGGGAAAAAGGGCAATCAGGAAATATTAGCAATCTTTGAATACAACACCCCGTTTCATGGTATGTAAAGAGTGCTGTAACTACTGAGAGTTCATTCAGGAGGGCCAATGAAAGTGCTCGTGACGGGCGGCGCAGGGTTTATCGGGTCTCACGTGGTGGACCGGCTCGTTGAAGAGGGGCATCAAGTCGTCATTGTCGACAATCTGGCCACTGGAATGCGGAAGAACGTCAACCGTGCGGCGAGTCTTTACAAAACCGACATTACCAGCTGGCGCCTTGAACGGGTCTTTCGCAATGAACGGCCCAACATTGTCCTTCATCTTGCGGCTCAGATCAGTGTCCGCCGTTCGGTAGACGATCCGGTGTTCGACGCGCAGGTCAACGTCTTGGGAACCATGAACGTGTTACAACAAGCGGTTCGGTATGGTTGTCGCAAGGTCGTATTCTCCTCGTCCGGTGGAGCGATCTACGGTGAACAGGAAACATTTCCGGCCATTGAATCTCACGCCACCAATCCCCTATCGCCCTATGGCATCAGTAAATTGTGCGGTGAACATTACTTGTCCTACTTCCAGAGGACAAGCGGGATTCCCGTAGTCAGTCTACGGTACGCCAACGTGTATGGGCCGAGACAGGATCCCGAGGGAGAAGCAGGGGTCATTGCCATCTTCATCCAAAAGATGTTGAACAACGAGCAGCCCATTATTAACGGAAACGGACGTCAAACTCGTGATTTCGTATTCGTCGACGATGTGGCCGAAGCGAATCTGGCCGCCATGGGGCAAAATGCGCACGGAGTATATAACGTCGGAACCGGTACCGAGACATCCGTCAATGAGTTGTTCCGAATGCTCGCCGGTCTGACCGCTTCGAGCGCCAAGGAGGTTCATGGCCCGGCCAAAGCCGGCGAGCAAATTCGCAGTGTGGTTGACCCGCCGAGGATCAAACAAGAACTAGGGTGGGAGGTCAAGGTGGACCTCGCTGAGGGGCTGAAGCAGACGGTGGAATTTTTTCAAGGGAAGAGCCGATAGCCTACCAGCTCAATTGAAGGGTCATCGAACCAGGCGCCAATCTTTACGGTCTCAGACGAACCTGCCGACTCGCCACTGCCGGTATTCTCATCGGATCAGTATCGTGGGACGCCCCCATCCACTTGGACAGACCAAGCATCGATCCCGCCGATCAGGTTCTTTACGTTTGAAAACCCCTGCTGTAACAAAAACCCTGTCGCGTCCCCGCTTCGCATCCCATGATGGCAGTAGGCGATAATCTCAGCGTTCCTGTCCAATGTGGAAAGGGAGTTGGGCAGCGTGCCGAGCGGAATGAGGACGGAGTTGTCCAGCTTAGCGAGTTGGTTTTCCCACGGCTCTCGCACATCCAATAATACCAATTTGTCCCCTTTATCGAGTCTGGCCTTCAGTTCTTTGGGTGTAATGGCAAAGCTCATGTAATGTCCTCCTCATGACTAGGACGAAATCATAAGCGACCGAGGAAAAGGCTGTCAAATGCGGTTCGCCATGCAAATGGCGACGCGTCAACCTTACTCCTTCTATGACTCACACCGTTTCGAACGTCCATCGCCCCAGTCTGTCGGGAAGCGTGAGCGCTTGGTGGAGATGTTTGATGAAGTCCGCCCGTGGAATCTCTTCCGCGCCGAACCGGCTGACATGAGGTGAGAATTGTTGGCAATCGATGAGGTGGAAGTTCCAGGCTTGAAGTTGCTTGGCGAGCCTCACGAGTGCCACTTTGGATGCGTCATCGACTCGTGTAAACATCGACTCGGCGAAGAAGGCTCCTCCTATGGCCACGCCGTACAGTCCGCCGATCAGGCGACCGTCCTGCCATGTCTCGACGGAATGGGCGTAGCCGAGTTCGTACAAGCGTGTGTAGGCGTCCAGCATTTCACCCGTGATCCAGGTTCCTCCTTCGGGATACTGCGGGCGGTCCCCTGCGCACCCTTCCATGATATTTCGAAAGCTCGTATCGAGCGTGACGGTGAACACATCAGGGCGAAGACGCCGCTTGAGGCTACGCGAGACATGGAGTTTGTTGGGAAACAACACGGCGCGGGGATCCGGCGACCACCAAAGAATGGGCTGATCGTCGTTGTACCAGGGAAAGATGCCCTGTCGATAGGCTTCGAGTAACCGCTCCGGACGGAGATCGCCTCCTACCGCGAGGAGTCCTTCAGGGGATGCCCGATCAACCGGGGGAAAATGAAGATCGTGCCGATTCAAGCGAAACATCACTACGTACGATATGTGAAGCGGCACAAAATGATTACGACGGGATGAGCCGGAGCTCGACCATCATTCTTTAGGCTGCTCTGCCGAGGCCAGAATGGGCTGAAACCTCGGATCAGCGTCGAGCACAGCCCTCAGGCGCTCGCTGTGAAGAAAATAGCGCCAGACCTCGTCATCTTTTCCTGGTATCTCGTCAAACCAACGTTTGGCGGCGGTGAGATGTTGCAGCATCCGGTTTTTATCCCCGTAGTCCGGCATGAAAATCATGCTGTAGGCCATGGTGTATTCCGCGAGAAACTTGTCGAGCGGCAGCTCAGCGATGGCCGATGAGGCGTAAGCGTCCTCGTACGCTCGGACACTGTCAGGGTCGTGCAAGATTCGATTCCATGCCACCTTGTTGATCCGCGACCAGGCCAGCTGCACCAGCGCCTCGGCTTTGGGCGTCTTTCGATCAGCCGGGATGTCTTTGACTAAGGCCTCGAATGTCGCAATCATCCGACGCTGGTCGTTGTTCCAGCGATAGGCCATGCCGAGCTGGAATCGGCTGTCCAGCTGTTCAGGTCGAATACTAGCAAGGGTTTCTAGCGCAGGCAGCAGCCGGTACAGGAAGTCTGCCGGGGTCGGTTGCGAGAATCCACCCATCTCCATCGCATTCGACAGGTCCAGGCGAGTGGAGGCTGCGGAGGTGTTCCAATAAAACTCATTGACGGTCACGGACAGTGCCGGATCTTTAACGAGCAATTGGTGGTCCTGAGCGGCTTCCCGAAGCAAAACGGCATGGAGATTTCTAGTCAGGATCGTGAGCGCGTCGACCTGATGCGGATCGATGATCAAGATGCGATTGAGCATGGCGATGCGATCGCGCAATTCAGGAAACGCAGCGGCTTGTGCTGCTGCAGCCGTCAGCGTGCCAGGCTGATCATCGGGACCCCACCAGACAATCGACTCAGGAAGGGCGCGGCTCGTTTCGGTCGTGAACGGTATCCGGTCAGCGATCATCCCGGGTGCATCGGGCTTGGAGACTACCGGTAGATGAAAAACGGCGTTGTCGCGTGGGAACCCATGCGTTCGGAGTCCGGTGAAGACCACCCATCGAGTGGTGATGGTTTTCACGGCTCGACGTTCACGTTTGATCGTATTCGTCCAGTGGACGGAGTCAGGTCCGTATGTAACCGGCGATGTGAGCGGGTCGCGGTAATGGACGGTC
>JACZCY010014808.1_pt1 | contig 29018 bp, 28 predicted proteins | sample 8641821 | NCBI WGS metagenome assembly JACZCY01 (sample SAMN15324609, study PRJNA640507) | soil metagenome | isolation source: intercropping sugarcane | place: China: Luxin town, Laibin City, Guangxi Province | collected 2019-07-25 | depth 10cm m | reverse complement strand
CGGATGATCGTGAGTTACACGGGAGGAGGACATGTTCAATATAACCTCCCCGTGCCGAAGCGGGTCGCCAGGCGTCTGGAAGGGGACGTCAAACAGACCACGATTTACATGACGTCGTTTGAGCTCGGTAAAGCAGCCGATGTCCGGGCTCTCATGCAGGAACCCATTGCTGACTATATTTGGCTGACACCCATGGGCAAGCCGAGTTCGGCCAAACCCTGCCGGTAAGACAATCTCGGAGCCTTAACTCTTCAGACAGTCGGTATAGAACGAAGACGGCACAAAAGCCCTCAGTGCTTGACAGGATTTAACTCGCTCGTCACACTGAGGCCATCATGCGCGATGGTTGTGGAAGAGCCCGGCTCGTTTAGATGCGAAACAAAATTCCTTGTAGTGCCGAGCAGCTTGGATTGTTGACGTCTCAAATGATCCAAGCTGTGTCGGATGCTTCGGCCTTTCAAATCGCCCATCAGTACTTGACCGCAAATCGCGTTCGTATAGTCGAGGCCGACGATTCCCAGATCACGTCCGCTGTCATCGGCAACTCAGGGCTGTACGAGCAGAGCATCCGACTGAAAGACGGTCACCTCGTCTCGAAATGTTCCTGTTCTCTTCCCGAAGAGCCCATGTGCCGCCATTGCATCGCGGTGCTGCTGGAATATCAGCGATGGGCGCAGCCTCAGCAATCACGAAAATCTAGCGTCGTGAAAGAATCGATAACGCCACCGTCGGTCGGTGCTTCGGATAATGGGAAAAGGGTCACCTTGCCATCGTTCTCGTCCGACGTAAAACTGAGTGAGGTCCTGGTCTTTTTGGAATGGCTTCAACCTGCAACGATAGCCCTTGAAAGGCAAGAGCCGCTTCCCGGTCCTCCTGCACTCGGTCCCGGAGCAGTTTCGACGTGGATTCAAGCGATTAGAAATCTTGAGGATCGACGCAGGGAAAATGAAGAGGTCATGACGAGTCTTGAATCTCAGTTGAAAGACCATGAGTCGGATGTCGGGCATCTCACGCAACAACTCCAAGCCTCTCTACGAGAGAACAATGCCGCGCAAGCCACAACTCAGGAACTTCAACGCGAAGTGGCCTCCTACAAGGACGTGCTGGCCAGAGTCAGCGAGTTGACTGCCGAAATCATACGTCACGCCGGGCAGATGCGGGCTGTTACGGGTGATATGCTTCAAAAGGGCTCTCAACTCGATAAGCTTGTCAGTTCATTTAAGGATGTGGCCGAGGCACTCCAGTCAGCCGTCACGCTGCCCCCCACGAATCGCAAATTGGCCCCTCCCTACACCGATTCTTCCACGACCTGATTCCCCTTGCGCCTTCTGGCCGATGTTCAGTAAAATACGCCCCACTTTTTGTGTGCGATTTGGAAGGGGGCAGAAATGAAACATCTACTTTCACGGATAGGTCTGTTAACGGGGACCTTGCTGGTCCAAGCTTTACCGGCGTTGGCGAACGCCCCGGAGGGAGGGCCTCCGGATTATAGCGGAATCACCGGTCTTTACTATTTTTTGATCGGAGTGGTCTTGGTCTACGGAGTCTATGACACGTTCTTCAAGAAGTCATAAGGAATAGTACTTCGTTGACCCGCCTTATGTCGTCTTGTCTTACATTAGTGCGGGTTTCTGATCGAGAAGCCTTTCCTTTCGTCAGCCCTGTTTGTGAGAGGCCGAGGCGTTGTGGAGTCGCTCATTCAGCATCGGTCTGAGAACTTTGAGTACTTGCTCCACGATGACCTCGTAGCCTTCCTTGGTTGGATGGATACCGTCAGCCTGATTCAAGGAGGATGAACCGCCTACCCCTTCGAGGAAGAAGGGGATCAAGGCAAGGCGGTACTCTTTGGCCAGCATCCGGTACATGGCTTCGAAGCCTGCCGCGTAGTCCTGTCCGTAATTTGGCGGTAGCTTCATCCCCGCCAAGACAATAGTCGTACCGGCTTCCTGTAATTGTCGGATGATCTGACGAAGGTTGCTTCGTGTTTGATCGACCGGGAGCCCTCGAAGTCCATCGTTCGCACCCAGTTCTAGAATTACCAGTTCAGGCTTGTTGTTTAAGACCCAGGGTACACGTCGAAGTCCACCAGCCGTCGTGTCGCCGCTCACACCGGCGTTGATCACTCGAAAGCGATAACCGAGACTATCAAGTCGGCGTTGAAGTTGAGCTGGGTAGGATTCATCGGCCTGCACCCCAAATCCGGCGGTGAGACTGTCACCAAACGCCACAATGCGGGGTCTATCGTCCGCTGCTGAAGAAGAGATCGCTCCCGACGTGAACGGCCAAAGCAGCATCAAGAAGGCCGGCACGAGCATGTCAGACAATCGTTTCATGGCCATGTGATTCCATACTCGACTCGTACTCTGTACAGTATAATAACACTCCTGGTCCTCTTGTCCCTGAAAGGCAAACGAGGTTTTTTGTGATCGTCGTAAGAGATATTTCGATGGTCTTGGCAGCGGCAAGTCGTTCGGTCACGATCCTTGACCGCATCACCTTCGAAATCCCGGCAAAGCAGACTGTGGCCATTGTGGGACCATCAGGAAGTGGAAAGTCGACGTTGCTTGGTTTAATGGCCGGTCTCGATCGACCGACCACTGGATCAATTCAGCTGGATGGAACAGACATCACGAGCATGAGTGAGAGTCAGATGGCCAGGTTCCGGTGCGAAAAGGTGGGCTATATCTTCCAATCGTTTCATCTTATCCCGACCCTTACGGCAATCGAGAACGTCGCCGTCCCACTGGAACTCAGCGGAGTGAGTCGAGCCGGTGATCAGGCGGCTGAATTGCTTGCCGCAGTTGGACTGTCCGACCGTATGGGGCACTATCCGGTTCAGTTATCCGGAGGGGAACAACAACGAGTCGCGGTGGCCCGGGCTTTTGCTTGTCGACCGCCTATTTTATTGGCGGATGAGCCAACGGGGAACCTCGACAGTTCTACCGGTGCCCACGTCATCGAGTTGCTGCTCTCACTCCATCGCGATTATGGCACCACTCTCGTGCTTGTGACGCACGACGCGGCGCTGGCTTCATCGTTGCAGCGTGTCCTGTCACTCCGCGACGGCCACCTGGAATCCGACAGCATGCCTGTATCTTCAGAGTTCCTCAACGACTTCACTGCAGCCTCGCCAAGTGTGGAGTGGACGCCCTCCGCCGATCCATTATCCTCGGATTCCTTCCCCATATTCGGGTCATGACTTCCTTCATGTTTAGCATGGCGTGGCGAGAGACACGCGCGGCATGGCGACACTTTCTCTATTTCTTGGTCTGTATTGCGATCGGCGTGGGTGCACTGACCGGGGTCTCTCTTTTCGGAACGCAGGTAGAACGAGCCGTTACCAAAGAAGCGCGCGGCCTCCTCGGGGGCGATCTTGAAATCCGACTCTCTCGCTTGATGAGCCCCAAAGGCCGGGAGGTTCTTGACTCGTTGAGCGATCGTGGAGTCGCTCTTACCCACGTCAGCGAGCTCGTCGCGATGGCCGCCAGAGCCGGATCATCCGGGAACGGGCAGCCGACTCAGATCATTGAGCTCAAAGCCGTTGAGCCTCAATATCCGCTGTATGGCACGCTCCGACTGGAGCCACAGAGCGATTTAGCGGTCCTCCTTGGCCGGCAAACCCGCCGGTGTCCTGACCATACCTGTTTTGGAGCAGTCGTGCAGGAGTCTCTTCTGATCCGGATGGGGCTTACGGTGGGAGATCCACTCAGGATCGGACAAGGTCTGTTCATCATCACCGGCGTGGTCAGGACTGAACCGGATCGCATGGCAAATGCTTTCAGCCTTGGTCCTCGCGTCTTCATATCACGGGAAGGACTTCACGCGGCTGAGCTGATCAAGGCGGGCAGCAGGATTCGTGAGCGATATCTTCTGAAAATCCCAAGCACGATGGTGCCTGAACCGCTGCTCTACGAGTTGAGGGGAGGACTTGCGGGGGACTCTGCCCGCGTGTCGAGTTACCGAGACGCACAACCACAATTGAAGCAGTCTTTGGAACAGCTGACTCGTTATTTAGGCTTGATCGGCTTGACGGCGCTGTTTGTAGGAGGGTTAGGGGTTGCCACATCTGTTCACGCCTTTGTGCGAGAAAAGTTGAATACGATCGCTATTTTGAAGACGGTCGGCGCAGAGTCTCCTACGATCATCCGGACCTATGGATTACAAGCCATAATCCTTGGGCTGGTCGGAAGCCTGGTCGGGCTAATGCTCGGCGTGCTGTTCCACCAAGGACTTCCGTGGATGATTGCGGCCCTGATGGCATCGGATCTGCTTGACCAATTGGGATTCGCGAGGAATGGGACGGACCTTGCCCTTGCTCCTCTTGCGAAGGGGTTGGCATTGGGCATGCTGTCCACGCTGCTCTTTGCACTTTGGCCGCTGTTGACAATCCGTGATGTCAAACCGGCTCGGATTTTCCGCCGCGAGGTGGCACCACTGATTCCCATGACTAGTCATCCAACGGCACCACGGTGGGCGGCTTGGCGCAAGCTGGACAGGGTAAAGATCCTGGTATCGGTCGGGATCGGCTTGGGATTGGCGCTCTTGTCAGTGTGGCAAGCTGGGTCCTGGAAAGTCGGACTGCTCTTCGTCCTGGCCTTCACGGCCGCGGTCCTGCTGTTGGGTGTATCGGCGCGTGGGATGCTCATAGCCCTGAAGAAATGGCCACGTCCTGAGCGTCTCGTCTTTCGTCAAGCGCTGGGCAATGTCGTGCGCCCAGGTAGCCAGGCGGTGAGCATCACGATTGCGATCGGCATCGCCGTCATGGTCGTGACGACTGTGTCGCTCATTGAGCACTCACTCCTCACACAAGTAGGCGACAATCGGCCGACTGACGCCCCGACGTTTTTCTTCATCGATGTCCAACCCGATCAGGCAGAAGGGATGGCTGCGCTCCTCCGTCAACGCTCCAGTGATCCAAACCCTCGGTTGACACCGTTGGTGCGATCCAGGCTATCAGCCGTCAAGAACGAGCCCGTAAAGTTTGAAGCGACTTCTGAGGAGGAAGAGCAGAAAGAGAGGGCCGCCCAGAAGGAAGAACGGCGAAAGAAGTGGTACATGACACGCGAATACGTCCTGACGTTCCTCCAGGACCTTCCCAAAGACAACAAGGTCGTACAAGGCGAGTGGTGGAAACCGGGACAAGTCTTTACCAGGCCGCTGATTTCGATCGAGGAAGACGCGGCTAAGCAACTTGGCCTCACAATCGGAGACACCGTCGAGCTCGATATACAAGGGGTACCCATTACCGGAGAGATCAGCAGCGTCCGGCAAGTGGAGTGGGGAAACTTTTCCACGAACTTCTACATGATCTTTTCGCCGGGCGCCCTCGATGGAGCCCCGCATACCTATGTCGCCACCGTTCGCGTCGCTCCGTCCGAAGAGGTGGCATTGCAGCAAGCGGTCGTCGCATCCTTTCCTAATGTGACCGCCATCAATATGGGCGAGGTCCTCGACAGTTTTGCACGGGTGCTCGATCGGCTGTCTCTCGCCATCCGTGCCGTGGCATTATTCTGTGTCTTGTCAGGAGGTCTGGTTATGGCAGCGGCTCTGGCGGCGACGCGCTATCGTCGGTTGTACGAATCAGTCATTCTGAAAGCCCTGGGAGCGACTCGAAGCGTGATCGTGCGTTCATTTGCCATAGAGTACGCCCTCCTGGGAGCGTTGGGCGGACTTCTGGGGTGCGCATTGGCCAGTGTACTGTCCTGGGCAATCCTTGAGACAGTCTTGGACCTCCCTTGGAGCCTTCAACCAGCTGTGCTGGCCATGGGCCTTACAGCGACGGTCACACTCACCATGCTGGTCGGGTTTCTTAGCACCTACCGGATACTTGGTCAGCCTCCATTGGCGGTGCTTCGCCACGAGTAATGAGACGGTACACAGTGTGGAGGAAAGCCCAGCTGATAGATTTTATGGATATGGCAGCGGATTGGCGGCTCGCTATGCTGATGGTAAGAGTTCAGACAACCACACATCGACGATACGCCGAATACGCCGCTCATCGTTTCGATGGAGCCGAGTAAAACGCAGACCGATCCCGCCATTGGCTGACGATCGCACCACGGCCTCCTCGATAGTAATGGGGAAGGAATCGTTGGAATGCTGGAATTCCAGTTCGAGCCGCGAGCCGACCGCCACCGGAGTCGTGGAACGAATCCGGCATCCACGTATCGATAGATTCTCAATCATACCCTCTTGTCCCATCTCATCTGGGTACTTAGAGCGACGCGGCCTAAACCACACCGGAAAGGAAACCTCGATACGCTCGAAACTGCGACGAGGATTGGACGTGCGGCGGCCAAGGAATGTTCGAAAGCGATCGGCGCAGAGCTGACACCGAAACGGATAGATCGTCAGACCGCTCAGGAGAACATCGGACAGAGATCTTCTGGCCGCGAGCCTGATTTTGCTCGCCCCGCAGGCCGGACAGCGGAGATCGGACATCGAGCTTACCAAATAAAGTGTTCGTTAATTGTATCGGGAGTGGTGGCCGACTACAATCACGGGAATATGCGTATCATGTTAATACGTACGTACCGTGAGCGGCTCTTGGGAAAGACACAACGAGAATCAGCTCCCTCAGATTACGCCTGAATCAGACGAGGGATGGATTCCCCTGCGTTTCATACCTGCAATGAACTGAGGAGGGCGACTTTAATCGTGTCTCCTTCTCGTTCACGGAATGAGACGGCAACACGGAGTTGTTCCAAGTACTGATCGAGTGTTTTCCCCCCAAGTTCGATTTTGCGGGAGGTAAAGAACTCGCGCACGTCCCGTTCCAGTTCCGGAGTGGCGAGGCCGGCGATGCCCCCGCACATACGCCTGAGGCCTTGTTTCGGGAAGAGCCGGTCCATGTGATCCCAGTTGGCTTTCACAAAATCCCACGTGAGTTCACGGCCATACACACTCATTAGCATGGCTCCGACGATGAAGGGGGCATCTTGTGTTCGGATTTCGCCGTTGATCGTACGGGCCAGCGTGCGCGTGAGTAATTCCTTATGTCGAAACGAGGCCAACGAAAAAAGGTACCGCCGTTCTTCCTGGGGAGTAGACGCCGTTCGGTAGAGCTCTAAGAATTCATCGTAACGTGCCTCGTCTCCGGTATGGGCCAGAATGGCCACGAGAGCTGGCACGACATTCGAATCGGCGGCAGCCGGATCTTTGCGGTAGCGTCGATACCGTTCCGCTGCCTCGTGTTGTATCGCAGCATCATTGCCAAGCCTTCCGAGGGCGCCGAGCAAGTCGCCGCGCAATTGTCGAATGAGATCCGATTCTCCGGACCTTGCATCCCATCCCAACTCGTCTATCGCCGGCTTTACGCAAGCACACACAAAGGTTTCGAGAGCTCCCCGATCTTCCGAAGAGATGATCCTGTTCAAGAAGGAGAACGAGTCCAGCAACACCGCCCAGACATTCTTGTCCCGCTCGCTCTTGAGATGGGTGGTGAGTCGGAGATACTCCGGAAGTGCAGTGAGCCCGGCAACTGTGGTGGCCCACGCGTCGCTGACGAGGGTGAACCGTCCGATGGATGCCAGACGATCAAGACCCTGATCGAGCAGTCGCTCTAGGAGCTGAACCTGATGTCGCACACGATAAAACCCATGCCCTCCTTCGTTGACAAAGACGGAGGTGACCTCAGCCGGTATTCCGATACTCGTCTCCCGCTCCGTCAACAGCAGTCGACGGTGTTCCGTACGATTTCCGATGACCAGTCGAATCTGGACGGGGATCTGCCAGAGCTGCTCGGCGATCGACGCCTGTGCGATATAAGTGAATCGTTGTTGTGAGAGCCGCAATTCTTGATTACACACTTCCGCCGTTACCAAAGGGAAGCCGAGTTGAAAGATCCAGCCGTTCATCAGCTCAGGCACCGGTTGATTGGCGACCGTGCCAAGGGCCGTCCACAGATCGTTCGTATCGGCATTGCCATAAGCATGGGTGCGAAGGTACCGTCGCACACCGTCCCGGAAGACCGTGGGGCCGATATGTTGCTCCAACATCCGAAGGACCGACGCGCCTTTTTCATAGGTCAAAACATCGAACATCGCATCGGCATCCTTGGGTGCGTGAACTGGGAATTCGATCGGCCTGGTGCTCACCAGTCCATCGACCGAGAACGCGGCGGCTCGTGCGATGCTGAAACTCTCCCAACGTTTCCATTCCGGTTTCCACGCATCTACGGCCAATATCTCCATGAAGGTCGCGAACGCCTCGTTCAACCAGAGGCCGTTCCACCAAGCCATCGTGACCAAGTCGCCGAACCACATATGGGCGTTCTCATGAGCTACCACATCGGCCACCCGCTCGAGCTCAGCATGGGTTCCAGTCTGTCGATCCACGAGTAACGCTGTCTCACGGAACGTGATGGCACCGAGGTTCTCCATCGCCCCGGAAGCAAAATCTGGGATGGCCACAAGGTCCAGTTTGTCTCCGGGATACGGAATGCCGTAGTAGTCCTCAAAAAACTTCAGAGACGCCACGGCAATCTGATGTCCGAATAGTGTGAGCGCCTGTTTCCCTGGGACCGTCCACAACCGAAGGGGTGTCTTGCCGACCCATACCGGCTCTGTCGCTTCCATACGACCAACCACGAAGGCGACGAGATAGGTTGACATCTTGATGGTGTCTGCAAACCGCACCAGTTTCTTGTTGCTCTCAACGGACTCTGATGTGACCGACATGTTTGAGACGGCTGTGAGATGAGGGTCGATCACGAGCGTGGTCGCGAAAACCGCCTTAAAATCCGGTTCGTCCCAACAGGGGAAGGCACGGCGCGCGTCGGTGGCTTCGAACTGCGTGGCCGCCAATGTCTGCAGCGTTCCCGAAGCATCTTTGTATGTACTACGATAGAAGCCACGGAGCTGATCGCTCAGTTTGCCATGAAAGGAAAGATGCAGACGCCATTGGCCAGGCTGGATGGGTTCTTGAAATGAGAGCCCGGCCCGTTGTGTCTTTTGTTCCAAGTTGATAAGCGCCTTGAATTGCCGCCGATTTACGTCCTCAGCTGCCGCTGACTGAAGCACGAGATCGACGGCGTTCAACAGAATGGTTTGCGTAGTCTGTTTGACCGTGATCGTGATCGTCACCTGGCCAGTGAATGTTGCGCCAGCGAGATCAGGTTCAAGCCGTAGGTCATAGCGAGTCGGGATCACGTGTCGCGGAAGCCGATACGGATCGTCACTGCCTGGAATATCATCAGGACTCATGTCTTCACCTTCTGGTCTGGTGGTCGTTGCGGCGTCTGTGGATTTGGATGATGGTACGAGTGTATACGCTATCGGACCAGTCAGAAGAAAGCAGACCCGTCGGCTGAAATCCACCAGTATCTCTCGTCTGCTGAATGAGCACTCATTTCCTTGAGACATGAAAGGTGTGAACGCCTTGGGACGTACCGACGATCAAGACATTCGTTCGGCCGACAAAGAGACCGGTCTCAACTACACCGGGGATCAGATTCAGTGCTGTTTCCAGGTCACCCGGCCGATCGATGCGGTCGATATGGGCATCAACGATAAAATGACCAGCCTCGGTCTTAAATAGGGCCCCCTCGCGCTCTCTGAGTACGACGCGGCTTTTGGTGAGCACTTCAATTTCGCGTACGGTGTTAGCCCACCCAAAGGGGATGATTTCGATAGGCAAGGGGAATGACCCTCCAAGCACCGGTACTTGTTTGGTGTGGTCGACCATCACGATGAATTGTTTTGCCGACGCCGCCACGATCTTTTCTTTTAAGAGTGCTCCGCCCCCACCCTTGATCAGATTGAAGTCAGGATCCACCTGATCGGCTCCGTCAATAGCGACGTCAATCTCCCACTGATCTTCGGTATCGATGAGAGGAATACCGGACTCTTTGGCGAGCATGGCAGTCTCTTGTGACGTCGGCACACCTCGTAACTTCTTGCCGGCACGGACTTGTTCTCCCAGCGCCACCAGAAGATGTTTTGCCGTCGACCCGGTCCCAAGTCCGACAACCATGCCGTCACGGACAAATTCAACGGCCTTTAGAGCCGCAGATCTTTTGAAGCTGTCGAGATTCCCGGAGGTCATGACGGGGAAGCAAGAGAAAGGGCTGCTGCCACGGATGCTGCACCGATCAGGGCAGTTTGTGGGTTCATGATGACTTTTACGGGCATCTGACTCATCAGCCGTTTGTATCGACCTTTATTGGTAAAGGCTTTCATGAACGTGCCGTCCTGCAGTTTTGTGATGAGCTTGGGCGCAATACCACCGCCGACATACACACCATCCAGGGATAGCGCCTTCAAGGCAAGATTCCCGGCTTCTGCGCCATAGATCGACGCGAAGAGATCCAAAGCTTGCTTGGCAATCTCGGCTTGCCCCTGCAATCCCGCTTGAGCAATTTCTGCGGCTGGATTCCCAACCCTAATCTTTTCCGCAAGCCACGTCGGTTCATTCTTCTTGGTGTCGCGTAAAAACTCATAAATCGCGTGTAGGCCGGGACCGGACAGAATCCGCTCATAGCTCACGTGGAGATATTGGGTCCGGAGATAGCGAAGCAGTTCGATTTCTTGATCATTGTTGGGTGCAAAATCCGTATGGCCTCCTTCAGACGGCATAGGATAGTATGTTTTGCCGTCCCAGAATAAGATACCTTCGCCGAGCCCGGTTCCCGCGGCAATAAGCGCCAATGCTTGCCGTTTGTTCGGCGGATTGCCCGCATTCAACACTTCCAGCTCGTCTGGCCGCAACCACAGAAGGCCATAGGCGGTTGCTTCAAGGTCATTGAGCAACTGTGCCCGAGGAATATTGAACTGTTTGGCGATGGTCCGGCCGTCGATAACCCAAGGGAGATTCGTCGTCTGACAGCGATTGTCGATAACCGGTCCCGCGATTCCAAAGCAGGCCGCCGTCAGCATCGCCGGTTCAGCAGGTGAGGTGGCAAGTTTGTCGTTTTGGGGTTTTTCTTCGGTTTCCAGTGAGGCAACGGGAGAGGGCCCTTTCGGCGGTGTAAGGAACTCAATGAGAATGTCTTCGAGCGATTTGTAATCACCACTCGGAAAACTCTCCAGACGCAATGGTTCCGCGCGCTCAGTGGCCCACTCATAGAGGGCCAGATTCGTCTTTGTCCCACCGATGTCTCCTGCGAGAATCATGTCCCCTCTCTATGCGATCGCTTCTTCGTGAGCCGTTGCGCAGCGGCTTGATCAAGCATCCATACAAGTCGACCCGATTCCGGTGATATCCTCGCTGCCGGCAATGAACGATCGGCCTCGGATTCAGACTCGATGACCCGGCGGACCATCTCTGCTTTACCTGAGCCGGTCACCAGAAACAGTACCACAGCTGCATGATTCAGTACGCCTAGGGTCAATGTAAGACGAGACCTAGTGCCTGTGGGAGCATGACCAACCGTGACAATCTTATTCTGTTCCTGTAAGGCTGCTGTTCCAGGGAAAAGCGATGCGGTATGTCCATCGTCTCCGAGGCCAAGAAGGATGAGGTCAATGAGCGGCACTTTTGATGAAGGACTTTTGATCAGTCGTCGAATGGTCTCCTCGTATTCCTGAGCAGCAGCCGTTGGATCTTCATACTCGCCTTTCATTCGGCAAATGTGATCCGGGTGAATGTTGAGCGGCTGAAACAGCGCGGTGTAAGCCATCTTGAAATTGCTTTCCGGATGGTCTGACGGGACGCAGCGTTCGTCACCGAACAAAAAGAAGATACATGACCAGTCGAGCCGCATTTTCCACTCGGGAGTGGCCAGGACCTGATAGAGCGTCTTCGGTGTGGATCCTCCTGAGAGAGCGATGATGAATCGGCCGTGAGATTTGATAGCCTGTTCGCTCACAGAATGGACAAAGGCCGCAGCGTCCTGCGCCCACACATGAAGGTTGTCCGCAATGCGGATTTCTGGGATGACGGGCATCTTAGCGGCGTGCGATCTGACGATGTTTCTTTGAGGCTGTACGGCGCCCGGATGATGCCGTCTCTATCAATGCCGCTGTGACGGCATTCACCGAGGCGGCTTGGTCCCGGCCTAATTGAACACGAACAGCATGGCGATTGTGTGCACTAACTATGGAGTGAAACAATGGTGGAAGCTTGTCCTTCAACCGCGTAGACATGGGCCTCCCTCTTCAACGGAATCCCGGTGGTAGAGTGATGGGTCACTCATTCGTATCTTATTGAGCCGGTCCAGAAAAGGCAACACGGACTCTCTACTCTGCTTTCCTATCGGTCGGGCGGCGTATGACCACCGCCATGCCGTCGACCAAAGACCAGGCCAAAGATTGCGCATGGTCGACAGAGAGGGTCAGCCGGAGATAAGACGTGGGCTCAGATGAACGGTCCGTTAAGAACCGACTTGTCCAATCCTTCACATTTCGCCATCCCACTTTTCCCAGTAGAACGGCGCTTTGAAGTAGACTGTCGCTTGCGACGGACGGAACCACCGTGACGCTTAGGGAGGGACTGAAGGACAACACATAGTCAGCCGGCATATCAGCGAGAGAAATTGGCTCCTGCTCGACGCTTGCACCCGGTTCGATCTTTCGTCTGACGACCGAAGGCCGTGCAACCAATCGGTGGATCCCTTTCAGATTCTCTCGTGACCCGGCGGACCAGGCAGTGATGGGAATCTGGTGGAGGTCGATTCCACGACTTTTAATGTGAATCGTACTTCCGCCCAAATCAATCAGGAGGTAGGTTTGAGGACGAGCAGCCAGCTTGAGTTCTTCTTCAAGCACCCGCGTTGCCTCTTTCAGTTCGTTGGGGTTGACGAGATTCAGGTCAGGAAAGACCTCGATATCCTTTCCCCAACTCGATGTGGCGACGGCGAGCAGCAGAAGAATGGCGCAGAAGTTCATGGATAATGTCTGCGCGCTCTTGAGGGATCAAAAGATCATGATCGGTGTCCCTACTCGAGCGAGCTTGTAGACACCTTTAAGATCGCTGTCATTGAGCCGAATGCATCCATGCGTCACGTTTTTTCCCAACAAACGAGTATAGAGCGTCCCATGGATGAAATAGCCTTTGCCGAATCCCAACGCATATTCGCCGAGGACTCCTTGTTCGGCACGGTCAGCGGCATTTCGTGGCACCGCGAGTCCTTCTTCAATGAATGCCCAATCGGGCTTGATCCACGTGGGATTGGTCAATTTCGACTTGACGAGAAATTCTCCTCGTGGAGTATCAAAAATCCACTGGCTGTTACCTTCGCCGGGCTTATCGAGAATTGTTCCGCTACCGGTCGAAGCGATCGCATCGAGGACGACTTCCTCTTGGCGCTTCACATAGAGTCGGTTCCTGGCCGTATCGACCAAAATGTACGGTTGGTTCGGCATGAGTTGGGAAAGCTGCTTGGAGAGTAGCTTATAACGGGCCTGCAACAAGCGAAGATCGGTTTTGTCCTGGACGACGGGCTGGTGAACCGCTTTGGAATTTTCAGGCGCTACACGACCGGTATTTTGGGCACTCACGACCAGTAGTAGCAGTAAGACAACCGTTGAAGTTGCAAGAAGGAGTCGGCCCATCAGTCTATGTTCAGATTTCATCTCTATGCTGGGCGAGTTCAGATAAGGCCAGGGCCACCGCGTTCTCTCTCTTCAAGGCACCGACGATCGTGACCGGTGTCCCGACGGAGACCCCCTCGTAGAGAATAGCCATATTCGGATTATCGAGCATGATGCACCCCAGGGTCTGAGCCAACAGTTCATTGTCGGCCCCATGGATCTCAATTTGCCCTCCGATGCCCTTGGCTGGACCGATCCTTCCCGACTTCTTCGCAAGCTCGAATCGTCGGCGATCTTCGGCATTGGGGTAATCCAGAACCAAGGCCCGGTAGAATTGCGTCTGCCCTTGACCGCGCTTGTCCGTCACACGGTATCGACCTTCCGGTGTCGCTCCGTCCCCCTGGAACTGTTTTTCCAGCATGCCGTTGAACCCCAACCTGACGGGATATGATAGCACCTTCCGTCCGCTCTTGTAGAGAGTCAATTCTCGGTCGGCCTTGTTCACCACGATGGCCGTTGATTGGTGGATTCGCGACCAATCGATAGTCTGTTTGGCCAAGTTCTGCCAATAGGCGATCCGGCTCTCATCGGCGTATCGTCCCAATTCTTGGCTGAGTAATGAAGCCTGAGTCTTGAGGGCATGATCCGCTTTCTCCGCCGCTTGCATGGCTCGATGGAAGTCTTTTTGCTCGAAGAAAGAACGGGCCTGTTTGACAAGGAGATCCGTTTGAACGACTTTTTCCCCTAGAAGGATACGCCCATCGATCGATTCAATCCTTGAGATAATCGTATGAAGCTGTTCTTCAAGGCGAATCACCTTGGCTTGTGCCGCGCGATGCTGCGAGGCGTGTCTCTCGTGCAGCCGGGAGACGGTATGTTCACCCATGGTGCACAGCCGCCTGAGTTCATTCTCAAGATCGCTCGATTCCCATGGCCATCTGATGAGATCGTCGTCCAATTGGACGCGTGCTTTCAGAGAGACCCATTGGCGAACGAATTGCCCATACTCCTCGGGCGCAGCTTCAGGAGCCCGCAATGCGATCATATCCTGATCAATGGTCTCAAGGGCCGCAAGGAGGTCCGGCGGAACAGCCTGAACGCAACCAGTCGAACAGACAATGCAGAGAATCGCGGCAAGCGTCTTATGTATTCGGTTAAGCACCATGCCGTGTGTTACTTTTTCTTTGCGGGTTTTCCTTTTCCCACCTTCGCGAGGGCGGTCTGTATTTCGGTTGACACGCCTTGGCTCATGTCGTGAATAGCCTTCGCCTGGGTTTGCGCAGCCGGATAATCTTCTTTGTCGAGCGATGCCTGAACCTGTTTCAGTAACGATTTCAGCCCTTCCACGTCGTTCTTGATGGCCTCCACCGCCGCACGATCTTTTCCGACCGGTGCCTTGGCGACCAAGTCTTGCGTTGCTTTCACCGCCTCTTCAGCCACTTGTTGAGCCTGCAAAGCTGCTGCCTTGGCTTCCTCCTTTTTTTGAACCGAAACCGCCTTAACCCGTTCACTATCGGCTTTGGCCGAAGCGGATAGTTGTTGTGCCTTGCCGTAGTCTCGAAAGAGCGTGAACTTTTCATCCTGATCGGAGACTTCTTTCCGCAATGCAGCAAGGGTACCTTCTAACTTGGCATACTCATCAGCGCTATATGTGGCAGCGCCGCTTTCCTGAGCCTCTTTGAGCGCCTTTTCCGCTTCTTGGATCTGCTGGGTGGGAGGCTCCGCACATCCGGAGATCATAACGAGCGTCAGGGTAAGAGAGACAAGAGATGCTTTTCTCAGCATACGAAAAATCCTCCTTACAGGTTCTATCTACAAACTTTAGTCAATTCAGTTCTTCGCTTCAAAAGCCATTAAGACCATTTTATGGATGGATGCGCCAGCTTAACAGACTTAAACTTCCAGGCATACTGGCACGGCCAAAATATGCAGCAAGCTCAATGCCACTGATAATGGTCGTTGACGGATAAAGATTCAATCTATTTCACATATTTATGATGAGTTTGATGTTCTCGGGGGCACCCGATTTTTGTGGCATTCTGGTGGCAAGACGCAAAAGCGCCTCAACGCTGTGGACATTAAGGACTGAAGCGGGGCGTTTCTATTGAAAGGATAAGGATCTGATGGCAGGGCGGCATGAAATTGACAGGTCTAAGTGCCTCCCCTATAATTCGCCGTTCATTTGAACTGACTATTCAAAGCGTGGGAAGGAAGGGGTTATGTCTTTCACATTTCAACAACCGTCCAACTTAAAAAAGAAGCGTGAGCACGGATTTAGGAAGCGTATGAGCACCAAAAACGGACGCAAGGTGCTGGCCCGCCGGAGGGCCAAGGGACGAGCTCGGTTGACTGTCTAGACACATTGTGTCGGATCAGCCGGTATCGTTCGGGTCGCTCTCGATCTCTCGCGTTGCTGTTGAGCATGCATTCACCTGCCAGCTAGAGTTTTCTCCGGGATCATGAACGGACGGAATGCGGCGACGGGACACCCCATTTCCAATGACACCGAAAGCGCAGAGACCGAAGGGCGTTTTTTTGCGCGGTAACCGAGACATTCAAATCGTCAAACATCATGGCCGCCGAATTACGACCGCCTTTTTCAATCTCTTGGCGTGCGAGATGGATGACGCCCCGAGTCGCGTTGGGATTATCGTGGGGAAGCGATTTGGAAATGCGGTACGACGCAATCGGGCCAAACGGATCTTTCGTGAACTGGTGAGGCAATTACATTCGGACTTGGTTCCGGGCCGGGGACTTCTCGTGTTTCCAAAGCGGGACGTACTATTGCAATCACGGGATGAGTTGGTCCAAGCGTGGAAGAGCTCACTTGAGCGCCTGCACCTTCTTCGGCCAAAGGCATATTGATATGCAATCGCTCTGTCTGTGGCTGATTCGAGGGTATCGCCTGGTGATTTCTCCTTTGTATGGTCGCACATGCCGATTCGAACCCAGCTGTTCGCAATATGCTTCGGATGCAATCATCAAATACGGAGCGTTACAGGGGATCGGCCTAGCCATCCTCCGGCTTATGAAATGTCACCCCTTCCATCCCGGGGGAGAAGACCCGGTCAAATAGCGACGATTACATCTTTTTAAGAAAGCATAACCTCTTCATGGAAAAGCGAGTCATCGTGTTCTTGGTGCTCTCCCTTGCGATTATCTTTGGGTACGAGTACCTGCTCAAAGAGTTGGGCCTGCTTCCTCAACCGACCGTTTCGGAACCGGCCGACCCCCTCACGAGCGATGCGACATCCCCTTCGCGTACAAGCCCCGGCGTTCCAACCCCAAGCGCTCCGGCCACCGAGGAAACAGCGCAGCAAAAACTTTCCGGCGGGGTTGGCCGGGATCAAGAACCGCGGCGAGAACCTTCCGCAGAGGTGATCGAGGTAGAGACGGGTCTCTATCGGGCTAAGTTCACGACCCGTGGAGCCGCGCTGATTAGTTGGGAACTCAAACGCTATCATAACAGTTCGGATGGGAAGTCCGCCGTGCAGCTCGTGCGACAAGGTGGCAAGTTTGCGGAGCCGCTGACGATCACTGCGGAGGATCCCTCTCATTCAAAGGAATTAAGCGAAGGCATCTACAGAGTTGAAAAGGACTTTACGACCTTGGACCAAGGCCATCCCACGGGCCATATGACTTTCTATTACGGCAATTCCGAGACCGGTGTACGGTTGGAAAAGCACCTGACCTTTCACGCCGATAGCTATGTCGTAGACATCGCGTTGAAACTCAGCGGACTCGGAGGGGCAGTGAAAGTCGGACTGGGGACGAATTTTGGGGTGGTTGAGTGGGGAGAAGGGTTCATTGGTTCGGTCGGAGCGGCTTCGCTCATCGACGATAAGATTGAAACCGACGCACCGGAATCCGAGGCTGAGCGAAAGGGCGCTTTGAAATGGGTCGCGCTACAAGATAAATATTTCATTGCCGCACTGATCCCAAAGACGAGTGCGTCCGCTTTGCCCAAAAAACAAGGGGACAAGCTCGTTTCTACTGCGGTTCGTTTGACTGTCGATTCGTCCGGGGCCCCTCTCGGACTCCGGCTATTCGCCGGCCCCAAGGAGTATGACACGCTTCAGAGTTTGCAAATTAGGCTCGAAGATACCATCGATTTTGGATGGTTTCTTTTCGGGAGTTGGGACATGGTTCGCGCCGTGGCCAAACCCATCTTCTATGTGCTGCGCTATATCAATGATTATACCCATAATTATGGACTGACGATCATCCTCCTGACGGTCATCATCAAGCTGCTGTTTGTGCCCCTGCAATACAAGAGTTACACGTCGATGAAGCAGATGCAGGGCATCCAGCCAAGGGTAGCGGCTCTCCAGGAAAAATTTAAGGACGATCGGGAACGTTTGAACAAGGAGCTCATCAAGCTCTACCGGGATCATAAGGTCAATCCCGTGGGCGGCTGTCTCCCCATGGTATTGCAGATGCCTGTGTTCGTATCGCTGTTCAATATTCTGTACATGACGATCGATTTACGCCAAGCGCCGTTGGGGTTGTGGATTACCGATCTGTCGGTTCAGGATCCTTACTACATTCTGCCTATCATCATGGGAATCAGCATGGTGGTCATGCAAAAAATCCAACCGACCACCATGGATCCGACTCAGGCGAAAGTCATGCTGATGCTTCCGGCGCTCATGACGTTTCTGTTCATCAATTTTCCTGCCGGCCTGGTGTTGTATTGGTTGACTAATAATGTGCTCACCATCGTGCAACAGTTCGTCACAGATCGCTTTTTCTTTCGAACTCCCGTCATGGGACCGACTACGGACGAACAAGGCGACAAGAAATGATGCTTGGCTGATTTTGATCGATGTGACGGGTCCTCCCAAACGTGTGTGAACATGCCGGCCGTTGGAACGCCCGAGGATACGATTTGTGCAATCGCCACTCCTGCCGGTGAGGGAGGTATTGGTATCGTTCGGATAAGCGGACCGCATGCCGTCGACATAGCGAGCCGCGTTGTTCGGCTACGCTCCAAGAGATCCTTTCATACACTCGCTTCTCACAAACTGCATGTGGCCGATATTCTTTTCCAGCCTGTACCATCAATCGGTGACCTTTCTGCTTCTGAGACACGTCAGTCAACCGAGCAGATAGTCGACGAAGGCTTGGTGGTCTATATGAAGGCACCTCGATCTTTTACCGCGGAGGACGTGGTTGAGATTCATTGCCACGGAAGCGGGTTGGTTCTGCAACGAGTCTGTGAGGCTTGCATCGCTGCCGGCGCTCGTCTCGCACAAGCAGGAGAGTTTACAAAGCGGGCCTTCTTGAACGGCCGCTTGGACTTGTCTCAGGCTGAAGCGGTACTGGACACCATCAGAGCCAAATCGGAACTTGGCCTCAAATTGGCACAGCGTCAGCTCCGCGGTGACCTCGGGAAGCATGTTCATCGACTACGCACTGGCCTTGTACTCCTGTTGGCTCACCTAGAGGCTGGCATTGACTTCGCGGAGGAAGATATTGCGTTTGTTGGGCGCGATGAGATGACCGTCTCTCTGCAGGAGACACTGGATCAGGTTCGACAAATGTTGGTCACTGCCGAGACCGGACGCGTTCTGCGCGATGGAGTTCGAGTAGTGATTGCGGGGGAGCCCAATGTCGGCAAATCAAGTTTACTGAACAGTTTACTCCAGGAGAACCGAGCTATTGTGACTGAAATCCCGGGCACGACTCGGGACGTTATTGAGGAATCGATCGTCTGGCATGGTCTGCGAATCACGTTGGTCGACACTGCAGGGCTGCGTGATACAACGGACCTCATCGAACTGGAAGGCATCCGTCGGTCTGAAGAGGCTCAAGATCAAGCGGATATCGTCCTGCATGTCTTAGATGCCGCTCAACTAGCAAGGATGGGTGCGGGAAACGTCCGTCTGCCCTCTCCGGCTTATGAGCATTTATTTGTTGTCAATAAAATCGATTTGGTCGCGGCTTCATCGGTGCAGCCGCTGTCCGATGCACTTCGTGCCCGCACAACGTGTAAGGTCCTTGCCGTTTCTGCTCGGACGGGCGAGGGTCTAGAGGCGTTGAAGCACGTTATTCAAGCACAATTTGTGAAGCTGTCCTTTGAACCCAGCGATGGTGTCGTTGTCACTCATGTTCGGCATCAGTGGGCGCTGGAGCGGGCCGAGGCTTCGCTCCAGGAATCACTGGTCTCGATCGAACGAGGCATTGAGCCTGAGTTCGTAGCAGTCGATCTCCGCGGAGCGGCTGATGCGCTGGGCGAGATTGTTGGAGCAATTACGTCCGACGAGGTTTTGGATCGCATTTTTTCTGAGTTTTGTATCGGTAAATAGAGGACCCGGTGGCCATAGCATTTGACATCATTGTCGTGGGAGGAGGTCATGCCGGCTGCGAAGCGGCATTGGCTTCGGCACGAATGGGGGCGAAAACTTTACTCTTGACGATGGAGCTGGGACGAATCGCGCAGATGTCGTGCAATCCGGCAGTCGGGGGGATCGCCAAGGGACACCTCGTGAAGGAAATCGATGCGCTCGGTGGTGAGATGGGGCGGAACACGGATCGCTCAGGGATTCAATTTAGATTCATCAACACAAGCAAAGGACCGGCGGTGCGGGCGTTACGCGCCCAATGCGATAAATCGCTGTATCGCACGGCCATGCAGGAGACCCTCGCCGCGCAGGAGCACCTTACCCTGGCGGAAGGAGTCGTGGATCGACTGCTCGTGGCCGGCGGTATGGTAATAGGGATTGTGACGGGCTCGGGTGAGGCGGTCCATGCCAAGGCCGTCATCTTGACATCGGGTACTTTCCTTAAGGGTCTTATCCATATCGGCCTTAACCATTTTCCGGCCGGCCGTGCGGGAGAGGCCTCGGCTGAACACCTTTCAGACTGCATGCGGGACCTTGGATTTGAGATTGGACGGCTCAAGACCGGAACTCCCCCCCGATTGGACAGGGCTACGATTGATTTCTCGGTGATGATTCCTCAGCCCGGCGATACTCCGCCTCCTCCTTTCTCGTATCGCACCCAACACATCACGACCACGCAAGTTCTCTGTCACTTGACCTATACCAGCAGAGAGACGCACAACATCATTCAAGAGAATCTCGACCGCTCGCCACTGTACAGCGGAGTCATCGAATCTACCGGACCTCGGTACTGTCCTTCCATTGAGGATAAGGTCGTGCGTTTTGCCGAGAAAGAACGTCACCAAATTTTTATTGAGCCTGAAGGCCTCAGCTCGATCGAATTTTACCCGAACGGTATTTCGACCAGCCTACCGGTTGATGTTCAGACTGCTATGTTGAAAACAATCCCTGGATTAGAACATGCCAAAATACTCAAACCCGGCTATGCGATTGAATACGATTATTTTCCCCCTCGTCAACTCTACCGGACCCTTGAAACAAAACATGTTGCAGGTCTCTATCATGCCGGGCAGATCAATGGGACTTCCGGGTATGAAGAAGCTGCAGCACAGGGTTTAGTTGCCGGTATCAATGCAGTTCTGAAGCTGCGGGAGAGGCTTCCTCTCACCCTCGATCGCTCTCAGGCCTATATCGGGGTGCTCATTGATGATCTCATTACGAAAGATGCCTACGAACCTTATCGAATGTTCACGTCGAGAGCTGAGTATCGATTGCTTCTTCGCCACAGTAACGCTGACCTTCGACTCATGCAAGTTGGATATGATATTGGCCTGATTTCCGATTCAGCGTACGAAAGGTTTCTGCGGAAAAAACGCTTGATCGAAAAAGAGATTGAGTACCTGAATACAGCCAGACCACCATTCACTGAAAAAATACGGCTACAGACCAAAGGCACGTATCTCGAGAATGCCTCGTCTGCCATGACCATGGCACAGCTTCTTCGTCGACAGGAATCAAGTTACCCAGAACTGTTAAGAACCTTTGAAATGCCGTTTATTCCCGACAATGAAATTGGTGAGGAAGTTGAGCTCCAGATCAAGTACGAGGGTTATGTACGCCGCCAGATCCAGCAAGTGGAGAAATTTAAGAAGTTTGAGCAAAAATTGATTCCTCACACGTTCAATTACAACACGGTTTCAGGATTTTCACGGGAAGTTCGAGAGAAACTCGATAGAGTAAGACCGGAGACAGTGGGTCAGGCATCGAGAATATCAGGTGTGACTCCGGCTGCTATATCCTTGCTTCTCGTTGCGATAGAAAAGAATCGCCTCCAATCCTCGCCTATCTGGCCAACCTTTCCTATTGACCTTGCCTGAGCATCCGCGTAATTGTTCCACGTGGAACAAACGAGTTCAGCTTCCTTATTTCTGAAAGAAAATTCGGCGCAAATTGGTGTTCCACTCAGTACTGAACAGATTCAACAGTTCATGGTGTACCTGAAGCAGCTTCAACTTTGGAATCAATCATTCAATCTCACGGGCATTACCCTAGATGATGAGATAATCATCAAACACTTTGTGGATTCTCTTGCCGCACTCAAGGCAGAGGATTTTAAAGTGGGTGCAAGACTGCTCGATGTCGGTACAGGAGCCGGATTTCCTGGAATTCCTCTAAAAATTGCAAGACTGGACCTGAATATCACTCTCGTTGAGCCAGTGAAGAAGAAATCTTCATTTCTTCACTTCATCATAGGCCTCCTTCGACTTGAACACGTCGACGTGTTTGACGGGACCCTAGAGAGGTTCATAAACGAACGTTTACCCTATGGATTATTTGACTACTTGACTACCCGCGCTTTAAGACATGATTTGATTCTCAAGGATGGCATGAGGCTCCTTCGACGAGGGGGGAAAGCCCTTCTCTACTCATCACAACCAATTAGTCAATCGGACCTTCCTTCTAGCTGGTTATTGACGGATGCATACACATTTCAGCTTCAGAAAGGATATGGGCAAAGAGTTATTTCAATTGTTCAACCTTCAGTCCAGTCAACAATTTTTAATGTTCCACGTGGAACAAATCTGTCGTAGGAGCTTTTTCCGATGGGAAAGATTGTTGCAATCGCAAATCAAAAAGGCGGGGTCGGCAAGACTACTACAGCAATAAATCTTTCCTCAGCCATTGCCCTAGAAGGAAGATCCGTATTGCTTATCGATATGGATCCACAAGGAAACGCCACAAGTGGCCTCGGGATCGACCATGATGTCTTGAAGAACACAACTTACAGTTGCCTTGCGAAGACCGCCACAATTCAACACTCTTCAACGCATACAACAGTTCCTGGGCTTTCTCTCTTACCGGCCAATGCAGATCTCGCAGGGGCTGAAGTTGAGCTTGTCAACATTGAAGGGCGCGAAGGTCATCTCAGAACCATCGTGAGCGAGATCAGAGAGACTTATGACTTTGTTTTTCTAGATTGCCCTCCAGCTCTTGGAATTCTCACCATCAATGCCCTTACAGCCGCAGACTCGGTTCTCATACCGGTCCAATGTGAATATTATGCGATGGAGGGTCTGACCAGACTCATCGGGAGCATCGATCTTGTCCGCCAATCGTTTAACTCAAACCTAAACCTGGAGGGCATCGTCTTGACGATGTTTGACTCGCGCAATACCTTATCAAGGCAGGTCGCTGAACAAATACGGTCTCACTTCATCGATAAAGTCTATCAAGCCGTCATCCCTCGCAATGTCTCCCTCGCAGAAGCTCCGAGTTATGGCCGACCTGGAATCTTGTACAATGTGGCATCTGCTGGCTCACAAGCATACGTATCTTTAGCTAAGGAGTTTATTGACCATGGAAAAAAAAGCCCTCGGTAAAGGACTCGGCGCCCTCCTGCCATCCTCCAAAGTGAGCCAGCCGACGGACCCGGCTGATGTCCAGCGCATCAGCATCGAGAATATCGTGCCCAATCGCTATCAACCGCGGCACACCTTCCCTCAGGAAGAACTTGCCGAACTGGCGGCTTCCATCAAAGAGAGCGGGGTTCTTCAGCCGATTATGGTTCGCCGCAAGGGTGACGGCATTTACGAATTGATCGCCGGAGAACGCCGATGGCGCGCCTCGAAGGAAGCCGGTCTGGAGACCATCCCCGTCGTCATTCGCAATTGCAGCGATCAAGAATCTCTCTTACTGGCACTGGTTGAGAATCTCCAACGAGAAGACTTGAATCCGATGGAGACTGCACGGGCGTATTCGCGCATGATGAATGAGTTCGATCTTACGCAAGACGCAATTGCCGCAAAAGTCGGTCGCGATCGTTCCTCCGTCGCAAACTTCGTTCGACTACTCCATCTTCACCCTGACGTGCAAGAGCTCGTCGAAGGGGGGGCCCTGACCACCGGCCATGCGAAAGCCCTTCTCGGCATCCAATCCGCTGAGGAGCAGCTCAGGATCGGGAAAATGGTCGCTGCTGGCACCCTTTCTGTCAGAGAAACAGAAAAACTCGTGGAGCTCTCCCTTGTAGGAAAAAAGCGGCCGACCAAAAGTCCCAGCAGTTCACCATGGGCTGATCTCGAAACCAGATTACAGAAACGCCTTGGCACGAAAGTGACGATTCACCCCCACAAGCAAGGAGGGAAAGTCGTCATTCATTATTTTTCCACTGACGAACTCGATGGAGTGGTGGAGACACTCCTGGGTTAGTCTTCGTCTTGGGACCGCGTTCCCGCCCCAAAAGTGGCTCCATTGCTTTTTAAGCATATGAACGCTAAATATCTCAACGGAACTGACCGATATATTCCCTAACGATCAGGATTCCGCTCTTCATCAATAGGGCCCCGCTATCCCAAATCGCGAGAGGAGGCGAGCGTATGTGGAAAGACAAACAAGACGGTAGGCGTACCGACGATGTGGACATTGAGAGCAACGGATCGAGCCTGGAATCTATGCGACACGACGCCGGGCAAGATGTCAGCGCTTTTGTCGGAAAAGGTGTCATATTCAAAGGGACCATTACTTACAATGGGACCGTTCGGATCGATGGGACTCTCGAGGGAGAAATTCACACCGATGGCGTCCTATTGGTCGGCGAAGAAGCCATCATTACGGCAAAAGTTACGGCCGGCACCATCGTCTGTAAGGGGAAGATTACGGGGGATATCCGTGTCAAAGACAAAATGAAGTTGCGGGCTCCTGCGATTATCAACGGCGGAGTCACTACACCCATGCTCTCCATCGAAGAAGGGGTCATCTTTAACGGCACCTTGGAAATGGAACAAGCCGCTCCTCACTCCCAACTTGGAACAACACCTCTTCATTCCATCGGAATTCCAAGTGAGCCCGTCATCAGGAGGGTCTCCGCCTAGTCATGTGATACACTAGACAACAAAGAGAGAGGAAGCCCCTTCTCACCGAGCAAGCTTCCTCTCCTGTTCGACCCACTTGAGGACGGCGCCTCCTCGGTTATCGTTACAAGGAGCAAAGAAAACAGATGTGGGCTCTAGGCGAGAAACATGCTCAAGACGCGAGCAGCAGCGATAATTTTACGTTCCTTGCAAAAGGAGTTGATTTTAAGGGTATTCTCAACTTTGATGGAACTATCCGCATCGACGGCCGCGTTGAAGGCGAAGTCCACACGACCGGCACCCTGATTATCGGAGAGCAAGCGGTTATCAAAGGCATTCTTTCAGCCGACACCCTGATGACCAGCGGTAAAGTCAACGGCACGGTCACAGCCACCGCAAAAATTCAAATCCTTAAGCCCGGGGTTCTCATCGGTGATATTCGCACACCGGGTATTTCGATCGAGGATGGCGCTCACTTCCATGGCATGTGTGACATGGGAGCTCATAAGTGGGTCGACGAAAACCTATCGCCACCAAAGAACGTTCACGATTTAGCATCCCAGCGGAGCAAAGCTCGAGCGGTAGACCTCTAGCCCTTTATCGACTCCTCCCGGTACAATGCTGCCGCAATGACTTGCCCAACCGTCCTTCTCGGTATGAGCGGTGGAGTTGACAGCTCTGTCGCAGCCGCACTGCTCGTTCGCCAGGGCTATGCGGTGCACGGCATTACCCTTCAAGTATGGGAACACGAAGGCGAAACCGTATCAGCGTCCAAAAAGTGGCAAGAACGGGGTTGTTGCAAGGTCGGCATCGCCAAGCATGTCGCCAAACTTCTCAACATCCCCCACGAAGTCATCGATACCCGCGACGCCTTTCGGAAAGGAGTCATTGATGATTTTCTTCAGGGCTATACCACCGGCACGACACCCAATCCCTGTGTCCGCTGTAATGAGAGAGTGAAGATTCGGGGACTCATGGATCTCGCAGCCTCGCGAAATTTCAATTACGTAGCGACAGGACATTATGCTCGTCTCCAGACCAATCACGGCACTTCGGTCCTCGCGCGGGCCACTGATGATCGCAAGGATCAAACCTACTTTCTCTATCGCCTCAACCCTCACTGGTTACCCAGACTCCTTTTCCCTCTCGGTAACCTGGCCAAATCAGAAGTCTGGAAAGAAGCGGAGGCCTTGGGACTCCCAGCCGACGAGCTGAGGGAAAGTCAGGAGATCTGTTTTGTCACTCAAGGAGATTACCGTACATTCATCGAAAAAGAGGTTCCCCAAGCCAAGAAACCCGGCCTATTTATCGATGAGGCGGGACAGCCATTGGGCGAACACGACGGAATTGCATTCTACACACCAGGCCAACGGCGGGGCCTTGGCATTGCCACAGGACAACGGCTCTATGTTCACCAAGTACACCCGACCACTAATACCGTCATGCTCGGCCCGGAGAAATCTCTGCGTAGACACGAGTGTACGGTGAGTGACCTCAATATCTTTGTATCTCATCTCTTGGAGAGGCCAACTGAAGTTCACGTCAAAGTCCGCTATGCGACACCCCCGACACCTGCCATTCTGTCACCATTGACCGCCTCAAGAATCCGCGTTCAGTTCCGAGAGGCTCAACGGGCATTAAGTCCCGGCCAATCCGCCGTCTTTTATGAAGGAGACCATGTTCTCGGAGGTGGAATTATCCAACCGTTCTAATGCCCCTGACCCTTTTCTTCTTCTTGACTTGTCCCGCAATCTTCCTATAGCCTGCGAAGCTAAGGGAAGGAGGAGAAGTGCCTCCATTCCCGCTCAAAGTCAATGCTCGTGGTATTCATCTGAGGTTTCAATGTTCGGTTCATTTGGATGGATGGAACTACTGCTGATCTTGATCATTGTCTTGATCATTTTTGGCGCCGGTAAACTTCCCCAATTGGGAGAAGGCCTCGGTAAAGCCATTAAAGGCTTCAAGAAGTCCGTACACGAAGCCGATGCCATTGACGTGACACCGGCCGAACAGTCTCAGCAGGCCCAGTCGCAGGCCTCGTCATCCAATCAGACCAGCACCCAATCAGCAGAAGCCACCCCATCGCCCACTCCACACCCGGCGCAATCGGGTCAGGTGAAACAAGGGTAACGGGCCTGAGTGTCCTGTGGCGACTGGACAGTTGGGAAATTAACGGCCTTATCATTACGATCCTGAATCATGTTTGGATTGGGAGCCAGCGAGATCTTAATTATACTAGTGATAGCCTTTCTCTTATTCGGTCCAAAACAACTCCCTGAAGTCGGACGCCAAGTCGGCAAAGCCATTAAGGGCTTTAAAGATACGGCCGAGGACCTGCGCAAGTCAGTAGAGCCGGAGCTCAACATCATTCAACAAGAAGTCAAAATGGTCGAGCAGGACTTTCAAGCTTCTATGAAAGAAGCCGAAGAGGAAATCACTGCTGCCGGCAAACAATCGGAAGAAGCTCCCCAGTCTCTCAGCAAGTCGGGTCACCTATAACCAAATGATCAGAGCGCTGGTTTCACGAAAAGGACACGGACAACATAGACTCCTCTCTATTTTCCGCCTCTCATCGACCCTCTCATTGATGATTACATACAGGCCGCTCGTTACGCATTTTTTTCCTCGTGCTGAACGGCCTGCGTGGCTTCCTTCCCCTTCAGAGAATGAATACAGCAGGGACTATTCCTAAACCGACAGTTCGAGGACAGTGGAAGACGGTCTTCCTCACAGCCATGGCGGCGGTGATCGGCCTATTTACCTTCTGCGGTCCAGCCGAGAGCGCCTTCGAATTGCCCGAAGGGGAAAAGATTACCAATCCTATTGTCATCGGACGTGGTATCCCTCAAAAAGAAGCCTATGAACCGTTCGACCCAAAGATCGGCAGAAACTTCGATCTCAAAAACCTCTGGATGCGCGCCGACCTCCGCGTACGGCCAGAATTCCGCAACAACGTCTGTTTCGGCGGAGGGATAGGAGCGGCCGGAGAATGTAACGCTCCCGGTATTGCGCCAAATAACCTGACCGGCAACGCCAACGATCAATTCGTCCAGCAGATGACCCGTCTGGGCATCGGTTACGATCTGTCCCCCGACGTCAATTTTTACCTTGAGTTCAGTGGTTCCCGTACCTGGGGCGGCAATGGAACGCCCATCGGAGCTGGAGGCGCGGGAAACAACGGAGACCCGGCAATCCACACATGTGGAGCTACACCTCAACCAGGCGGGAGACCAGTCTGTACGCTTGGCATCCGCGCCGGCTACATGTTGATTCGCAACTTTGCCGGTGTACAGGGTTTGGGCTTAAAGGCTGGTCGGCAGTATCTGGTGTTCGGCGACCAAAGTTTGTTCGGCCACTTCGATTGGGCCAACACAGGCTTCTCGTTTGATGGAGTCATGGTGCAATACAGTAACAACCTACTGGATTCCCATGGCGGCTGGTTTCGGACCGCAGAAACGGACCTCTTCCAAGGAGCGGCTGTCGGCAGTGGTCAAGCAAACATCGTCGGGACAGGTCAGACAAGAAACGCCGCTGGTGATGCCGACCTGTTCATCTTTTACAATCAGATCAAGACTGTGCCTGGATTTCTCATTGAGCCCTTCTATATTTATTACAAAAGCAACCTGGGGGGAGGAGACATTTCTTCTCAAGGGCTGGGCACGCCGAAGCACGGTGATCAAACCCGTCATACCGTCGGAGGAAGGGTAGCCATGAAGAAAGGCTACTTCGATCTATCCAGCGAAGTGGTCTATCAGTTCGGGCAAATGGGGGATACCGCTGCCAGCGCAAGCAGCCTGTGCGGAGACCCCGGAGGCGAAGGAAAATGTCTCCATATCAATGCATGGGCAACCAGAAATTGGTTCGGCTATACAGCATTCAACCTGCCTGGGAAACCTCGGCTCGCCTTCAATTTTGACTATGCTTCCGGAGACGGTCGAGCGAATTGTACGTTAGCCGCCGCCTCCGGCGATTGTAAAACCGCCAATACGTTTGAAAACTTCTTTCCGACCAATCACATTCACATGGGCTACATGGATGTCATGGCGTGGAAGAACATGATGAGCTTCTCCGGCAACTTCCAAGCCCGACCCTCATCCAATGATCACATCGAAATCTGGTATACGAATCTTCACCTGGCCAACGCTCGAGACAATTGGTATCGCGCGAGTCAAGGCGTCTATGTGTTCTCACAACCTGACAACACCGAAACTCATATCGGTGACGAAATCGATTTCGTCTGGACACGCTTCTTTATGAACGGCATGGTAGCCTTTCAAACAGGCTACGGCCATCTATGGCCTGGTCCCTATATCGCACGGAATTTAGGACGGCGAGCCGTCGGACAAGATTGGGCTTAT
>JACZCY010082876.1_pt1 | contig 29882 bp, 26 predicted proteins | sample 8641821 | NCBI WGS metagenome assembly JACZCY01 (sample SAMN15324609, study PRJNA640507) | soil metagenome | isolation source: intercropping sugarcane | place: China: Luxin town, Laibin City, Guangxi Province | collected 2019-07-25 | depth 10cm m | reverse complement strand
TTGCCGAAGCTGCCCCAGGCCATGATGAACTCACCGGACATGTCGAATTTCTGCACACGAAAATTCGCGCTGTCGACGACGTAGACATAGCCGCGCACGCGGTCGACCGCAATCCCCCAGGGAGCATTAAACTGTCCTTCACCATTTCCACGCGAACCGAACTTCATGAGATAGCCCCCGAGCTTTCCATCGAACTTTTGAACCCGGTGGTTGTTGGTATCCACCACCCAGACATCGCCCCTGCCGTCGCAGGCAATACCTGTGGGATTGTGAAAATTCGCATTGGCGGAGCCGAAACTCCCCCACAGAATAATGAAGTTTCCGGCGTTGTCGAACTTCTGCACGCGATTGTTGCCGTTGTCGACGACGAACAGCGATCCTTGCTGATCGATGCACAGTCCGTACATCGGCGCCATAAATTCTCCGCCGTGCAACAGCGACGCGCCCCGTCCGGGCTTCCCCCATTTCGACACGCACAGATAGCCCGAGGTATTGACCAAAATTGTGGCACTGGCCGGCGTAGAGACATTGTTGCCGATATCTTTGAACCACACATAAATAGTCTTGTGCCCATCTCCGGGCGAGAGAATGAACGGAATAGTGGCTCCGAACTTGATCGCCGGCGTCGCATCCACCCATCCTGGAGTTCCAGCCACGGGAGTCAATGGACTTTCAGAAATAAAATAAGCCCCGACTCCCGTGTCCAAATCGGTCGCCGAGATCGTCACCACGACATCGGGCGAATTGGTCATGAAGGCTCCATGATTGATCACCGCATAGGGATTCTGTGGCGCTGTGATATCGATGAGTACGGGCGTCGCCGTCACTTCTTCCGACAGTCCGCTTTCCGTCCCGTCTTCGAACGACGCGGTCACGGCATAAAAATAGGGCGTATCGTTGGTGAGTCCTTCGTGTGTATAGGGGTTCGTCACGCCTTCGATCTTCGTCGCTCCCTCAAGCGTGACATGAGACGCGGTGCTGAAATAGAGATTGTAAGATTGCGCGCCGGACACTTCCATCCAGCTCAGGAAGACTTCCGTGTCACCGGCCTTGACGGCAAGGCTGCGGGGTGGCTGCCCCCCCCCGGTTTCTACCGTTTGCGTCGTCCCACGATTCACCTCTTCTTCGGTCGGCACATATTTGAGGATTCGGTGGTTGCCGCTATCGACGACGTAGACACAGCCTTCCTTATCCACCGCGATGCCGTAGGGGAAATTGACCTGTCCCTCCGTTTTCCCGCGGTTCCCGAATGAGCAAAGGAACGTGCCGTTGCCGTCGAACTTCTGAATCCGATGGTTGCCGCTGTCGACGACATAGACGTTGCCTAACGCGTCACAAGCGATGCCCCACGGAGACTTGAACTGTCCGGGTCCATGCCCCTCTCGCCCCCACTTCGTCAAGAAACTTCCGCGGGCATCGAACTTTTGGATACGACTGTTGCCCTCGTCGGCAACATAAATATTGCCGACGAAATCCACCGCTACGCCGCGCGGGAAAAAGAAGGCGCCGTCAAAGCTGCCGTCACGTCCCCACTTCAACAGCGGCTGGCCATCGGCTTGGAATTTTTGAATGCGCGCGTTGCTCGTGTCGGAGACGTACACATTGCCGCCTTGATCCGTCGTAATACCCCAGGGCACATCGAATCGGCCCATATCGGCTCCACGCCAGGCGAATCCGAACTTGCCCCACGCTTTCTGCGCGTTACCTTCGAGATCAAACTTCTGTACCCGGTTATTGCCGCTATCGGCCACGTACACGGCATCGTCCGGCCCGACAGCCAAACCGCGGGGATAGTAAAACTGGCCTTCCTGTGAACTCGGTTCACCGCCCCATCGAGCCAAAAACTTTCCAGTCCGATCGAATTTTTGGATCGAATGGTTGTCGGTATCCGCCACGAAGATGTTACCGTCCTTGTCGAGTGCGATCCCCGTGGGCGAGTTCAATTCACCGTCGCCCACTCCTTCACGACCGATGACCATGGCGAGGAGATAGGGCGATGGAATGGCCATCACTTCTAGCGATTCGGGACTTTCGCCCTTCGGAGAGACGACGGTGACGACATAATGGTAACAGGTGCCGTTGGCAAGATCGTCATGGACATAGGGACTAGAGGCACCTTCCAAACAGGTCGCCTTGTCTTTCTTCACACCGATCACGCTCTTGAAATCTTCGGGACCGGCGATGGGACGGGTCAGCTCTGAGAACTTGATCTGCACGCCCTTGCTCGTCTGAAAATAGAGATTGTAGTACATGGCATCCGGAACCGGATCCCACGTGACGGTAATGCGGCCATTGCCTGGTTTGGCTTGAACGTTCTGCGGAGGCAACGGCAGTTCTTCTTCCTCCGTCACCGAATCTCCGCCACCCCACTCTCCCTGGATTCCTTCGATACAGAGGAGGAATGGATTGCATGCTAATTTGTCGTCAAAAAGCCAAGTTTTCATCACGGTATTGCCTCAGATTGCTGGTGGAACAATTCAGAAACAGCGGAACTTTCAATCGTTTAGACTTGGATTGGCAACTCTAGCAAAGCAACGGAAATAGAGTCAAGGCAACCGCGATAGGCCTTCTGAAACAGATATTAACAAGGCTCTATGGTATCCAAGGCTGGATCGATTACAATGCGCCGGTTACCCGTGGGAAACCCATGATCGGATTTTAGACGATTCAAAGGTGAATAATTATGAGAATGTTTCAAGTCAAGCAAACGGTGACCTATGAACTCACCATGGCAGCAGGAACGGAGCAAGAAGCCATTCTGAAAGCCAAGGGCATTCCACTGGTTCAATGGGCCGCCGAGGCCGATGAAATCACGGCTGAGATGGTCGATGAAACCGATGAAATCGACGAATACTGAGCGACGCTCATTCTGTGTTCCAATTCCCGAGGGTACTGATGGCGATTGGCCGACATTCAATCTAATCTAAAGGAGAAAACTCCATGCGGGTGATTCAAGCAATGCACACGTCAATGCTGTGTTTGCTCTTCATCACTGTGGTGGCTACTGCAGCCGCTGCCGGGGACAAAGGGCGCTCAAGTGGTCAGGCTACGCTATTGGACAAAAAAACTGAGGACAGAGCAAGGTATGTCATCAAGATCGCTGGATGTAACGATTGCCACACGACCGGCTATGCGGAAGCTGCAGGGAAAATTCCCGAAAAAGACTGGCTCAAAGGAGATGCAATGGGCTGGCGCGGTCCGTGGGGCACCACCTACGCGAGTAACTTACGGCTCTATATGCAGAAGCTTTCGAAAGCCCAATGGATCAAGGTGTCTCGCTCCGTTGAGTTTCGGCCACCGATGCCGTGGTTCGTCCTGCGCGAAATGACTGAGCAGGATCTGCGAGCCATCTATCGGTTCATCCGAAATCTTGGACCGGCCGGCGAGCCGGCACCAGCTTATCTTCCGCCGGATCAGGAACCGAAGGCGCCCTTTATTTTGTTCCCTTCGACTCCGGAGCCGTCTCGATAGATAGGCAACAATCGTTGGTTTTTAATGAAAATGGAAATTCGGTTTTTCCTGCAGCGCGGGTGACCAGACATACGGATATTCGCATCGGCGTCATCCTTTATTTTCACTGAGCCGGTTTTCACCATCACTTCATGTTCGAGATCTTGTATAAGCACCATACAAAGCCAAGCCATTTATGGATCAAATGTCCTTTGAGATAGGTTTCAAGTTAATTTTAGAGACTACCCGGCACCATGAAACACCTTGATCGACTCCTGTTAAAAGTTGTCATCTTTCTTGGCCTTACGGCCGGATCACTAGCAGCCTATACAAAAGGGGAATATCTATTGAATAATGATTTTTACATCGTCCGTGAAAATGGCGAGATCTTTCCGGCTTCAAACGATCAATTTGGCATTGAGAAAAGCAAGGCTGATTTCCTGACTCACTTCAGAAAAAACATCTCTCCGGAAACGGTGAATTTTGGAAGGGACCACATCGACACAATAAAAGAACACATAAAAAGCGGACTCCTTGAGGACTATGCTCGTGATGGTCAGCGTCTCAGCGAGTGGACTCATTTCTCATCGGATCGAGAACGGTTTATTGCTTACCTCATGCTTCGAGTAAATGGAAGCCTCCCTGTTTTTAATCCGGTGAAGCTTGTTAGCGACGACCTGCGTGATACCTTGCTTAGTAAGGAGGGTAATTGCTCGCACCAAGCCTATCGCATGTTGATGATTTTGGATATTTTCTCGATAAAAGGTCGTTTGGTTTCCTGGTGGTCTCCGGCAATTGAGGGCCACGTCTTTGTCGATGCGTTCGATCCAGCAGAAAGCAAATCGTATTTCTTAGATCCAACAAGCAACTTGATGGTGTCAATCCAATCCGATGAGCAGAATCCAGGTTTTCTTGAGATTATTGAGAAAATGTCCCCAAAGAACCGAAAAGCATTTCTTAGCATTCGGATGAAAGAGTCTCCAAACTTCGTTACCAGATCTCAAAGTCTGAACCAGGATTTCATGATGTGGTCCTTGAATAATTATTTGAGAGCGAAAGACTCAATTATTACGGGCTTTTCCTTTGAGTTTCCGGTTATGCAAAGTCGATGGAGAGACGGCAAGAGTCCATTGCCTAAAACCTTGTGCGAATTGGCGGACCAGGGATCTCAATTGATTCAGGATTTCCAGCCCACCAGTTGCCTGTCTCTGGCTGTTTCTCCAACGTAAGCAAGTAGCAAGTAGGATGAACAACGGAGTCACATGAGCAGGGAAAGATCGCTCTTCATGGCCGGCTTTTCGCTGGCCGTTCTTTTTCTTGCTGGCGGGTTTGTTTTCTACCCCTTCATCCATGTAATCGAGTTTGATATTGCGGGATACACGGGTGATGAAGAGGTCAGCGTATCGAAGAACTGGGGTTACCAGGAAATACTGCCGAAAATGAAAATCGGGAAAGACTGGCGCTCAATAAGGAGCCTCAGTTATGGTCCCGTCATCAATATCCAAATTCATCTTCCAAATCTGAATAGCCCTCCACGAATGGCAACGTTACGTAGTGGTGTGGTGAGGGTTCGTCGTGAAAATATTTTGGGGAAAATCGTGGATAGGTGCGACTGGCTGAATATTCATTCTCAATACATCACTCATAATGGGGTCATGTTTGAAGAGACCAGCGCTGCAATGGCTTCTGTCCGAAGCGGTTATTCCGGATGGTCAGGACACTATAATCTGACTCGTTGTTGATTTCGCCAGTTTGGCCGCCAAGGCTCTACCTCCAAGCGCTAGCAGACAAGCATCACTATGCTCTCGACACGTCCTCTCTATGGACCCACAGGACATCTCTGCGCTAGAGGTTCCCTTGGAAGAACCCTGTCGGCCCTGACGCGGAATATCTTGGATCCAGACGTGGAAGAACTTTCCCATCGCAAATTATAACTTGTTACCCTGCGAAGATTGTTGCAGGCCTGATCACCGTGTCGACGCACAGATTTATCCTTCGAACAAACACCCCGCCACAGCACCGGCGCAGGAGTGACAAACCTCCCTCCCCACGTCACCGCCTTTGCTCCGACGGCGACCTTCAATGTTGAAGGCTAGACACACGCCACCGGTGCTTTTGGCCGACAATTGACTGCATAGACATGGAGCCAGATATAGGCCCCACCGCAGTTACGAACTCTTTTTGTATACGACTAAGCCACCGATGAAGATTGCAAGCATGACGGACGCGAACATCAAGAAGGTACTATCCATAACTCGCTCCTTTCGTTCGTACCATGAGCTCAGACGTTGCGTTTTCCTCGCATTGCTCTCTCAAAAGGCCTTAGACGCCTCCCCCCTCTCTGCCTATCTCAGAGTTGTTTAATCCCATTAAAGACTTGCTATGGGCGACCCTTCCCACATGAAAGAGTCGCCCACGCATGGCGCTTAGGACGCCATAAACCTCTGCTGTAGTGATAACGACCCGCGCGAAGAATGGGCTAACAGGTTGGAGAGTGTTTCGCTAGAAACACTGGCATCCGGTTGCCAGCGATTGTATTCTTCTCACGCCAACCTCAAATCTCCACGGCATATCTGACGAGTAAGCCCCCTACGCGGGGTACGCGACAGCCGATGGAGAACCGGCTAGCATGACTGGCAAGACACCCGCCCATGGTTCGACGGGCCGACGTGATCCGGTGGACTTAGGTCTTCCATCTCCACCTCCTCCTGCTAAGGGTGACCCGCAGGGTTGCATATCAGTGAACTATTCCTCAATTACTCCTCTTCAATCCCTTATGTCAACTGGTGCGATATTGATCGAACGCCGTCAGGTCGACCGTGAATGACGCTTGTGGATCTTTCGCGACACGTTGCTCAACACGGCCGATGAGTTCTGGCATCTTTTGCAACAGATTATTCATATCGCTTGCGCCGGCCTCAAAGACAATCTGCCCGGTCGGCCCTTTGCACTTCGGCAGATTTTTGAGCCGAATCTCATTGACCAGCGCGACGACGCTCCGGTGGATCGGGTATTATGGGTTTTGAGGTCTAGAGAACCAAGCCGACCGGTACAAGCCAGTAGCTTTCCTAGGTGAGGCCACGTAGGATTTCTTGATAGTACTCATCGAGCGTCGCCAAACGAGCCTCTTCGACGATGACCAGTTGCCGTTGGTCGAAGGTGTTGGCGCAGTAGAGATAGTGCTGCCCGCGAGAGCTGCCACGCTCCACATGCACTTGTCGACCGTCGGGTGCTTGACGGGTGGTCTCTCTGATGACCTGTCGGTCTTTCAATTGTTCCCACGCCGCTTGTGCCGAAGGCCAATGATTCTCATAGAGCGCCACGTTGCCATCGTCCGCTGATATCGAAACGGCGTCCGGATCAAAGAGTTGTCCCTGATCCCGCTCCGGCTCTTCATCCCAATTCAAAGTCGACTCGCTTCCCCGATCCAGCACATAAAACGGCCCGTCGTCCACCACTTCTTCGACCGTTCGATATCGGATCGGGGCCGGGGACTCGGCGAGCCGCAATCCTCTGTTCGCCAATGCGCGCTGAAACGGCACTCTTCTGGCCAACTGCCGAGTTTTCTCACTCACGATCATGCGGCCGGATGAGTTCAGGACCCGGCACAACCGGTCCAGTCGAATCGCAAGGCCCGTCCGCCGTTCGAACGCCAGCTGCTGCGAGAGATTGTGTCCTCGTTCGAAGGTTTGCCAACTCCGGCTCGGAAGACCGAGGTCTTGTTCAGCCTGCACCAGCGCATGAGTCGCCACCACAAGATCGTATGAACCTGAGAGCGGCTCAGCTTCGACATCCACATACTCAAATCGAAGATTGCACAACCCAAGCTTGTCGGCCTCTTCCCGTGCGACGGCAATGGAAGCGAACGACCTGTCGACACCCACGAAGTTTTTCTCCGGGAAGAGGCGCGCATAGAAGGAGGTGAGAATCCCCGGCCCACACCCGAAATCCAGGACGTTTTTCGCCTCGCCAAAATGCGCGGTTGTCCGTGGAGCGATCGCTTCATAGTATTCATAACGTTGGCAATAGAGAATTGGGAAGATCGTCGGCTGCGCGGCGAGATCATAGAACGCGATTTCATCGAAGCGATCGCCGGTGCGTTTTCGTTCGACGAGGATATGAAGCTGGTTCAGCTCTTCAACCGAGAGATGTTGTCGCTGCCATAGAAAATAATCGCGGTCGGATGTGAAGTGCCTAAGCCCCCACCGAGCGAGATGGTCGCGGAGTGCCGCTTGCAGTGCATCGTCTGGCATTGTAATGCGCTTACTCAACCGGTTTCCGGCAAGGCCGCAAAGAGCGACCACAAAAAGTACGCGAGGGTACGTTGAGTGGTTCGAAATGACTGAGAACAAAGCTGGGAGCGTTTTCAGCGGGCGCCTAGGGACGTTTCAACATAATGGCATCGAAGTACGCTTCCGGCACCGGATGCGGGAGCCGAAGTTGCCCCGACCCGAATGCCACATACTTCTCGCAAGTCAGCTGCTCCAGACCGATCGGACCCTTCGCATGCAATTTCCCCGCACTCAACCCCACGTCGCTCCCCATCCCGAAACTATCGCCGGCATGGAGTCTGGTTGATGCGTTCACCAGCACCGCGCCGGCAGCGACTTCTCTGGTGAATCGCATGGCGGACTCATAGCGCGTGGTGGCGATTCCGGCGGTGAGGCAGGGACCATGAATTCTAATATGGGCCAGCGCCTCATCGAGGTCTTCGACCATCTTGACCGCCAGAGTCGGGCCGGAGAACTGAGTCTGCCAATCCACATCCGTCGCCGGAATAATCGCGGTATGTCCCGTCATCGCCATTTGCCCCATGAGCGCAACCGTTTTAGGGCACGCATGCACTTCTACCTTGAATTGGTCCAGCAGCCGGTTGATCACTGGAGGCAAGAATTGCCGTCCCACGATTTGCTGCACCAGCAAGGTATCCAGCGCGTTGGAGGCTCCCGCCTGCTGCACCTTCGAGTTGATCACCAGGTTTTGCGCGACTGAAATATCAGGGTCTTCATCGATGTAAAAATGTGTGAGGCCCCCCTCGTCGCAAAGAACCGGGACTTTGGCTTGCTCAGCAACCGTCTTTCGTAAGCCGACTCCGCCCCGCACGATGATCGCGTCCAGGTGTTTCCCCGATCGAATCAATTCGAGCACAATTTCTTTCTCCGGGCGATCGATGAGCACCCAGGCACCATTGGGTATGCCGTTCTCCGTTGCCGCCTCGCGAAATCGTGCCGCAATCGCCTGGTGCGTCAACTTCCATTCTGGAGCCCCACGAAAGACACAGAGGTTGCCGGATTTCAGACAGAGCGCGATCGACTCCACGGTGACGAGCGGATTTCGTTCGGAGATCACGCCGATCACTCCGATCGGCATCCTCACCCGTGAGACTTGCAACCCATCCGGACGTTCCTGTCGCGACGTCACGGCGCCGACGGGGTCCGGCAGATCGGCGATGCAATGGAGCCGCTCGGCAATCTCCCTCATCTGATCGGACGTCAGACGGATGCGAGCAACAGTCGCCCTCATCCGATCTTTTGTGTCCGATTTCTCAAAAGACTTTCCCGCAGCCTCGACATCTTTGGCGTTTTCCGCGAGAATGATGTCTTCATCCGCAGTCACTCGATCGGCAATGGCGTGCAGCACTCTCGATTTCACGGGACCTGTGAGCAGGGCCAGGTCGACCGATACGTGCCTGCACTCCTTCAATAGCTTCTCGATGTATAACTTGACCGGAACTTCAATCGCCATATGGGTTCCAATGATTCATTGCAATCAATCCATCTCCCTGAGACAATGGCACACATTTAGGGCGTCGGACTATACCACGCGTTTTTTTCATGAGTAAATAACCGGAAAGCCCCGCCGTTCAACCTGTTACAATTAGTCCTTAGAATGGCGAATGAATAGATGGTGTGTCGGCTCGCATTGCGCAAGAGAAAGGAGGAGCGATGCGCTCATTAGTTCAGGTCAATGGATGGGGTCTCAGACTGATTCTCTGTATGTTTTTGGCTGGGTCACTGGGAGCCTGTGCACAACGGAAACCTGCGAATCTTCTGAATCCTCCGACGCAAGCCACACCCGAACAATCGGCCGAACGAGAGCGGGAGAGCCAACCTCCCAAGGTCGTACAAGCCCGTCCCGACGGCAGCAGCCCTCAACAATGCCTGGTCAATTTCGACGATGAGGCCGCACTGGAACATATCTTTGGCCAGGCCAGATCAACACTGGCATTCAGGACGAGCCGAATCGGATTCGGGCCCTTGCAGATGTGTGATCCGTCGAAACACAGCGACTGCTGGGCCTACCGCCAACGTTGTTCACGAAGCGATGCCAACTTCGACACCATCGGCCATTCCCATTTCCATTTGAACATGGAAACGGGGATCGAGTGCTACACCCTTCCGGATCCGGGAGACGGGCTCGGTCGAGGGTTCGGCAGGCTTGTGGATTTCAAATGCACCGATGTCGATTGGACGAAGACTCCCCGCGTCCTGTCCTCCCACGATCAGAATCAGTGGATCAAAATCTGGGTTGGCAATGTCGAGAATCATGCGCCCACATATTTTGATATGGAATCGATTTCGGTATTACCCGATACCTCGATCCAACTCTGGTTCCGGAAGCGCGATGGAACCTGGTGGTTCTGGCCTGAGCTGAAGGCCGGCAATACCTGGAACATCCGCGACAAGGTACGCGATGTATCGGAGGTTCGGATCCGAGGAACCAAGTCGGGACGAGCCAGTTCCTATGTGATCGGCTCAATAGTCATTCGAGACTAGCGATGAAGTCCGACGGTACTGCGAGAACTTCCTGTCGCCGAAGATAACGTAGATGCCGACCGGTGCTTTTCATGGCGAGCCAGTACCGTGGCGAGCCACATCCACACTCCCATCAATGGAACCAATGCCCATGCAATGTGAGTAGGCGTGGCACCGACGGCCTTCACCACCGTCACGAGCCAAGCTGTCGATGCGTCACCGCCGCGTGAAATGGCCGTGTCGATGAAGTTCTTGGCCTTGTATTTTTCTTCACGACTGACGACCGTAAACAGAACCTCGCGCGCCGGTTTGGACAGCGCATATTCCCCCACCCTCCTCAACACGGAAAATGCAACATAGACCGCGAGGCTCGGCCACAAGGCAATCCCCAGAAATCCCACCAAGCTAATCGCCGGCAAGAACAGTAACGCCGCCACGAGACCGAACCGGCCGATGAGTCTTCTGGTCATGAATACCTGCGTGAGCCAGGTCAGCAGGCTTGTCGTAAAGTCCAGTGTGGAAAAGAGCCGCGTGCGGGTCTCCGGTTGGTCGAGATATTCCGAGACCAAGCGCGTCTGCTCAAAATAAAGGACTGTGGCGGTCATGGTCAGGATCGCCAGGTAACCGCAAATCCCAAGCAGGTAGGGCGATGAGAACGTCAGACGGACGCCCGCGAGAAAGCTGCCGTGGAGCGGCTCACCCTGCTGTGGCCGATGATGGATAGTCTGTGTCCTCCCCCATCGCTCCAATCGATACACGCATCCGATGCATGCTCCTAAAAACATGCTCGATGCCACCATCAGCACCGGAATCGGAAAGATAAACGTAAGGCCCGTGGTGAAGAGCGGGCCGAGCAACGCTCCAGTGCTTCCCCCGGCGGCAATCACGCCGAACAGTCGTGTTCCCTGCTCCGGTGTAAACAAATCCGCCATGAAACTCCAGAAGACCGACACGATGAACAGGTTGAACACCGACAGCCAGACAAAAAATCCACGAGCCACCCACTCCGGGTGCAGATGGCTCGTCATCAACGCATAGAAGGCCAACAGATTCGTGATGAAGAACGCATAGACAGTCAGCAGCAACCGGTAGCGCGTGCATCGCGCCGAGAGCCACCCGAAGAGCGGCGTGGCAGCGAGCATGGTCAGGAATGTCGCGGTCATCATCCAGGGAAGATGCTGCAATCCTCCTTCGATGGCCATTTCATCGCGCACGGGACGGAGGATGGAGTAGCCGCACAGGAGGCAGAAAAAATACACGAAGGCCCAAGCCAATGGAACCAGTTCTTCCCGCATCGCGCCGAGGGAGTCGGCCCATCGAGCACGTCTTGTTTGACCCGGTCCGTCCACGGCCTGCAGTGTAGCAGGTGTGCTTTCACCTGCAAGCGGCAGATCTGTTAAAATGCACGGACCGTACGGAATTCTTAGGAGACAGCACATATGATCGACCTGCGTAGCGACACCGTGACCAAGCCGACAGACGACATGCGGAAAGCCATGGCACGCGCCGAAGTCGGCGATGATGTCTATGGCGAAGACCCGACCGTCAACCGCCTCCAGGATATGGCGGCGGCTATGCTCGGCAAGCGGTTCGCGCTCTTCGTCCCATCCGGCACCATGGCCAATCAACTGGCGATCCGATCGCAAACGCAACCGGGACAGGAAATTATCGTCGAGAGCAAGAGCCATGTCGTTCGCTATGAACAAGGAGCAGCCGGGGCGCTGGCCGGCGTGCAACTTCATTGGGTAACCGGTGAGCGGGGGATCATGACCGCCGAGCAGGTGGAAGCCGCCATCAGGCCGAATGATATGCACAGCATCACGACGGCCTTAATTTGCATCGAGAACACGCACAATGCCGGAGGCGGCACGATTTATCCACTCTCCACGATCGAAAAAATCAGGGCCCTCGCCGTGAGACATGGAATTCCCATGCACCTCGACGGGGCCAGGCTCTTCAATGCCGTGGCCGCCACTACCTTGCCTCCGACGGTGTACACCCAACACTTTGAAACCGTCTCCCTCTGCTTATCGAAGGGGTTGGGAGCCCCCGTTGGATCGCTGCTGATCTCCAACGACCAGCGACTCATGGATCGAGCACGTCGCTTTCGCCGCATGTATGGAGGCGCGATGCGCCAAGCGGGCATCCTGGCCGCTGCCGGCATCTATGCCTTGGAACGGCATGTCGCTCGGCTCAAGACCGACCATGACCATGCGAAAAAACTGGCTCGCCTCCTGCAGCAAATTTCCGGAATCCAGATTGCGCCGCAGCACGTAGAAACGAATATCGTCATGTTCGACATCGTTGACGAGCAGCGCTCTCCGGCCGAACTGGTAGCCGCGCTCAAAGAGCAAGGCGTGCTCATCAACGCCGTCGGAGGACAGAGCTATCGAGCAGTCACCCATCTGCATATCACGGACAGGCAGATCGACGAAGCCGCCGCCGTCTTTGCCAAGATCCTCACACATTGATCGTTCAACGTTGACACCATATTCCTTCACCCATAGAATGCCTTACCGACACCGTTCATTTGCCCGCGGCATTTCATGCAACACATTGGAGGCCGGCGAGAACGACGGGACAGTCATTGGTTGATCGATTCGTATGGTTTCCGAACACGACTTATTGCATTAGGTTTAACACACGGTATGGACACACACGGCACAACCAGCACTCCCACTCGTGAAGAACTGAACGCCGAGCTGCTCGAAGTCCCGGAACCGCCGGAACAGCCTGAATCAGCGCCTCCCCCGGGATTTGAGGACAACGTGGAAGTCGCGTTACGGCACATCAAAGGCCGAAGAGGCGGTGACCTCGTCGGCGTCATACTCGTCGGATCGGGAGCTCGGAGAGCCCTTACTCTCCACAGCGATATCGACTTGATTGTCCTGGTTAAGGGAGAGGTCGACAGTCACGAAATCCTCCGTGTCGGCGACCGCCTGGTCGATATCCGCTACCATGGACACCACGCTGTCGAACAAGACGTTGCATATTCACTTCGGCTGCCCTCGCTGCTTCGAAAAGGCAGAATCCTCTACGATCACGACGGTATCTGTGCGAAGTTGATCGAAAAGGTCCACCACCGCTTTCGCCAAGGTCCGCCACCGGCTTCAATCAACGAACAGATTCGCCTGAAGGCGGAGTGTTATCACCTGTTGGGAAAAACGCAGGACCTCCTGGACAAGCCAGGAACGGCCCATTACCTATTAACGCTGTTTTACGAGGATTGCATCTTGGCGTTCTTTCGTTTGAGAGGGTTTTGGTTGGTCGCCCCGGTAGACGTTCATCGGTTCATGTTTTCGCGCGAGCCGGCGCTCGCCGACTTGGCCGGACAATTTCTGACGGCCGACACCCTCACCGAACGGCTCAACTTTGGTCGGCAATTCGCCGATCTCCTTTTTAAGGATGTCCCGAATCCTGCTCGTATAGACTGACCGGAATATCCAGCCGGCTGCCTCTGCGTAAGGACATGTTTCGCACATAACGTGAGAAGAGCCGCTGCACCAGCCTGTAGATCGATCGACGGACACCGCATTGGCTGTGACCGGCGACAAACCAAGGAGCTCTCTTATGGAACTGGGATTCATCGGCCTCGGTAAGATGGGAATGAACATGGTGACACGCCTTCGGCGCGATCAGCATCGCGTGGTGGTGTATGATCGATCCGACGAGTTGATCAAACAGGCTGAGAGCCAGGGCTGTGTCGGTTCTTCATCCCTCCCTGATCTCGTCGGAAAGTTGAGTGTTCCGCGTGTCGTTTGGGTGATGGTTCCTTCCGGGGCTCCTACCGAAGAAACCATCCGGACCGTAGCTGATCTTTTACAGTCCGGCGACATCATCGTGGACGGCGGAAACACGAGATTTCACGACGATGTGCGGCGTGCTGCTGAGTTGAAGAAAAAAAGTATCCACTATGTCGATGCGGGAACCAGCGGAGGGATCTGGGGCTTGAAAGTCGGCTATTGTCTCATGGTCGGCGGAGAAGACGCAGCCGTCAAACGGCTTGAACCGGCGTTCAAGACTCTGGCGCCTGAAAACGGCTGGGCCCATGTCGGCGCAGTGGGTGCGGGACACTATGTGAAGATGGTGCACAACGGCATCGAGTACAGCATGATGCAAGGCTATGCCGAAGGATTTGAGTTGATGTCGAAGAGCGAGTATAAGCTCGACCTTGCGCGCGTGGCCGACTTGTGGATGCACGGAAGTGTCGTCCGATCATGGCTCTTGGAACTTGCCGCGGACGCGCTCAAAGACGATCAGAAGTTGGAAAAACTGAAAGGGTACGTGCAAGATTCCGGTGAAGGCCGCTGGATGATCGCCGATGCCATTGAGAAGGATGTGCCGGTTCCCACCCTCACAACAGCCCTCTTCACGCGGTTTCGATCGAGGCAGGAAGAATCGTTTGCCGAAAAGATGCTGGCGGCCTTGCGAAATGCCTTCGGTGGTCACGCCGTCCGGCGATAACGAACCAGACCAAAATGATCTGCCGGATGTTCAAAAAGGCATTCCAGCAAGGCCCCGGTGAGCGAAGGGCGGACGCGTACTTTTCCCGTACGTTGAGCCTCTGAGCGACGCGAGAACGAAGCTGGAGGGCTTTTTCAACATCCTGCCTATGCATAGGAGATCCCGATGGCCTCAACGACTAGTCAACGGACCGACATCAGCCCGATTCAAGAACCGCTGCCGTCCGTCGAACCTTGTACATTGGTGATTTTCGGCGGCTCCGGAGACTTGGCCCGCAGACGCCTCATTCCCGCCCTTTATAATTTATTGCTCGACGGATTGCTGCCGTCGAACTACGTCGTGCTCGGCCTGGGCCGCACCCCAATGAGCGATGAAGAATTTCGGTCGACCGTCCGCGATGGTGTGATCAAACATTCCCGGCAGTCTTTAATCGAAGAGACGTGGAGCGCCTTTTCTCAGCACCTGTTTTACCTGGCAGGAGGAAACGACGACGCACAAACCTATACCCAACTGAAGGAACGAACGGAGGAACTCGAGCAGAGATTCCAACTGCCGGGGAATCGCATTTTCTATCTCAGCATTCCCCCCAGCTCCTTCACATCCGTCTGCGAAGGCTTGTCCCACTCCGGTCTTACCGGAACCTCTGGAGCTCGTTCGCCTTATACTCGCATCATCGTGGAAAAACCCGTTGGACGAGACCTGGCTTCCGCACAGGCCATCAACGAGGTGACCGGCCGCGTCTTCGATGAATCTCAGATTTTTCGGATCGATCATTATCTGGGCAAAGAGACGGTCCAGAATTTGATGGTTGTCCGGTTCGCCAATAGCATTTTCGAGCCGATCTGGAATCACAAATATGTCGACCACGTCCAGATCACTGTCAGCGAAGCCGAAGGCGTGGGGACCAGGGCAACGTACTATGAAGAAGCCGGTGCACTACGCGACATGATCCAGAATCATTTGCTTCAATTGCTTTGCTTGGTCGCCATGGAACCACCGTACTCACTCGACCCCGACGTGGTGCGAAACGCCAAGATGGAAGTGCTTCGTTGCTTGCGTCCCATCACCGCCAGAGATGTGGAAAAGTTCACCGTGCGGGCCCAATACACGGAGGGGACGGCCCATGGCACGCCGGTTCCGGGCTATCGCCGCGAAAAGGGCGTAAAGCCGAACTCCATCACAGAAACCTACGTAGCCGTGAAATGTTTCGTCGAAAACTGGCGATGGTCCGGCGTCCCGTTCTATTTACGGACAGGGAAAGCGTTGCCGCTGCGGGCCAGCGAAGTCGCCGTCCAATTCAAAGAGATTCCCCAGATTCTCTTCAATGCCGGTGGACAGACACCTCAAGCTCCAAACGTCTTAGCGTTGAAAATCCAGCCTGAGGAAGGCCTCACGCTCCGCATCGTCTCACGGGTACCGGGCACCCGTGCTCAGACTCATCCGGTTGAAATGGATTTTAAGTACGGAGAAGCGTTCGGGCGGCCGTCCCCGGAAGCCTATGAACGCCTTCTGCTCGATGTGATGGCCGGAGACGCGTCACGCTTCATGCGGCGCGATGCTGTGGAGGCATCCTGGGCTTGGATCACTCAAATCCTCGAAGCCTGGGACAAGTCGGGACAACGGTGGCTGCCCGAATACCAAGCTGGAACATGGGGACCGGTGGAAGCAGATCGGTTGATCCAGAACGACGGCCGCGCCTGGCGGATGCTATAAGACACAGGCTATCCTTCCAAGAATGCATCAACTGAAGAGCTGCCTTTTCCTTCAGCTACCATTCCGTGTGACAACTGAATAGGCTTCCAAACCCATCCTCGAGTGAAGATACGAATCATATCACACTTGCTCTGAACCTACTGATTATCGGAATGGATTCACTTCCTCTACGTCTTCCTTCTCACGAAAGGCTCACAATACTTTGCAATCCAAACAACTTCCTTCTAAAATGGTCGTGGCCCGACTCTTGCCCCAATCTAGATCATAAGAAAAATATGCCATGCCTGTTCAGAGAGGAGTCAGGATGAAAACGAATTCGCTGTTACTTACCGCATTCGCGCTCGTGTCGATCACCGGTTGTTCCATGCCCACCGTGTTTGTGCCGGGCATTCCCCACAATCCTCCGGTGAAGGAAGTCCGCTGGCTTGACCAGGGTTGGTCCACCGATGAACGGTTCTGGTTTCATCATGTCTCGCAAGGCACTTCCACTCTGCCTGTTCCCTATAGTTGGTTTTTGGCGCTCGAGCAACCTGAACTTTCACCATTTGGAGCGCTTAGCCTGCTCTCGGATTCGGATTATCTGCGGCAGTATGGCTTCATCCCCAGTCCAAAACAGGTGGGAAACGGTGCTGCGTCCCAAGACAAACACCTCACGTTTTATGGCAACCCGGACGGCTTGCCGGTTGGATTCAGCAAGTTGCCCGCGACTCAAGATCCTGTCACCGGTGAGATGCAACCCGATCAAATTGGATTTACCTGTGCCGCCTGTCATACAGGGCAGGTCGAATACCAGGGCACCAGTCTCCGCATTGATGGAGCGCCCGCTATCATCGATCTCGGCAAGTTTCGCCACGCTCTTGAGTTGGCATTAACCCAGACAGACGCTGTCCCCGGACGATTTGGACGATTTGCCAAGCGAGTTCTAGGGGAGGCCCACACAACGGAGCGAGCTGCTCAGCTACAAGGAAAGGTGAAGGCACTGCTTGCCCGAATCCACCAGCTGAGGACGATCACCGATACCGTGGCCGATCAGAATGTCGAGGAAGGATTTGCCCGCCTGGACGCGATCAATCGAATCGGTACGCAAGTGTTCTTTACCGATTTGCTGGGGGCTCCAGGATTTGACGCCAAGGTCAATCTGACGGGCAATAATGCACCGGTCAATTTCCCACACATTTGGGATACGTATTGGTTTACGTGGGTGGAATATGATGCGTCCATTATGCAACCGATGTTCCGCAACGCAGGTGAAGCGCTCGGTGTTGGAGCCAAAATTAATCTCGTCAATCCCACACGACCGTTGTACAAGTCCGCAGTCGGGGTTCAGGAATTACACGAGATCGAGCAATTGCTGGCCGGTAAGAACCCACATTCCGGCGTGCCCGGCTTCAAAGGTCTCCGCTCACCAGTGTGGCCTCAAGATATTCTGGGCAGCATTGACCAAGAACGTAAGGATCACGGTCGTACCCTGTATCGGGAGTTGTGTCAAAGCTGCCATCTCGCGCCGATGAATGAAGCTTCCTTCTGGACCGATCAACGTTGGCAGGCCCCAGATGAGGCCGGTGAGCGCTATCTTAATCTGGTCGAAATCCCAATTGCGGAGATTGGGACGGACCCGGGTCAAGCGAAGATTTTGGGTGAACGGCGGATTACCCTTCCCTCGTATCTCGGTGTTCCTGGAACACCCAAGGACAATGGGACACTCGTCGAAGAGACATTTGGCAACATGCTCGCCGCGGTTGTCGATAAGGCAACCACAGCCTGGTACGACGAGCACCACATTGCGCCCGCCGATCGTGACCGAATGAACGGGTACCGGCCGAATCTCCTCCAGACCAAAAAAATCTATAAGGCCCGCCCCCTCAACGGAATCTGGGCGACCGCACCCTTTCTCCATAATGGATCCGTGCCGACTCTGTATGCCTTGCTTTCGCCTCTTGAGGAGCGCCCGAAGACCTTCTGCTTGGGCAATCGCGAATATGATCCGATGAGAATGGGGTATCGCACCGAATGTTCGGACGGCACGTTCCGGCTCGATACCTCTATCCCTGGCAACCTGAACACTGGTCACGAATTCAAGAATGGACCGTCTGGCAATGGCGTCATTGGACGAGCGCTCAGCCATCATGAACGGCTTGACCTAATCGAGTTTCTCAAAAGCCTATAGGACAATTACGGAGGTGGAATTACTCGCAACAATGCAGTGGTGTTTGACCGGCAATAGGCTCATGAGGTATGTCTTGGGCCAGATATTGTCATTGGATTTCACTCGCACTCAATCTGCTTCACTATCTCATTCTTTTTTCCGAGCCCTCCGATAAATTTGACAAATTCGCCAGTGCGATACAACGCCAGTACGGGAAGCGATGAGACTTCCAATTCGGCGGGGATCTGGAAATTCTCGTCCACGTTCATCGTGAGAATGAGGAGATCCGCGTTCATCTCTTTTTGCAACTGTTCGAGCTCCGCCATGAGGGCGCGGCAATGACCGCAGCCTGGCTTCCAGAATTCCACCAACACGGGGACGTTGCTTGCCTCCACGACTCGATCGAACTCTTGATCAGTAACGGCTTGGAGTAGGGAACTCATAATTGCGTGTCTTGCCCCAACAGCGGCTTCAGGATGTGTGCGACATGTTCGGCAAATAGCCGATACCCTGCGGTGGTCAGATGAATCCCGTCGTTCGAGTACAGTTCTGCCAATTGCCTGCTTTGAGGATCAACAGTGGCTGCGAAAAGATCGACGCAGGCCAGGCCTTTGGAGCCGGTGTAATCCTGGATAAGCCTGTTCAATCGGCTTCGACGGTCAAGATGCTCGGAGACCCACTCTTGGCCTGCCGTGCCGCCCGGACCTCCCTCTACTCGTATCGAAGGAACCGTCACCGGAATGGGCACACTTCCCATCGCGAGGGTTTGCTCGTACATCCTGGCAAGATTGCACATAATTTCTGACGGTGACGTGTTCCACCCCAGATCATTGGTTCCCCCGAGGATCGACACATAGCCTGGCTGATGATCGAGCACATCGCGCTGGAATCGCATGACCATTGCGCCCGTCAATTCCCCGCAGACTCCCGAGGTGTGAACTTGCGCCGCACGGCCTAAAAAAAACTGTAAGAATTGCCCGTATGGGGTCTCTCGTCCGGTCGGATTGTCTCTGGTCGGCGACTGAAACCCAGCCGTCAAACTATCGCCGAAACAGATAACGAGTGGAGTTCTACTCATAAATTGCGGCTCGATTCTACCGATGCCTCCCATGACAAACAAGCCACGGATCAAACACGTATCCGGAACCGAACGATTGTAAAGAACCGCGATTTCCTTGACGAAGCTGAGATCTGCCGGTAGGTCTTACGTATGACAACGGACCTCAAAACGGCTCAAGAAATGATGGCCGCCGCAGTCGCCGCCCGCGCTGCGGAAGACCCGGAGATTGTCTCCGTCAAGCGTGTCCTTAAACTACTGGATAAGACAGCTAAATCGAACCGGACGTACGGCTCGACGAATCCCGTTGCCCAGAAGTTTACGCAACAGCTGTTCGAAGAATTGACCCATCACTTCGCTGCCTATTCAAAATTCGCTTTCCTCGTTCAACGGTCCGAATTGCTGTACAAGAACTATGTCGTGTACCAGGCGGAAAAGGACGGAGGAAGCGAGAGCATAGCCTTCAAGCTGTACGCCGACGGCATCCGAGAACTCGTTCTACACCAAGGTCTCACACAAGAGGATCTGTCGTTCTTCCTCGCTTCCTTATGGAGCGACGTCGACTCGAATGAGGACGATGATGATATCGTCACGCGCCTTTGGTCTCGGAATCTGTCGACGATCACGTTCGTGACGGCCGAGGAACTCTCAAAATTTTCGGCAGGGAACGACGGCTTTATCCGTCTCGACGGAAGCATGAGCTCGTCGGATTCGACGCTCAGGGAATTGCTGGACCGGGAGCGGGAACGCAAACAGCGAGGCGAGGCGGGAGCCGACTCCAAGGGAAGCGGTTCCGGAAACGCCAAAAGCCGTTTTCAGTCCGGACTTGCAGGTTATGAGGTCACGGAAGAGGAGCTTGCAGTCCTGGCACAAGAAATCGAAGCAGAGCGAAAACAGGATAGTCTCATCTACATCCTGGACATGCTGACCGCGATCCTCGCGTCGGAGAAGTCTCCAGCTTTGCTGACGAAACTCTTCAGTCTGTGGGGCACTGTCGTGGAATCGCTTCTTCGCGAAGGCAAATGGACAGTGTTGGAGAACGTCTTAAGTCTCCTCCACGAAACAGATGCCGTGCGGCCTGATCTGGGAGAAGAACACAAGCAACAGCTGGCCTCTCTTCTCAACGGACTCGGTCGCGCGGAACGGGTGAAGATGATCGAAGTCTATCTCAACCGAAACCCCGACGCCGACGTGAAAGGGCTGTCCACCATTTTGTCGCTGATGAAAACAGATGCCGTCTCCTCGCTTTGCTCGCTTCTTGCGAACGTCACCTCACCCGCCCACCAAACCATTGTGTCCGAGGCCCTCGCGGTCTTGGCGAAAGATCACCCGGATTTCTTGGTGCGAGGATTATCGGATCGCAGGCCCGGATATGTTCGCAATCTCCTTTCCATCCTCATCAAGTGGAATAACCCCAAGTTCGCCGATCCGGTCGAAAAATTGATCCGGCATCCAGACGCACAGGTTCGTCGGGAAGTGGTCCGTGCTCTCGGCCTGTTCCGACCTAACGGCAATGGCACGAGACTCGTCTCTATGTCGGCTGATGAAGACGAAGGGGTCCGTTTTGCCGCGCTCAAGTTGCTCATGTCCGGCCAATACACCGCTCCCTTCTCCCTGTGGTCCCCTCTTTTGTCGGAAGAAGGGTTCATGGATCGCCCCATCAGTGAGCGTCGAGCGGTCTTTCAGGCTGTCCGTGCCACGTGCGGTGATGAAGCAGTCCCCTATTGGCAAGGCCTTATGACTGAATGGGTCTGGATGAATCGAAGGAAAAAAGAAGAATTGGCGGTCATCGGAGCAGAAACGCTCGGGAAGCTCGCCACCCCCGCCGCCATCGCAGCCCTCTCACTTGGGGCCCAAAAGGGAAGCGCCGCGGTTCGCCAGGCTTGCGCCTCGGCATTGTCGCAAGCCCAACGGCTACAACGCGGCATCCCCTCCACCGGTGCAACACACTAGGAAGCCGATCGTGAAGGAACGCCGGTCAAAGTCTCTGCGAAACCCGTCCAGCGAAGACACTATGCAGCCGATTCTGACACACGAAAAGTCGCTGTCGCAGAAGATCGGCCAGGGGTCAGAAGCCGGAGATATCCTCGATCAACAGTTGGTGATGCTGGGATTTCAGCTCATTACACAGTTGAATACCCTGATTAAGACATCGAAGATCCATGGCCGGGCCAACGCCGCCCTCGACAAACCCGTCGAAACAATGTTGACCCTCATTGAAACCCTCGCTCACGACCAACCGGTCACCTTGTGGGTGCAGGACGATTTCCTCTTCCTCGGCGAGAATCATTTGAAAGTAACCGCGCAACAAATGCTGGTCGTTTCAAGTATCCTTGACGCCTTGAAAAAGTGGAAGATCGGCGGACTGACCTTTTCTTCCTCGGTTTCCTCCAAGGACCTCCGAGAGTTCGCCCACCTCTTCGTCAGTCTTGACCCGGCAACAAAGTCGATCGAGGATTTCCGACAGGAATTAACGAACCTAGCCGTGGCCAGCATCGAACTGAAAGACCCTCGATTCCTCAACCTGAAAGAAAATCTTGCGGAAGACGGGAACTCGAAGGTTCGGCACAAAGCACGTTCGAAAGCCGCGTATGGTCAAGCCGCCGACGCGGTCGGCCATCTGGTTCAGTCGTCCCGTGACGGCAAAGCTCTGAACTTTAAACAGGCGAAACGGGCCATTCAGAATATCGTCGACCTGATGATGCAGGACGAGCCGATCATGCTGGGCCTCACAACACTTCGCTGTCACGATCAGTACACGCATAACCACTCCGTCAACGTCTCGTTGCTCTCCATCGCGCTCGCAAATAGAGCCGGCTATCCGAAGGTCGAGCTGGCCGATCTCGGCTTGGCCGCGTTGTTTCACGACATGGGAAAGTCGACCATTCCCCTTGAAATCCTGAATAAACCTGGCGAGTTTACGGAAGACGAATGGACGATGATGCGCAATCACCCCACGGAAGGAGTCTTGAGTCTCACGCAGTTACGCGGCATCACCAACCTTCCGACGCGCATGGCCGCAGCATCCTTTGAACACCACATGAACTTGGACTATTCAGGCTATCCCAAATTAGAAACACCGTGGAAACTTTCTTTGACGGGGCGCATTCTCACGATCGCCGATTGTTACGATGCCATGACGTCTTCGCGCGTCTACCGACGGGAACCGATGTCGCCTTCGAAAGTGTTGAATATGATGCTTGCGAAATCCGGGAGAAGTTTCGACGCGACCCTGATCAAACTCTTCGTCAATTGCGTGGGAATCATTCCGATCGGAAGCCTGGTGGTCCTCGACTCCGACGAATTCGCCGTCGTGCTCAGGCCTGCCGTCGATAAGACCGAGAGCGAACGGCCGGTCGTCAAAGTCATCACTGATGCGCAGAGTACTCCCATCGAGAACGGCCCCGAGTTGGACCTGACGATGAAAGACGAGGTTGGCGAGTACCGTCACAGTATCATTCGACTGATTGACAATGCGGAGCATAAATTCGATACGAGTCGTTACTTCCTCTAGCCATCGTAAACGATTCGTCTGCCTGTCCAAGCCATTTCTTCCTCGCTTGACAGCTTGAAATCCGATCTTCGACAATGCGTTAATGGGAAGACATGTCGTTATCGAGCAATTGGAGTTCCGCGGCCGCTGCGGCGTGACGCCCGAAGAACGCGCTCGCCTGCAACCGCTCGCCGTCGATCTGGAATTGGACGGTCGGCTGGAAGCGGCAGGATTGTCCGACGATCTTGTTTACACAATCGATTACGCGAAAGTGGTTCAGCGTGTCGTCGACATTGGTACCATCCAGGAATCTCAGCTGCTGGAAACGCTGGCGGAACGACTCCTGGCAGCCCTGTTCGATGAATTCCCGATCGGTCGTATCAAGCTGTGGCTGCGGAAACTGCATCCCCCGATTTCCTCCGTAACCCGCTCCGTCGGGATCTGCATTGAGCGCACAAGGCTCGCGCAGCAGATTCTCCGCGCAGATCCACCGCCGGCCAAGTTTCTCGTCCAACAGCTTCATCGCCTTCCCAAAGGGAAGATTCTCGATGTGGCCTCGGGCAGCGGGCGTCATGCGCTGTTCCTCGCCTCCCTTGGCTACCAGGTCGATGCCGTCGATCGCGATGAGTCGGCCCTCGCACAACTTTCCGCCGGTGCCCGCGCACGATACCTCACCGGCATCAATCCGCGAGTGCTTGATCTGGAGCCGCCGCCGCAGGAACCGAATCTCGGGCACGAAGCGTACGATGGCATTCTTGTCTTCTTTTACCTGAACCGACCGCTTTTCCCTTATCTTATCGACGCGCTGACACCGGGCGGTGTATTGCTGTATGAAACCTTCACCGTCGATAACCACGTCCGCCACCGGCATCCAAAGCGTCGAGAGTTTTGCCTTGCACCGTGTGAACTCTTGAGTCTCACACACGGCCTCCGCATTCTCCATTATGACGAAGGGCTTCACGAAGGAACGAGCGGATCGGAGTCCGTTTACACGGCCCAGCTTGCGGCGCAGAAACCCTCAGTTCCAGGACCGTCGACATGAGCTGCCTGGACCTTCATCTGCATACCACCCACTCTGACGGAAGCTGCACGCCCACTGAGGTGGTGAACATGGCACATCGTGCAATGGTGACGGCCTTGGCGATCACCGATCATGACATCATGACGGGTATCGCCGAAGCCATTGCTGCCGGACAAGAGTGTGGAATCGAGGTCATACCTGGATTGGAAATCAGCTCGCTTGCCGGAACCTCCGAGTTACACATTCTTGGATACTTTCTAGATTGGCAGGACTTCGATTTGCTCGAGCGTCTGAAGACCCTGCGAGACGGTCGTCATCTCCGGAATCCACGGATCATCGAACGATTACAAACCATGGGGATCGACATTACGTACGACGAAGTCCGCACACTCGCCGGCACCGATTCGATCGGCAGACCGCACATTGCCCGTGTCTTAATGGACAAACACGTCGTCGCTTCCGCCAAAGAAGCCTTTGATCGTTTTCTTGCCGAGGGTAAACCGGCCTACGTTCCTCGTGAGCTCCCAAGCCCTGCCGAAGCGATTCGCTGGATCAAGGCCGCTCGCGGACTTCCCGTTTTAGCCCACCCGACGTGGGTCAAGGTGGCAGAACAGTCGCTGGTTGATCTGGTTCGACAGCTCAAAGCCGAGGGGCTCGACGGTGTAGAGGTCTACTATAGTACGCACGCTGCCCGACAGACTCGAGAATACCTCGGCCTGGCCCGACAACTCGGTCTATTGGTCACCGGTGGAAGCGACTTTCATGGTCTCACGAAACCCGACATCGAGGTCGGCATCGGCAAGGGTTCTCTGCACATTCCCACGTCACTGCTTCCTAAGATGAAGGAAGCCGCAGCGCGACTCTAGCGCGGTATTATCCGCAAATTTTTCCCAATCCATTGACTCCTCTTCGGTATCAGCTAGACTCTGATTGTCTTCAGATCTCGCCACCCATGATCAACGCGTCGAGCTGGGCCGTTCAATATGTACTTGTCGCACTGGCTGCGCTCTTTGCCGGTCCCGTACTGAGCAAACTACCGGCGGCGCAGTCGTTTCCCTTCACGTTGTTCGGCTTGACCGGTTCTCAAACCATTCGCCTCATCATTGAAGGCACGGGGCTGGTCGCTCTTTGCATTCTCTCGCTCCGCGCATTCCGACGGATGCCGGATAACGGACGAGGCTTCTCGTTTCTACGACGACTGGTCCTTCCCGTCACAACCCTGTTCGTTGTGATCGTGATGGATAAAACTCTCCGAGGTGTCGAACTTTCGCTTCTCGACCGCGTGGGATCCCCACGCTATACCATGGCCTACGCTGCATCATTGACGCTGATCGGGCTCTGGATCACCGCCGCGTGGCTCCTGCATCTCGGTGCCCTTCACCGTTTTTTTGTGAAGCCTGCGCAATCAACCCGACGCCAAGAACTTGGACTGCGGACCGAAGATATCGATGGAATCGATTCGGAACAGGAACGCCGCGAGACCGAGACGGGAGCGGAGATCCTCACCAGACAAAACAGTCCACCCGGTACACTCGGCCGGTACAAGGTGTTAAAGGAGTTAGGACGCGGCTCGATGGGAGTGGTCTATCTTGGGAAAGATCCGACGATCCAACGATTCGTGGCCATCAAAACTATGCGACTCGACGAGATCGATGACCGCGATAAACTGCAGGAAGTGAAGGCTCGGTTCTTTCGGGAAGCCGAATCCACCGGACGATTGTCTCACTCCAATATCGTCACGATCTTCGACGCCGGAGAAGAAGACGACCTCGGCTATATCGCCATGGAACTGCTCCAGGGCACCACGCTCACGCAATGGTCACGGAAACCGAATCTCCTGGCGCTCGAAAAAGTGATCTCGATACTGGCAACCGTCGCCGAAGCGATGGACTATGCTCATCAGCAGGGCGTTGTGCATCGAGACATCAAACCGGCGAACATCATGCTGACCACCGATAAGGTCGTTAAGATCATGGACTTCGGCATCGCCAAGATGGCAACATCGTCGAAAACTCAGACGAATATCGTGCTGGGAACTCCCGTGTACATGTCCCCCGAACAGATCGCCGGGAAGAAGGTGGACGGGCGATCAGATATTTTTTCGCTCGCCGTCGTGATGTTCGAACTCCTGACCGGTCGTCCACCCTTTATTGCTGATAACGTCTCGGCACTGCTGTTTGCCATCGCTCACACACCGCATCTCAGCGTGAAAGCGATTAGGCCCGATCTCCCTTCTGCCATAAAAGAAGTCCTGGATCGTGCATTGCAAAAAGACCCGGTCCACCGCTATCGCCGCGCAGGCGAGTTCGCCATGGAACTTCGATCCTGCCTCGAAGGGTTGGCCGCATAAATACTCCGTGGTGCTGCTTCTCTCCATTCTCCACGTCTCCACGAGAGTTTCGTTTTCTAACAATCTTTCCGATCGCCGTCTACGAATCGCGTCGCACAGGCAATCGGAAGCGACACAAGCAAAGCTGTGCGGCAGACGTGCTTGATCACGAATCTTCAGTTTCGGAGATGAAGGCGGCCTTTGGGCAAGCTTTGGTAGCAACCTTCCGAGAGGTCCTGTTCGTGTTCCTGCAAACATTGGAGAATGCGTCCATCACCCGGCTGCACTGTCGGACAGAGCCGCTTCACATCTTCGACGCAAGCAAGCTTATATCCTTCAGCTTCCCTCCAACGTACCAGCCGTTGCCGGACGATCTGTTGACAGGGCGCATCCAATCGCTTGAGACGTTGCATCGCGCAACGCCGCCGGTCTTCACCCGCCAAGGAATCGGGGCAATACTGCTGGACTTCGGCCTCGCACTTCACTTCCGCGATTTCCCTGGCACGCCTGTCGCGCGGGACGGATAATCCGCCAAACGTGGTCGCAGATGACGAATCTCCCGTTCCAGCCGAATTGTCGGCAGGCTGGTGGACCACGCCAGGAATTGTCAGGTCGAGCTCCGGTACACGTTGCACTTCAGCTATCGATGAAGCCGATTGCGCCGAGAAGAGTTCTTCGTTCGATGGGAAATTTGCCCAGATGATGATCCAGATTAAGGTCAACCCCGCCGCTGAAATGGAGTTCGTGACGGCTTTTCCGGATCGTTCCTGCGTGGTAATAGTCTTCATCACGGTGAGGATAGAATAAAGCAGCAGGAAAATCACCGAAACGGCGGTTTTGCGCAAGTCAGAACCGTCGACCGAACAGGCAGGAATGGGTGGAACTAGTTGTCCGGAGTTTCGACGATATGATTCTCGAACCTGGTACAGCCTTCCGCCAATAGCCGATTGGTCAACATCTCACCCGGCCATTCAATCGGCAGATCGGCGGTGAAAACCCAGACATCGGGAGAGGTCCAGACAGGGCCGTGTTCATCCGGTAGTTCCGGATCAAACAGGTCCGTCCACACGGGCATGTAGACCCCATTTCCACATTGCGTATGGAGGTGCACAATGGTGCGGGACCTCACCAGCGAATCCAGTTCCCTCCACACGGCGGCAGTCTCATCGGCGAGGTGATGGAGGCGTACCGCATTCTGCGCGTCGAACATGGCATACGCAGCGTACACCGGCGCCTCAATCATGTCAGGCGCACATGCCAGCTCCGGGCATTGCTTCACCAGCCCTTCGAGAATCTCACGGCGCTGTTGATCCTCCCACGCGTCGGGCAACCCTGGATCCGGAGCGCCGATCAGCTCAAACAGGAGAAACGCGGTATTCTCGACCGGAGGAAGTAACCGCGCGGCCACGGATTGGGCGCGCCTGGAATCTGCGACCGTCACAAGGTGGTCATGGAACAATTGAAGATTCAACATCTCCAAGGTGGCATCGGTCAAGAGGCGCGACTCGACGCGAACCACCGTTCCAGCGGGAAGCTGCAGATACTTGTGCAGAAGATCGGCCGTGGCGATCGGATCGATCTTCAGCTTGAGCGGAGCGGTTAAGTTCGCCTGCAGGGGAAGCTCCAGGGCCGCCATCGTGGCATAAGCCGGCTTTTCATCATTCGGTCCGTCCAACAGCAATGTGCAGCTCGCCTCAGCGACCAGATCGAACAGCCATTCGGCCATTTCTTCGTCGAGCGCCGCCAGCACGGTCAGTAAATCGTGCTCCCGTCCTTGTTCGAGAAACGCCTGCAAGGTATCGATCGCATCATCGGTGTCGCCATGATCGTGGCGACGGGCATTGATGAGATGAATCAGATCCCGTGTAAGTGGGTCGGGACGAGACCAGCCTAACATCGAGGCTCCCTACTGTCGTACGAGCCATCAGTCACGGCTCGAGAACTCATGAAGCATGTTGCCAAACTTTTTCTACTCATGCAAGCCTCAGGACAATTACTCGCGACCCAGCAGCACATGATCGATACACGTCCTTATCCACCGATAATCTTCACGAGAACCCGCTTACGACGACGTCCGTCGAACTCGCCATAAAAAATTCGCTCCCACGGACCGAAGTCGAGTTTTCCTTCCGTGAGCGCGACGACGACTTCTCGCCCCATCACTTGTCGCTTCAGATGAGCATCACCGTTGTCTTCGCCTGTGTCGTTATGCCGATACACTCCCTCCTGAGGAGCAAGTCGTTCCAAGAAATCGTCGTAGTCCCGTAACAGGCCGGGCTCATCGTCATTGATGTACACACTGGCCGTGATATGCATCGCGTTCACCAGGACGAGGCCTTCCCGTATCCCACTCTTTTTTACCACTGCCTCGACGTGGGGCGTGATATTGATGTAAGCCCGTCTGGTCTTTGTCTCAAACCAGAGTTCTTCACGGTAGGACTTCATGATCGTTGACCGCGCATTGTGCCTGCTGCCTCGACAGACATGCAAGAGGCCGGAGCGATTCCCTTCTCTTGCATGTTCGGCAGCCGGCAAAGAGCCTATCATATATAATGCTGAATCCATCAACCGGTCGAAGACCATCGTGGCATGAATGCGCACTGTCCGGCTCCCACAGGCGTTCCTGTCGACTGCCCATCCGCACCGAATGACTCCTGTCGAAAACGCCTACAAAATTGACAGCCCCCAGCCTTGGTGATAAGTACCTTTTCATATTCTTCGATGCTGTTCGCTAGAGGGAGGTGCTCGATGTTGGCTATCGCTGGGGGTCCGTCGTTTGTCGGCAGTCCTCTGAATTGGAGTCTATTTTTTGCTCGTCAACCGGAACCGGATCTGGAGTTCACGGAAGAGGAGCTGGAACAGACAACCACGATTCGATCACCTTCACCCATGAAGCCGCCCAAAAAATCGAGTGGACGCCCTCTTTTGTGGATACTTGTGTTGGTCTTGATCGGCACCGGCGCCTATGTCGCGATGGAGCCGGAGATGATCATGGACTATGTCGGGCCGCTTCTCGGTGAATCGCCGGCCCCGCAACCACCTCCGACGATGGCCCGAAAACCAGTTCTCCCGAAACCGGCGCCGCCTGTGCCGGCCATTCAGCCTCAAATCGCTGCTTCGACTCCACCATCTGCGGCACCAGTCGAGGTACCGCAAGCTGCTGCGCCGACGACAGCTCCCGTTCCTCCACCTCCATCGACCCAGCCGACACCGATGGCCTCAGCTCCAATACAAGCCCCGCCGCCATCAGCACCGGCACCCGTTGCACCCATCACCGCGTCATCGATTCCGCTGTTCAGCGAAGGGCAGCGAGTCAGCGCACTCGCAGATCCAATGAATCCCGGGGCAAAAGTGATCCTGGCTCAGGATGCAGAAGGGACAAGACCGGGACCGGCCATTCCACCGGGGACCGCCCTCACGATTCTCGACGGCGATCTGCAGGCCGGCGGGTGGG
>JACZCY010032811.1_pt1 | contig 30434 bp, 30 predicted proteins | sample 8641821 | NCBI WGS metagenome assembly JACZCY01 (sample SAMN15324609, study PRJNA640507) | soil metagenome | isolation source: intercropping sugarcane | place: China: Luxin town, Laibin City, Guangxi Province | collected 2019-07-25 | depth 10cm m | reverse complement strand
CTCAGGCCTACGGCTCCTCCCGATCACTTCCACTCGGTCTGCCATCGTGACCGCCACGAGGACGGCATCGACCCCCTGCAACTCGGCGAGTCTATGCACCACGCCGGCTGCTTCCCCGCGGCAGCGGTCGACCGTGCTCGTGGCCACCAGGACCTTGCGGCCTTCCAGGTAATGCACTTCGCTGTGTTCCAGAAAATCGTTCAGCAGCGCGACGGCATCAGGATCCAGGGGACGGTGCAGAGTCTTCGTCACTATATTCAGATCCGCGCCAGCCGCAATGAGAAACGCCCCGGCCTCGAAATCCCGACTGGTCGTGGAGGTAAAGGTGAACGACCCGGTCTCTTCATAAAGCCCCAAAGCCATCACGGTCGCCTCAAACGGCGTCACGGGAATATGCCGCCGCCGGAGTTGTTCGATAAGCAGCGTCGTCGTGGCCCCGACCGATTCAATCACCGAGTGTTTCGAACGGTCGGCGCGTGATGCGTGTGGTTCGAGGTGGTGATCGAAGACCACGATTTCCACTAAAGGGTTCTCGACACAAGACTTGAGCGTTCCGATCCGGTCCGGCTCTTGCGTATCGACCAGCACCAGTCTGGTGATTTGCGAGAGATCGATATCCTTGAGTTTGGTCATGTCGAGATCGTGCACGGCAAGAAAATTCCGGACGGCCTCCTGACCTCCACCAGGCAAGACCAACTTGGACTCTGGAAAGAGTTTGCGCGCGGCAACCATCGAAGCAAGGCCGTCAAAATCCGCATTGCTGTGCGTGGCTATGACATCCATGACCGCATTCTAGCAGGGAGTACCAGGTTGACAGAACAACACAACGCAGTACCTGCCCGGTCTATCAAGCAATTCGAATAACGTCCACTCATTAGGGGATTATCAATGAGGGTTGCAGTAGCTACGAATTGCCGATCTCGTCCGCTTCCGGAATGATCCGAACGTTCGAAACGGTCAAGTTTGTCTGGACAGGGTCCGGCCGATCACCACGACCAGCTCGAACGGACCGGTCAGAACGAAGATGGCAAAGACTGTCCGGATCTCTTGCCGTAACATCGTGCTGTGCGTGATCGTTCAATGTGTATCAGCATGACTCCGCTAGGTGGCGCTCGCCGTGCAGTTTTGCTCAACGAGGTGCCGTTTTTTCTCCTGTCACACGGAGAGGCGGTATTTACCGGCAGCAAACTTTTGTAATCGACTGGGAGTCATCGTTTCTATTTATCCTTCGATCGGCACGTACTTTGCTGCGCACTCGTACAACTCACATCGTGTTGTAACAGGAGGTGCATGATGAAGATTCATCGCGTGAAGATGCTTCCGCTTGTCCTGGGAGGTCTAGCCGCTTTTTCTTTGGTTCTACCGCCCATAGCAGACGCAAGCTCAAAAGACGGGAAAAGGCATGGTGTCTATTCGTCAGGCGTAACGGAGATGGCGACTCCCGCACGGGAAACGACCATTCCTTCCGCTGCCCACTCATCGGATCGTAAGCCGGGTCCGGCATGGAAGACAATCGGCGGAACGATCACACACATCAAGGGCGATGTCTACACGGTCGAAGACTATGAAGGAAATCAGGTCCAGCTCTACATAAGCCGAGAAACCAAGCAATTGCGCGGCAGCAAGAAGGTCGGGGACCGTGTGCGCGCTGAAATCACCCACGGCAGTTTCGTCAACTCTATCCAATAATTACTGTACATGTCTCTCTCGTGGGCCGGTGGCAGTGCCTGGCCGGCCCATACTTTCCGTCTTGGTTGCCCTCTCACCGGTCTTTGACAAAAATAATATCGCCGTAGTAGGCCACCGCTCGTTCCTTGGTGTTGTCCGTATCGCTCATGATCGCCACGCCGTTGATCATCGGCGGTTCTTCCCCGAATGCCGTTTTGTAATCCTCATAGAGGTTTCTCTCTTCGTCGATCCACATGCCGACTTTCTGCGGGCCGCTTTCCACCACGATCATCTGCGCAAAGTCCGTGAAGGCATTCTCCACGATGGTTCCGACGGGAGTTTTGGTCTCCCAAATGTAATTGAGAGCCGCGATGGGAATATCGCCGAAGACTGCACGCCCGGCCTTGTACTTCAGTTTCTTGGAAAGACTCACTTTGTCCGGGTCATACTCGAAGGTAATGTAGAGCCTCGCCGGGTAATCATCCCCATCTTTACGACTCACATCGCTGTTCTTGAGTAAATTGTCGACCTTCCAACGCCACCGTACGACAGGATACTCGCGCGGATCGATCTTGACCTCTTTGGTCAACCCCGATGCCGACGCCTCACTGCTGGCTTTGATAACCGATCTGTCACCGTCTCTAACCACCTCGTACTTTGTCTGCTTTGGTATCTTCTTGAAGGTGAGCGGCTTCCATTCATCGGGCAGCGCCGTTCCCAAAGAAGCTGTTGAAAACGTGCCAACCTCTATTGTCGAAGTGTTTTCAGCCAGCGCGAGAGCATAGACATGAACGATCACCATCATTGCCGAGACAAGGACGATAGGAGCCGGCCCAATCGTTCCCTGCTTTGCCATTATCGTCTCATCCACTCGAACAGTTTGCTCAAAAGACTCTTGGTTCTCTGTGAGAAATGCGCTTTGCGCCAGAGATTGACCACTTTTTTGCTCACCTCGGCTTGGGTAGGATAGGGATGAATCGTCCCGGCAATTGCCTTCGCACCCCCGCCGCCCTTCATGGCGACTGAAAATTCAGTAATCATATCCCCGGCATGGGCAGCCACGATCGTCGCACCAAGGATCTTGCCCGTCCCCTTTTTTATGTGAACCCGCGCGAACCCTTCGTCCTCTCCATCCAGGATGGCCCGATCAACATCATCTAATTTATATGTATAGGTTTCAACCTCGACCCCCTTTTCCTTCGCGTCTTTTTCGTACATGCCGACATGGGCGATCTCCGGTTCGGTGAACGTACACCAGGGCATGCTCATCGACTCGATGCTGGCGTACCCCAGACCCAAGGGATGAGGGAACAGCGCGTTCTGGATGACGACTTGCGCCATGGCATCAGCGGCATGTGTGAACTTATAGCGTGAACAAACATCACCGGCCGCCAAAATCTTGGGGTTGGTCGACTGCAATCGGGCATTTACCCTGATCCCGTTCTTATCGTACGAAACTCCCGCGGTCTCCAAACCGATCCTTTCGACGTTCGGAATCCGACCGACCGCGACGAGAATTTCATCGACGAGGACATCGTACCGTTGGCCATGTGAATCGAAAGTCAGACGTTTCCCACTCTCGGTCTTTTCCACCTTTAAGTATTTTGCACAGCAGAGCAGCTTCACACCATCGCGAAGCATCTGTTGTTCAACGATACCCGCTGCATCTCGATCCTCGTTCGGCAGGATGCCGTGCGTCGCTTCGACCAGATGGACTTGGCTCCCAAAGCGGGCGAAGGACTGCGCCAGCTCGCATCCGACAGGGCCGGCCCCGATGACTCCCAGACGCTGCGGCAGCTCGGTCAAAGAAAAAATGGTTTCGTTCGTCAGATACCCGGCTTCCTGAAGGCCCGGCGTATCAGGCACCGCCGCTCTCGCACCCGTACAGACAGAGGCTTTCGTGAAAGTGAGAATCCGATTACCGGCCGGACCTTCCACTTGGACCGTATCAAAACCGAGAAAACGTCCGCTGCCGATATACACATCTACGCCGAGCTTCGCATATCGCCGGGCCGAGTCGTTCCGACTGATGCGGGCACGCAGTTTTCTCATGCGCGCCATCACGGCGCCGAAGTCATATTCCACACCGGCGGGAATATGAAGACCGAACTCTGCGGCCTTCCGCAAGTCAGCCCAGGCTCTGGCTGCTCGAATCACACCTTTCGACGGCACACACCCGACATTGAGGCAGTCTCCTCCCATCAGATGTTTCTCGATCAATGCGACCCTTGCTCCAAGGCTCGCGGCAATGACGGCCGTAATCAACCCCGCGGTTCCAGCTCCCATCACGACGATGTTGTAGCGGCCGGTCGGCTCTGGATTGACCCAATCGGCGGGATGCACGTTGGCGACGAGCTCTTGGTTATGGTCGTCGTTCGGAAGGATCAGAGATTGATCGTGTTCATTCATTCCGCCGGCCCTTGAGAGTGGTTGTGTGATCATAGCCTGGCATCCTCAGTTGCATATCGTCAATCGATGCGATGTTCATCACGCTGGCTTCGCTGCAATCCGCTTATACACAACCGGCACCAGCACCAGCAGTCCTAAAAGTACGAAGGCGACGACGACGTTCGGAGATGCGATCTCTTTCAATGAATTGATCGTACCCAATTGGCGTCCCGCGTAGGCGTAAACGAATGAGCCGGGAATGATTCCAATCGCCGTAGCGGAAATATATGTCCCGACGTTCACGCGTGTGAGCCCGGACACAAGATTTACCACGAAGAAGGGAAAGAGCGGGATGAGCCGCAAGGTCAGCAAGTAACTGAATGCGTTCTTGGCAAATCCCTCCTGGAACGGCCCAAGCCACTTGCCGAACTTCTGTTCAACCGTATCCCTCAACAAATACCGCGCGGTCAGAAATGCCAAGGTCGCTCCGGTCGTGGCTCCGATATTTACGAACAATGTCGCGAAGACGACGCCGAACAAGAACACACCGGCCAACGTCAGGATGACGGCCCCTGGCAGCGACAATCCTGTTACAATCGCATAGATCACGATGAAAATCCCTACCGCCGCGGCAGAGTTCGACTCCGTAAACGCCAACAAACTGTCTCGATTTTCCTTCAGTGCGGTTAGCGATAAGAACCGCCCGAGATCGAAATAGAAAAAAGCGCCCATGGCCAAGGCGATACCGACTGCAATGGAGATCTTGCCTAGGTTCGAGCTATGGGACGCACTTTGATTCGCGACAGGGGTTATCATAGCGGCGTCGTGGCGTATCATGGTGGCTCCCTCTGTGTTCTGTCAATGAGATTGCTTGCCTGTCTGTCCGACTAAGCCGGGAAGCCTTACATGCTCAGGGATGGGCGGAAACTGCGACTTGGTAATTGTTGGCTATCCGCCTTGCAACCGTAATTCCTGAGACTTAACGGATTGGCCCTCCTACGGCTTGACAGCGATGGACTCCTGCGTAAGAGATGAGGATATGAGCAATCCTAGTATCGAAATGAAGCCGGGATTGAGAGAAGAGCAATCTGACTGTTATGGGCTGGAGGTTGAACTCACACTAGGAATAGTCCCTATAACCAATCGGACCGTCGAGTTGGTATGATGTGTATCATGAAATTCGCTCGGTGGGTGCTCGCGTTTACCGCCATCACTTTCTTATTTGTTGCTGATGGAGAAGCGGGAACTAGAGTGCGTGATTTCAGCGGTGACGCCATGCAGAGCTATGACAGCCGCATGATGAACTCACCGCTCCAGCGCATCCCCCCGGTCCTGGGATTGTCGTGGTGGCCGTTTACACCCTACCTACCGGCTCCCTCTCTGACGGTTGTCAACGTTCAGATCAACCTTCCGCCGCCGGCTCCCCCTACCCCAATACCGCCTCCCTCTCCTCCGGCGCGCTCGAAATTTTGGATAAACCGATGCGGGGTCTTTGTGGAGATCGAAGTGAGTCCGACGACGAATTTAATGGAAGAAGAGCAACACACCTGTTCTCAGTGATCGCGGTAGGTCAATACGTAAGAAATCCTGAAATGTTCAGCGAATCGTGAGACAGTATTGCTCCAATTGCTGGGCAAATATGAGAAATTGGTCTCCGCCCTGCCGGCGATAGTCTTCTTTCGGCACTCGCTCTTGTCGCTCGCGCCGAACTTGCTCGCATGCCTGACGTTCCGCTCGTTTGATCTGCGGTTGCAAGCGAGCCTGTTCATCCAAAGAACGACCTGCCATGCTTTCTTGCATGCGTTTCAATGCGAGATAGTGATCGTATAATCTTGGCTCCTTCTGAGCAGGTGGCGTTTCAGTTTCGGCTGAATACACGGCTACAGGGGACAGCAGGAGCACGAGTAGAAGCATCTTGCGCATGTTGTACCCCTTCATGCGAGCCGAATCCCTTGTTGAGCTGGAATCGCATCGATCAGCTCGAAATTCGTCTGTACGGAGGCAATCGTTTCTCCGCGCTGCTCAATCGAACCATCACCGATAGGACCCAACCAATTGTCGGCTTGTTCCAGATAGGACACTTTATATGGATCGATACCCATAATACGGCAGCAGGTTGCATCAACCGCCGGGAGGTTGCGTCCCATCACCAACACCCCAACTTGTTTGGGACTCCCCATGATAGGCCCATCCCCTTCCATCCCGATGATCCCATCGACAATCGCAAAGTGCGGTTTCAATGTCGCGTTGATGTCGAGGATCGAACTTTGGATACCGGCTTTATGCAGCACGTTTTTCGGCCAGCCGTAATATCTTCCCGGCATGACTCCAAAGAGATTCTTCATTGAGAGTGTGGCGCCGGTCCAATGGTGGGTTTTCATTTTTGCCACCGATACGATCCAATCGACCTCTTGAAACAGGGCGGGAAACGTCAGCGTTTTCATGACAGTCTGTCCACCGGCATTCGGTAACTCATAGCCAGTGATGTAGTTGAGGTCGTGAAATTTAATCCGGTCCTCGGTCAGCACATCGGCAAGACCGGACTCTTCGTACACAGCCAATGTGTCACGCCGGTGTCCTGGCCCCTCGGCAACCATCACGGTAGCGGCGCCTAAGCGAAGAAATGCCTCGATAGCCCCACGAAGGACAAGTGGGTGCGTATTGATATGGGGAGCAGCTGAGGCTGTTTCGACGAGATTTGGCTTGAGCAGAATCCGTTTCCCTTGTATTTCTTCTCTGCCGACACCCAACACCATCATTCCTCGCGAAAGGGTATCAGCGATATTCAACTGATAATGATCGACTTTCGCCACGAATGTTTGTGCCTCTTGCGGCAGACGAAAATACCGCTTGGGAACCACCAACAGTCCAGTTCCGATTACCAGACCGGCCGCCGCAGCCCGCAATACATCGCGGCGGGTATGGCCTCCGGTTGTTCGAGGATCTGCTTGCATGTCCATGATGCTCCTGCTTATTGATCGAGAGACGTGGGATTGCCTTGACGCTTAGAACTCCACAAAAGCAGAACCTGGTTATCTGTGTCTGCAGCCAGTGCGCCAAGAAAGAGCAGACATAGAGCCGATGTCTCGTAATCCCCGTAACGTTCCTGATTCGCCAAACATCGCTCGACTAACGTCGCCGCATTCGGCGGCGACATCCGCCATGCCGCCAGCCCGAGCAAACTCCATCCGAGCGAGATCGGCGTCCGCAAGCGTGTCATCTCATCTTGGAGATAAGTAAGGCTGTGCATCACGGCATTTCGATCGACGGCGCCCGCCAGACCGGCCAACGCAGCACCGGTGCTTTCCGGCATGGGGTGAAGCTCCTTCCTGAACACGAGAGTATTTCCATAGTTCCATCCCCCATGGGGCAATTGACGATCGAGCAACATGTGAACGGCTTCCTGGACGCGATCATGACGCCCATGCCCTGTCACCCTCAGTGCCATCATAGCCATAGCCGTCGGTTCAACCCAAGAATGGGTCTCACCGACCCAGGGCCAACCCTTGAGTAAACTATCGTGTGCCGATGGTGCGTCAGATTCGCGAGGAAAGTGAAAGCCGGTCGTATCCAGCAGAAAGCGGACGGCTCGTTGTTGCGCTTCACGGCAGGACTTGGAATCTTGCCAGGCCAGAATAGCCAGAGAAGTCGGCCAAAACGAAGCTGGATGGGTTTTGTTCACGCAGAGCCGGCCGTCTTGAAGCTGTTCACGCATCAATAAACGCCGCGATTGATCGAGCAGCTCAGCAGACCCGCCACAAGCAGTGAGTGCAAGGATACCCCATGCAGTCGAGTCCACCTGGAACTGCCCACCAGGCCTTCCGGAAAAGCCTCCATCGGACAGGGCGCGGCGCAGCAATGCAACTCTGCCGTCCGTTCGCAAGGACGAACTCTTCACTTCGGTCTCCCCGAATCATTCGGATCAATGACCAGCCAAGGCAGGAAACAGTACCTTGACCATCCTAATACAGGCAGGCCCAATCGTCACGATAAACATGCTTGGGAAAATAAAGAAAATGAGGGGAAATAAGAGTTTCACGGGTAATTTGGCCGCCAACTCCTCCGCCTTGAGGCAACGTTTCGTCCGCATCGAATCAGCGTGGACACGGAGCGCCTGGCCGATGCTGGTCCCAAACCGATCGGTCTGTACGAGAAGGGCTACGAGATTCCTGACCTCCTCAAGATCGGTACGATGGGCCAGATTCCGCAGCGCCGCCTGCCGTTGCACACCGGTTCTCAGTTCCTGCGAGAGGATATTCAACTCATCCCCGAGAGCCGGATGTGCCTGACTGACCTCCTCCCCTACACGCGCAATCGCTTGATCCAATCCCAATCCTGCTTCCACACAGACAACCATCAAATCCAACGCATCGGGAATGGCTCGTTGCAAGGCCTCTTGCCGATCCGCGATGGCACGCTTCAGCCAGAGAGAAGGAGCGTAATAGCCACAGGCGGCGACACAAACATAATAAAAGAGCAGAGTGGTGGTGCTGGGAAAACCGAGGATCTTCACGGGAATCATCGCGAACAAGACGACCAGCACAACCGCCAAGAGCAGCTTCGAACCGACAAACAGGATCGGGGCCTTTCTACTCCGATAGCCGGCAGTGACCAAAAGGCGACGCGTGGCTTTTGCCTCTTCCGCATCGGAAGGTTGGTTCCATTTTGCAAACCATTCAAGCAAAGTCTGCAACTGTACTCGCGCTGTATCAAAGACACTTGCAGAAGGTTTCTCCTCTTCGAGGCCTCCCTCGTGGCCCTCAGCACGGCGACGCCAGATCCCTACGACCTCTTTCCGTTCCAAGTACAAATACAATGCCGTCCCCAGCATCATCACCGCCAAAAATGTGAATGAAGCTGCAATCAGCGGAAGTTCCATGCGTCGCTCCTTAGACCTTGATGGTTACCATCCGTTTCATGACCAACGCTCCGATAACCATCATGATGCTTCCAACGGTCGCAAGGTTTTGACCGATGGGGTCGGTAAATAGTAAGCCCATATAGTCGGGATTCATTTTGAACAGCGCTATTCCGACGACAATGGGAAGTCCGAAGAGGACAACAGCAGACATTCGCCCTTCCGCAGAAAGTGCCTTGACCCGTAGCTGCAACTCAAACCGTTGCCGGATCAATCCGGCCAGCGAATCGATGATCTCCGCCAGATTTCCACCGGTCTCGCGCTGAACCAGGACCGAGGTCATAAAAAACCGCAGATCGACGCTATCCATCCGATGAGTCATGTTCTCAAGGGCCTGAGGCAGAGCCACGCCCATCGACACCTCATCGAAGACTCTCCTGAACTCTTTCCCGATCGGATCCGCCGCCTCTTCTCCGACCATCTTGAGACCAACCGAAAAGGCATGACCGGCCCGTAATGCCCGCGAGACGAGTTCCAACGCCTCAGGGAGCTGCCGTTCGAACATCGCCAGCCGTTGGCTTTTTTGCCAAAGAAGATAGACATATGGAACGGCGCCCAACAAGGCCGCGAACAGCATTCCAAGTAAGAACGTCTGCCTCATGGACAAGGCCAGCAACAATCCGCTCACCGCAAGTGCCAGAGCTGCCAGCACGAACACCCCCAATGGAGTCCGACAATCTGCCTGTTGGTGAAGCTCTTTCAATATCTGTAGTTTCCTGACTTTCTTGAGCAGATCGTTCAACCAAGGGATCCCGCTCAGCGATTCTTTGCGGAGAATGTCCAATTGCGCAGTCTCGATCGGTGAGGACCAATTCTGAATCCGTTCGACCGCCCGGTCTGTTCCGCTAGGCACGATCACTCGATAAGCCGTGGTGCAGGCATACATGAAGAGGAGGATTGTGCCAAAGATCCCGAGCCCGATCAGCGCGGTTAACATTCGTACACCTTCATTGGGTCAAAGATAGCCGACGGAAGAACAATGCCCTTTGCGGCCAACCGTTCCGCAAACTTGGGCCGGACGCCGGTCGCCTTGAACCGCCCTTTGACCCTTCGGTTCTCATCAAGACCAGTCTGCTGAAAAACGAACAGTTCCTGGAGCGTGATGAGGTCGCCTTCCATGCCGACGATTTCCTGGATGCTGACCAACTTCCTCGTGCCATCCGATAACCGAGCAATCTGGATGATGACATCCAACGCGGATGAGATGTAGTGCCGCATCGCCTTTGGGGCCAGGTTGAAGCCGGCCATTGATACCAGGGTCTCAATTCGGGTCAAGGCATCTCGGCAGGAATTGGCATGGACAGTCGTGAGGGACCCGTCATGACCAGTGTTCATGGCCTGCAACATGTCCAAACTCTCGGCTCCTCGCACCTCACCCAGGATAATCCGGTCCGGACGCATACGAAGAGCGTTCTTCACAAGTTCACGTTGGGCGATCTCGCCCTTTCCTTCGATGTTTGCCGGACGTGTTTCCAAGCGAACCACGTGTTCTTGACGCAACTGCAACTCGGCTGCATCCTCGATAGTCACAATCCGCTCATTATTCGGGATGAATCCGGAAAGGATGTTCAACAGGGTCGTTTTGCCTGTACCGGTTCCACCGGAGATCAGCACGTTCAAGCGCGATTGGACGATTGCCTTGAGCAATTCTCCGATTTCCGGAGTGAGAGACCGTTTCTCGGTCAAGTGATGCAATTGCAGCGGGTCCTTGCTGAATTTTCTGATCGAAAGCGACGGACCGTCGATGGCCAATGGCGGAATAATCGCGTTCACCCGAGACCCGTCTGCGAGTCGGGCATCAACCAGCGGAACGGACTCATCGATTCGACGCCCCACGCGTGAGACGATCTTTTCAATGATCTTCTTCAGATGCGCATCGTCTTTAAATCGAACCGGCGTGAGTTCGAGCCGTCCGAATCGTTCGACAAAGACCTGTTTGTGTCCGTTGACCAGAATGTCGTTGATCGTCGTATCCGACAAGAGCGGTTCTAAAGGACCAAGTCCCATCACTTCATGCAGCACATCTTGCGTAATCTGTGCCCGCTCTCGCTGATTCAGTGGTACCGATTCTTGTTGCAGGAGCTGGTCGATCAACTTGCTTAACTGCTCGGTCACGATTTCCTGCGAGACCTTTCCGATGGCATTCATATCAAGCAGATCGATCACCCGTTGATGTAGACGGTCTTTCAATTCGTGATAATGAGCGCTCGGTTCAGTGCCGTTCATCGGTTTCGCCGTCAACATGCTGCCTCCTCGCCTGCTTGATCTTGGCTATGCGCCTTGCCCCTACTACCTCTGCACAACGGACGGTTTGCGCCCTACATCCATCCCGATGTTCGAAAAACACCGCCCCAAAAACGAGAGGCTTTTGCCTTGTCCCCTCGATGAATCGACGACGCTTCCGGCATGTTCACCGATGAGGTGTTCGGCTTCTCGCAGATACCACTGCGCAATAGGCGTTTTTGAGGCCATGATCGTCAGCGGTTTCCCATGGTGGATCGCCTCGTTGGCTGTTTCATAGTCGTTGGGAATCAGCCTGGCCATATGAATGCCAAATAGCGTCTCGGTTTCTGCCACAAGGTCCTTCTGATCCTTTTCATAGCGGTTCACGACCAACGCAAGTTTGGAGGATGGATAGTGCGCTGCGAACAGAACCTCTAACAATCGCTTGGTTCTCCGTATCACCGGTAGAGAAAGCGTTGTCACCAGGATAATCTGATCGGCACTGTCGAGCACTTCTCGGACGGAAGGATTGAGGACGTGACCGCAATCGATGAACATATGCCTATGGAATGATCGGAGGAGAGACATCACGCGCATCATGTTTCCCGGTTCAAACATGAAGTCATCATAAGCGTTACAGCCTGATGCAAGAAAATGCAGTCCGGAGGGATGCCGCACCAACGTACTGCGGAGGATTGTTTCATCTAATCGTGAAATATCTTTTGTTAAATGTGTTAGGCCCTGTGAGACAGGCACGTCAAGAAACAACCCGAGATCCCCGCCGTGAATGTCCAGATCTACCAATGCTACGGGCTCATGATGCTGAATCTGCTGTACGGAGACGGCAAGATTCGTGGCAACGGTACTGGCTCCGACGCCGCCCCTCACGCCAAGGACAGCGATCACTTTTCCTGCCTGCATTTCTAAGCCGGATGTTCTTCCGGCGAATCGTTCTTCGAACCGGGCAAGAGCCGGCTCGACATCCTGTCTCGTGAGCGGTTGTGGCAGGAACTCCTTGACCCCGACCCGGAAGGCTTCTAACAACAACTGAGGTTCCATGCGCGAAGCAGTCAGAAAGATTTCAAGATCCGGCGCCGTGATCAACAGTTGACGCACACGGTCGAAGGTATGCTGGGGACGAAACTCGTCCAGCTCAAGCAACAGCATATCGGCCGTACCGGTTCCTTGACCTTTCGCGATCAAGTAGTGAAGCCGCCGCGACGCGATGTCTTCAAATGTCCGCCGAACCTCTTCGTTTCGGCAATCGATCGACACTGCAATCAATCGAGCCATGTGGCATGTACTCCTAAGTGAGAGCTATTCAACGAGCCCGGGAATCGTCGACAGAACCGGCCCGAATGGAGGACCACCTCCGGTCGTGTTACCTTCGAAGATGTTGCATTGGATCGTCGCCGAAATCAGAAAATTCGGAGCGCCTTGAACATTTGTAATCCGAGCTTCTGCATATCCGACAATAGGAAGCGCACCACTATTCTGGTTCGCAGCACAGCTCGGAGAATCATACACCGGCACAAACACATCCCAATTCCCATTGGCATCCTTTTTGGCATTGTAGAGATTGATCAGTTTCGGAAACACGCTGGCCAAGTTCCCGTTCGTAAAATTAAGAGTGCCCCCCGGAGCCGTTCCCGGCGACTGATAGGTGCCAGTGCGGAGCCCATCGACGATGTTCTTCAAATTGTTGGCGTTAGCCGGCTGATCGAATGTGGTCCAGGCGGAACAGGCTTGCGGCGTGCCGTCATTGGGATAGAACTTTATCGAGTCCCCGCACCCAAACTGCGTGAAATAGTACGTTGAGATGCCGAACGGCGCATCCAGCTGACCAGGCGCCGTCTGCCCGACTGCCGTCATATCCGCGGTCGCCACCGCATTCACGCTGACACTCGTCAACCCAATCACGCCGGCGAGAAAGGTGCTGATCGCACCATTGGCTGAAGCGTCCCGCCTCGCCCACACCCGCACAGCTTTGGGTTGGTTCACGGTGGAAGTATGAATCCTGGTCGCAGGATTCCAGGTCCCGATAGCGATGTCTGCCGCGTTGACCGTAATGGGAACGCCAGCCGCTGAATTCGCCACAGCCGTTGCTTGCACCGCAGCCACGACCGTCGCCCGATCCCCGCTGGTCAACGTGTAGGTCTGTTGGGCTGCCGGTGTTATTCCTTCATAAATAACACCCAGCGCGCGAGTCCCGGCCAAGGCTGAGGCGTCCGCCGTGTTTTGCAATTCGTTTTTCGCGACGAGGGCATGTCCGATGTCGATCGCCGCCGCCGCCACCGCCAGCAGAACCAGGAGAAATATGGCGGTCATGACTGCCACTCCACCGTGTTGATCGCTGAGCGGAGTGGTTGACCTTTTTGGTTTAATGCTATTCATGGCGCATCACCACCTGTGTCGTAATGATGAGGGGGCTCGGAATGCCGACGACCGTCGGGATATACGGGATCAGAAAGTTGTACCGGTACTGCGCAGTCACGGTCAACGTGTTTGGATTGGAGAGTCCCACGCCGGCCGGGGTAAAGGTCACATCCGCCTGTTTGATGCCGGTGCCCGTGAGATAGTTATTCGCAATCGTGGTGATGTCACTGCTTGTTCTCTTGGGAGGTCCCTGCACAATGCCGGCCCGCGCGCCTTCGCGGGCTGCATTCGTGACAATTTCACGGCCATACATAATCATGCCGAACTCGATGGTGCCGAATAGAATCAAGAGAAGCACCGGCAATACCAGCGCAAATTCCGCCGCTGCTATGCCCCGCTCATTCAGCTTTCGCATACATGCCTTCATGATCGCATCACCGCCTGGTTATTTCGTTTGCACACCAGTCGACACAATCGAGCGTTGGAATTCGGCATCGGGTTTTTCAAAGCTCTTCCGATAGGTTCCCATCACCGTGGCGTTGGCAACTCCATCCTGACCTTCAACCGGATCAAGTTGCTCTCCAGCGGTAGGGTTCAAAACTTGACTCGCCCTCATCTGTTGATAGGCGGTTCCCCAGTTGGGGCTGATCGTCGTCGGCGCACAGGCACCAACCATCAAACCGGCCGTTGCCGTCAAGATCCACAAGAATCGTGTCATGGCTTTCTCCTTCTTCATTCCAAAGGATAACTGTTGAACCGTGGATTTACGGCATCATATGGCCTACGCGACCTTCCATGGCGCTGCCCATGCTGATGCGATTGGACAATACTTCCGCAGCGGGAGACCGTTGTCCAGCCTTGCCGCCGTATCCGCTTTTCTCGGCGAACCCCATCAAGTAGAACTCAAAGTCGTTCGGTTCCACGTAGTAGTCCGTCGGTAGCGTCTGCGCGGCCATATCGAGCGGCTTGACCAAATGTGGCGTCACAATGATCACCAATTCCGTTTCGCTCTTTTGGAACGAGCTGCTCCGGAACAAGGCGCCGAGAATCGGAACTTCTCCGAGGAACGGAACCTTATTCACCGATTCCCTGACGTTATCACGCAACAACCCGCCGATGGCGAAGCTCTGTCCATCGGCCAATTCGATCGTTGTCGCCGCCCGCCTGGTCGTAATGGCCGGTACGACGAATCCTTGTGTTCTCAACGCATTGGTAAAATCCAGTTCCGACACTTCCGGCGCCACATTCAAGCTGATGTGCTTGCTGTTCAGGACATTCGGCGTAAAGACCAGCCCGACGCCGAATTTCTTAAACTGAATCGTTATCAGGCCAAATGCCTGTGGCACGGGAATAGGGAATTCTCCACCGGCAAGGAAGGCGGCTTCTTGGCCGCTCAACGCCATCAAGGTCGGCTTCGCCAAGACCTTCAGCAAATTTTCTTGCTTGAGCGCGTCGACAAATCCTGTCCAAGAGATGCTCCCGGTGTTGAATCCGAATGCGCCTTGGATCGCCTGGGTAATCCCTGCAGTCACCGTAGCCATCTGACCGGCCGGATGAGCAAGGGTTGCGATGCTGGTCAAATTGGCCAACACGGAAACTGCAAAGTAATCATTGCCGATTCCGGTAAAATTCAACCCGAGCCGTTTGATCAATTCCCGGTTCATTTCGGCCACGCGAACTTCCAACATGACTTGTTGAACGCCACCCACCTGCATGGCATTCACGATCTTCTTCGGCGCATAGGCCTCGGCCATGCTCAAGGCACGGTTCAGATTGACGGCATTTGAGGCGGTCCCTGAGAGCGTGATGTGATCATGATCAGAAGTGACCAGGATGCCGTTTTCATCCGGCAAGGTCTTATGTAAATTCTCTTTCAGGCGCGTCACATCCGGAGCGATCACCACGTCGTACATGCCCATCATCTTGCCGCTCTCATTCCAAAGCGTGAGATTCGTGACCCCTATCGTCTTGCCTGTCAGGTAAATTTGGGTGGGAGACAGCACGACGGTGTCAGCCACGTCAGGATTCGCCAACGACGCCCGTTTTATCGCCACAGGCAGGTCCAGCACCTTCGACTTGCCGATAGTCAATTCGAGCTTCTGAATGTCGCGCTGTTCTGTAGTTCCTGTCAGCGGGTCTTGCCCAAACACTCGAGTTCCGGCCAAGATGGTAAGAGCACAGCCCATCATCGTGATCGCATGACGTAATTTCATCGGATGTCTCCTCCAGACATTTTCCCAACTTCTCGGAATTTAGAACTTCACCGCATTCACTGACGTTCCCTTGATCACTTCGACCGTCACAGTCTGCACATCAGCCGGCACTTTGGACCCAGGTGGTTCGGGATAGATTTTGAGAAAGTTCAGGACTTTCTTCGGAGCATAGGCTTCAGCCACCGCTAATATCTGACTCAGGCGCGCCTCACTGGACACAGTCCCGAACAGAGTCACATGGTCATGGGTACCCCTCAGACGAATATTCGTTTCATCCGGCAACAACTCGGCGAGCTGCTGCTTCAACCGGACCAGGTCCACTCCCACATCCAGATCGAGGATCGCGAGCACCTGTCCATCTTGTCCCCACAGTGTGAGATTGGTCGTGCCATAGCCCTTGCCGGTCACATAGATCTGCTTCGGACTCAGCACCATGGCGTCGGCGATCTGGGGATCAGCCAGCGACGCCCGTTTGATTGCCACCGGCATATCGACCACAGTCGACTTTCCAACCACCAGGTTGAGTTGCTGTGCGTCTTTTGATTGTGAGACGAGGTGAACACTCGTATTCTTTGCCATGATTGCCGAAGGTCCAATCAGAACAACTCCGCTGCAGACCAGAGTCGCTATCCATCGTGCGCGAATGCTTGACCGATGATGTATAACCAGCATTGCCATGCCTCCCTAATTCCTAGAACCTAATTTCTTTCCGAACATCGCCTTTAATGACTTCGACCCGGATGGCACCATCGCCATCTTGAGATTTCTTCTCCCGGAAGGAACTGAGCAGCGCTCCGACGTTGGCGCCTTTGGTCATCACGCGTTCGCTGTTCAGCGGGTTGCGCAGGGCCAGTCTCAACCGTCCTTGCGTCGAAGCCAGTGCCAGCTTCTCAGCCTCTTCCACATCGACCTCGACGGTGATGACCTGAACCTGCACCGGCTCTTCATCCTTGCCCTTCCGCTCCATCTGCGTACCGGCCGCCAGGACCTTCACGTTTTCCAAAATCATCTTGGATATTGAGTTGCCTTGTTTGCCGGCCTCAGGTTCGATCGTCACCATGACATCCACGCGATCAGCGGGCTTGATGAAGCCCGCAACACCAATCACATCATCGACCTTTACCGACATGGCCCTCTTGTTAACATCCGTCACGGCGGCAACTCCTCCGCCGGTCGTCCCGATGGGAGCCAGTTTCGATTCCAAGAGCATCTCGTTCCGCTTCACATCTACCAGCAACACACGATCCTTGATCGAGTCCAACGTCGTAAAATGTCCCTCAGGAATTGCGCCGGGCGGGATCTCTTGCATTAGCACCATCTCGGGAGTGAGTTTCGTCCCCCAGGAAATATCCGCGTTCGCCACCAAGACCTGCACATCCTTGCTCGTAGGCAATGTCGCCGCCAGTAACCGGCTTTTCTCATTCTGTAGCCACGAGAATACAAGGACGCTGGTGACAACGCCCAACACCAACGCCAATCCGAAAAACACCAGAGGCCGATACCGCTTCATTGCTCCTCCTCTTTAATCGACGCCACCCGACTGCCGACCTGATTTACGTTTATGGTTCTCACTGCCGCTCGGTTCACCATAGATGAATTCTGTGCCAGGCCCATCCCCCGAAGGGCTGGATTCCACCAAGGAAAAGTAGGGTGCCGGCGGCAATCGCCAACCCGTACCGAAGGCGAAACGGCAACTGTAAATTTCCCATCCCAGTCGATCCCCCAGTTACAAACGCGCCATATGTGGCGAACGCTAATTTCTTGGAGGTGGTGGCGATGCCCCACTGATAACCCATGGCGCCGAGCGCGTAGACGCCTCCTGCCAGGACTGAGAGCACAGCAACAGAGAACGCTCCAGATGGACCGAGTATCGAGCCGATGGCCGCTATCAATTTCACGTCGCCGGCTCCAATGGCCCTGCAAGCATAGGGAAGTAGGAACAGTCCCATTCCCACACAAAGTCCAGCCATGCTGGACAGAGTCCCCTGCAGTCCATCGGTCCAGGTCTGAACGACAATGCCGATACCCATTGCTGAAAAAGTGAGCCAATTCGGAATGCGAGACCATCGAAGATCGGTATAGATGGCCGTGATCAACATCGGTGCTACCACTATTATCAGCATAGATTGCATCATGGTCTCGTGAGTCCTGTTCGCATTGCCTTCCGCTCATGCTCAATTCCACATCACCGGCCTGTATGAAACGGTTGGCCCTCAGTACTGAGGGCCAACCGTTTTCCTTGTTGGTATGGGTTTTCTTGTTTTTTAGCTCCCCGAGATATTTCCAGCCGCCGAGTTAATAGCGGAGGCGATGCTGTTGCCAAGGAATTGCACTGCTCCGACGATTCCGAGCGTGATAATAGCCAGCAACAGTGCATATTCAGCTGCGGAGGCACCCTCTTCTTCCTTCATGAACTGACGAATTGCATTCAACATGGTTGATTCCTTTCGGATTGTTTAAAGAAAGGTTGAACGTAATTACTCACAACCGACCTCATTTCTTGTCCAGCTTTTGCCCGCAACCGTTTGCGCCATTCGGGAACTTCCTCACCTCCTTTGTCCTAGGCGTCGTTTCGCAGCAAAGACGGATTATTCATTGGCCAGGGACATTGCAAAGCACCGGCCAGGTCATCACTCACTTCAACTCCCTGATTTTGCTGAGCGAGCTGCCGGCCCTTCACAAACTGCGGTTCGCATGCCTCAGGCTAGACCCGCCAAAACAGTGGCGAATGCGGCGCCAGCACCGCATGTACAGTTCACGACCAGCTCGCTCACATCGACGGAGAGGGCGGTGAATTTCAGGGTAATGGCCTCTAATCCTCGCGAGAACTGCACAGTTGTCGGTATGGCCACCTCAAGGAGAGCACTCCACACCCTTGAAGAAGCACAATGGTTGTGACGTGCCGTGATCAACCGGGCCGCCCGCTAATTGTTGCGTTGCCACACCGAACCGACGTCCTATAGTGGCAAGAAAGGAAATGAACCTACGGAATGGTGAAATTCATAAGGACAGGAACTCGAGATCGACCTCTATCACGTACGTGCCACCGCTGTATCAGCCGTGGATGATGGTGATGCCGGAAAGGCCAGCGAAGAACTGTGGTCTATAGCGTGCTCAGAACGGTCGAACACGACCGCAACTTGATCCTCATAGACCACGCGAAATCGTGGATCAAGGCGAAGGATGGTTGTGAGAGCGGTTTCCTTCTTTGCGATCACGATCTCGGAGGCATTGAGATCTTGGTCATCTTTCCAATGAGGCCCGCCGCTCCAAGTAAGGATAGATTGCTTGACTCGCGTTTCACCATGCACGTGCCCCCGGCCATCCATTGATACTTTCAGGTGAGGGAGGCGCCAGATCAGATAACCTCCCCAATCAAAATGGTTGTACAGCTGCCCGGCATAATTTTGCCTTTCGACAAAGACCACGGCCTGCTCAGGGTAGAGCTGAGCCGTACTTTCCTGGATGTTGGCATTCGACAGGCCGCGAGACCCGATCACGCACAGCACTCCCACGCTGACGCAGAGGGCAACGGGCAAGAGCGGAATTGCCGGAATGCCCGAAGGCTGCGCAGCCGATTCGCGTAGTTCATAAGAACGTATAACCGACGCAGCCGCAACGACGAGCAGCCAGGCCTCCCGTTGGCTTCGGAACGAGCAATAGGCAGCGAGGATCAGCAGTAGCACATCGAAGCATGACCAAGAGGACCGACGGCCCAGCATGATCAGGGAATAAGAGAATAAAACCAACATCGCCCAATCAGCCAGGAGCCGGAACGTGGGAGCTTGCATTTCACTGATCACATCTCTGAAGCCGGTTTGACCGACGTAGTCGATCACAACAGAATACACATGAATGTGATAAGGATTAGCCAAGGTAGCGAGGCCGCAGGTGATCGCCAACCCCAGCAGCTTCCTCCACGGTCCCGATCTCCAGGTGATAACAGCGAGTCCTTTTGCCGAGAAGGAACGAACCACATGGTCCATGATTGGTGCCAGACAGGCCAGCCCAAGCAACCCAAGCCCCACTACAAACTGCACATGGATATTCGCCCACAGCACGTATACAGCCGGGAGCAGCCAGTACCGTCGGCAGATCCTTCCTTCACGGAGCGCCAGGATCACGTCCAGGGTCAACGCAACCCCCAGGATCGTCCATAACCATGGTCTCGGCGTAAATACCTTGACGAGCGCAAACGAACAGAGGGCCAGCACACCGCAGAGGACCGTGAAGTCTCTCACTCGTTCTGCCAGCAACTTGTGCAAGGTCATTAGTATTAGGAGAGCAAACACCAGAGTGCAAAAGATGATGCCTTGCTCGCCAAAAGTACGAACGAGGCCATACATCGCCACATCGAATAACCAGCTATAGGCGATCCAGGGCTTTCCTTCACCATAGACCGAGAACGGATCGGTCGCAGGCGGTGCGCCATTGTCCACAATCCATTTTCCTGTCCGCAGATGCCACCAGATGTCGGGATCGAACAGGATCGGCTGAAGAATCGCGATCGCCGGCAGCAAGTAGATCACGCTGAGCAGAAGGGTCCTTCGAAGCACGTCCTCGTGGGTTTTCACCCACGAGAATGCTCTTGCCATCGAAATCGGGCACCGCATGGTGCCCTTCTTATCCAATATGCCGATCAGGAGTTCCAGTTTCATGGTTGCCCAAGACCGGACTTACGCTGCCTTATCGAATGTGAGCCTCGTGACAAAATGCAACGATCGTCCGAAGAATTGCTCAAGCACCGGCGGATAAAGCCCCAGTGATTCCCGCCACTGAACCGGCTTCATCCTTAGCGTAGCGAACGCCTCATCCCATTGCTGTCTGCGCCAATAGTTGCCTGGAGAGGCTACCTCATATCGCGCATTCCCAATGTGGTCCATCATGCGTAACGTCGGCCCCGCAAGCACTCCCTCTAAGAGATGGTCTTTGATGATCACGCCGCACCTGGCCACACGAGCTGCTTCACATAAGAGCGACATGGGATCAGTCGTATGGTGCAGTACATCAACAACCATCGCCACATCCACACTGTTCATTTCCAGCGGAATTTCACGACCATCAAAGAGTCGAACCGGTATCCATGTTTTCTTTCGCAGCAACACATCGATCCCTGAAAACTTCAGATCCCTGCGATCGCGATGAATCCGATTCGCCAGCCGGCCACTGCCACACCCGACGTCCAAGACCGACGCATGCAGCGGGAGCAGGTCGGACAGATGCCTGCTGAGACTAGCTATGCGACGCTCCTCGATGTAATTGGAATGGATCGATTCAATCAGTTTCATTTCCGGCGCATCCCCAAGATACTGGCGAAGAAACTGAACAACACGGTCTGAAACCCAAGTGCCGTCAGCATCGACCCCGGGATGACGAGGCGCATCGTGCGTTCGTAGTCCAAAGGGCCGAAGCTGGCCTGCCACCACTGACTGACCGCCGCGAGCAGCAGCCCCACTCCCAGAAGCATTCCGACTCCAGCGAGGATGAGGCCTCGTTCGAGATACATGATTTTGAAAAATCTTTTGAGCCGTGGATCTTCCGGCATCAATCCTTCGCTAATGGCGAAGCTTTTCGAAAAAATTGCGAAAAGAACCGACTGGTAGCCGCATAGCATGGCGAGACTGGCAAACACCATCGTGTGCACATCGAACGTCACGCCACGGATCGTCAAACCCGGCATCGCTATGGCATAGCCGAATACGCTCAGCAGCATGAGCGCGATGCCCGGAATTACAAACAACCACTTGGGGCTGTACATCAGGTAAAAGCGAAGGGTCCGCCAGCCATCACGAAAGGTTCTCAGGTGAGGCGGATGGGCCGTGCGGCCATCCTTGTGGAGTGTAGTAGGAACTTCCGCGATGCGCTCTCCATAGAGACTTGACTTGATGATCATCTCGTTCGCAAACTCCATCCCAGTGCATCGCAAATTGAGCCGATCAAATAAGGTTCTTGAGAATCCCCGCAATCCGCAGTTCACATCGTGAATCGGAGCACCGAACCATCGTCTGGCCATGGCTGTGAACATCGGGTTGCCCCACCAGCGATGGAGAAACCGCATGGCTCCCGGCTTAATCGTTCCACCTCCCCAGGGTAGACGGCATCCGATCACCAGATCGTTGCCCTCTCGCAATTTTTCGATGAAACACCTGAGGTCTAAAAAATCGTAGCTATCGTCCGCGTCGCCCATGATGATATAGCGGCCGCGTGAAGCGCTAATTCCCCCCATCAAGGCATTACCATATCCTCTTGCCTCCACGCGCACGACACGCGCGCCCATCAGCATGGCGATTTCTTGCGACCCATCAGTACTGCCGTTATCGGCCACCACGATCTCCCCGGAGACATGATTCTGATGCAGAAATGTTTGAGCTTTTTGAATGCACGTCCCTATGGTTTCCGCTTCATTCAGGCAGGGCATGACGATTGACAGTTCCGGCACAGGAGGCACGTCGTTCATTAAGGTGTCGGTCGAGAGCTTCTCGACTTTCTCTTGGTGGTTGGACATGAACGCCTCCTCTTGAAGTGTTGGACCAATCAGTCAGATTTGTCGCCTCTGACTCGCAAACCCCAGGCCGTCATGAGAGCCGTTGCTTCTTTTCGATTTTCAGCAAGTTAGATGACGGGCCGACTGGCAGTGAGGCGGGCAGACCGCAGAGGAAGACGTGGATCTGCGGCTTCGCATCCGCAGGTGGATGGTCATGATTTATGTGATTATGGAGGCTGAAACTCACGAACCAGCAAAGGAAGACCAATTAAGCGGAGCCACCGCTGACTCGTGTTGGGGAACAGGGTTTTGTTTGACCATCGAGCAACATCGCGGCATGCTGGCCGTAAACGATCGCTCAATCACACAAGAGGGGCTGGAAGTGATGACCTGTACACAATCTCGGAAGTTGTTTTTTGCTGTGGGTCTTGCTGTCGGAGCCTGCGCATTAACGGCATGCTGGGGAGCAAAGGATCAGGCCACGTCGTCATTCGATATGGCGGAATATCGCAAAATGATGGAAGAGCAGAGAAAACAGCAGGAACGCCTTGCGGAGGCCACCGTCGCAACGCCGGAGCTGTCTGCTGAAGAACATGAACGGAAAGGAGATTTCGATGCGCAAGCCCGGAACTATCCGCTGGCGAGCCTTCACTATGACAAGGCCTTGAAGGCCGATCCAACCCGCAACTCAGTTCGTCTCAAGCTGGGGCAGACGTTTTTACAACAGGGCTTATTGGATCAGGCCCTGACACAGTTTCAGGACCTACGACTCCGTGAGCCCGAGTCTGCGCCGGTTCATGAGGGCATCGGACAGATCTACCTGATGCAGGGCAAGTTGGCGGAAGCTGAGAAAGCCTTGACCAAGGCCATCACGCTCACTCCATCCAGCTGGCAATCTCATAATTTATTGGGTCTCCTGTACGATCAGGAAAAGCGCCATACCGACGCCATTGCGTCTTATCATACAGCCCTCACCTATCGACCGCGTGAGCCGAGCGTGTTGAATAATCTGGGCCTCGCCTACGCGCTAAGCGGGAACTACGACTCTGCCATCGACGCCTATGAGCAGGCCGTCGCAGCCGGTTCTCACTCTCCAAAGCTCTATAACAATTTAGGCATCGCCTATGTCCAGCGTCGCCGTTATGTCGATGCGTTCAACACCTTCAAAAAAGCGACGGACGAACCACGCGCCTATAACAACCTCGGTGTCGCCCTTCTCGGCGTCAGCAGCGCTAAGGAAGCCGTCGCCTGCTTCGAAAAGGCCATCGAACTCAGTCCGCAGTACTATGAAAAGGCATCGGAGAATCTTCGGATTGCCCGCCAATCAATTCCCACCGCTGCTAATGGAACAGCCACGTCGTCCGACGCTGGCTCCTGTCCCTAATGGTATCCTCCGCCTTTGATAGCCGATTGAGCCGATGACCTTACTGACTTGATTCAAAAAGCTGTCGCAGTTCCATTCTTCGGGCTGGGTTCAACCCATAGATCTGCTGGCCTGACATGCTTCCCCTCCGGATAAGCCAGTCTCTTGCGACGAGGTCATTGAGAGCTTCGCTCACACCGATTCGATCGACAGTAGCTCCCTGCGCGCGAAGCCACCAGTTCTCTATTCCCTCGGCTGTATCCTTCGCATCTGGATGGGAACAGAGATACCCCAGTAGTAGCCATACCACTCTGTTGCTGGTTGGAGACTGATCCGGCCTTTCCACGATAGCCGGTCACCAGCACATTCAATGCCAAGCCAAGCACTCATTGAACAGCGCGGAATTTGGAGCGATGCTCCGTCTGATTATCCCCCTGAGGCAATCACTCCTCAGGCAAGGAGCTGCAACGCAGTAGCCTAGGCCGCAGAGAAGATACGGCGATCGAGACCGTGCTTGTGCAACAACCGTTGGAATGCGCGGCGCTCTTTTTTCGCGGCGCGCGCGGCTTTGGAAATATTCCCCTGGTGTGTGGAGAGAATCTGACTCAGATATGTCCGCTCGAATTGGTCGATCATCTTCGCCTTCATCGCCTGAAACCCGCACTGGTCGATCACCATCACCTCCGGCATGAATGTCGCCGTTAATCCAGAAGGCTCATGATCAGGCAAGTCAAGGTCCGAATCTTCAAGTGCATCGCCTGTCGCCATCGCTGCAGCGCGATGTATCACGCTTTGCAACTCCCTCACATTGCCCGGCCATGCATAATTCATCATCTTCCTTATCGCATCGGGAGACAGCCGAACGGCGCCCTTGCCGAATTCATCGGCGGAGCGCTTCAAAAACTTTCCGGCAAGCTCGTGGATATCTTCCCTTCTGTCACGCAGCGGAGGCAGCACTACGGCCAACACATTCAAACGATAGAACAAGTCTTCGCGGAATTGGCGGGCTTCAACCAAGTATCGCAAGTCAGTATTGGTCGCGGCCACGATCTTCACATCAACGGTTCGACTCTTTGTTGATCCCAGCGGTCTGAATTCCTGATCCTGCAGCACGCGCAGGAGCTTGCTCTGCGCCGCCATATTGAGACTATTGATTTCATCGAGAAATAAGGTCCCCCCGTCCGCCTCATGAAACAGCCCGTGCTTTTCGACGAGTGCGCCGGTGAACGCGCCCTTGCTGTGACCGAATAACTCGTTTTCAACCAGATGATCCGGCAAGGCCGCGCAATTCACCGGCACGAACGGTTTTCCTCTCCGCTCACCGGAGTAATGGATCGCCCGTGCAAACAGTTCCTTGCCTGTTCCGGTCTCCCCAGAAATCAACACTGTTGATCTGGACCTGCTTAGGAGTGGAATTTTGCTCTTCACTTGAAGAAAGCACCGGCTGGTCCCGATCAACGTTTCATCCCATTTAGACATGCTCGTATGTCCTCCCCCGTGCCAAAATCCTCCGTCAGCAGCGCATAAACCCTTTTGACTTTTCTAAAACGGGACGTAACGTTCGACCCTCCCATAGCCTCAGTATGTGACCGAAGCTAGAACAGATGCGGCTTTCTGCCCATCCCAAACTGGGAGGGGTCCGCGTATACAGATAGGGTACTGCTTTGGAGGGGGAAAGCTGCTTCCTCAACGGTTCCATAAGAAGCTCATGCCAGGCATGCCGACCACCATGCGAATGTGACTGGGGCTAGGCGGCCGCACTCTCAATTCTGGTTCTCAGGAATTGCTGGATTTCTATTCGTGGATTGCTACCTTCAAAAGATCATCCACGAGGTGGTTGTGAAGATTACGTCGATCGCTGGAATAGTCGGTGGGATCGGAGGTTTGTCCATTCTCCTGTTCATGGCCGCAACCTTTAGCTCGACGGTTTCACTCCGGCAGCCATCCGCTTCTGAAACGAAAACACAAGTAGTCGCCACAGTGGGAACACGGTCCATTACACTGGCAGAAGTAGAACAGGCTGTTGCTCTTCCACTGTATCAAATGGAAGAGCAGCGAGCGAAGCTTCTAAACGAGTCGATCCAACACCTCATCGAGGAGGAATTGCTTGCGACCGAAGCAGCTAGAGTAGGTATAACCGTTCCAGAGCTCATTGAGAAAGCGAGTGAATCTGAAGCGGTGGCCAAACTGGCCGATCTGCCGGGTCCAGTCCGTCGAACAAAGCAGCCGGCTCAGAAACAGACTCTGTTTCCTCAGCCCCCCGAGGAAGTCTCCAGAATCCGCCAAGCGCTCCTGGTCCAATTACGCCGACATTCCACAATCCATGTGAATCTCCCCCGGCCTGAACTACCCGTGCTGAACATCAGTGCAGACGACGATCCCTGGACCGGCACAGACGACGCTCCAGTAACAATTATCGAGTTCTCTGATTTTGAATGTCCCTATTGCAGACGGAACGTGCCCATACTCAAGGAGCTCCTGACAAAGTATCCAGGAAAATTGAAACTGGTCTATCGTGATTTCCCAGGACCGAATCATCAGCAGGCTCTGTCTGCCGCCGAGGCAGCCCAGTGTGCCGCGGAGCAGAGCCGATTCTGGGAATACCATGATGCCTTGTTCACCCGGCAAGCACCGACAACCGGATGGAATTTTTTTACACTGGCTGAAGAGCTGGGACTGAATCCGTCACGATTCGACGCTTGCATGAAGGAAAACCGTTATCGTGAAGAGGTATTGAAAGACCTGCGAGACGGACTGAAACTTGGCGTGACGAGTACCCCGACTTTCTTCATTAACGGGCGTCCATTGGTCGGCGCACGACCGCTGGCGGATTTCCAGACCATCATCGACCCGCTTCTCAGCACGCGCTCTTCGTCATAAACTCTCTTGTAAGCTCCGGCGATGCTGGACTATCCTAATTATTATTAGGAGGACTGATTCATGGAAGAGAGTCGCCTCACAAGGACCAAAGAACAATGGGCCAGGGCTCGGCGAGGAGGAGAAGAACGAGAAGTTTTTTATGAAGGCGATGATCGCCTGCCTCCAGGCCAACACCTCGTTGATAACTTTCCTGTACTGGACCTAGGCATCAAGCCTGAGATTCCATTACGCGAATGGAGGCTCAGCATCGGCGGATTTGTCGCTGACCCACTTGTCTTGACGTGGGAGCAATTCACGGCACAACCTCAATTCAAGGACCGGTCTGACTTCCATTGCGTCACCTCATGGAGCCGTTATGACAACGAGTGGGAAGGTGTGAGCTTCAAGCACTTCATTTCCATCGTGAAACCGCTGTCACTTGCCCGATTCGTCCTGTTCAAGTCCTACGACGACTACACGACGAACCTCCCGCTTGAGGCCTGTGACGATAACGATGTGTTGCTGGCCCATAGCTGGAACGGCAAACCCCTATCACGGGACCATGGTGGGCCGGTACGTGTGATCGTCCCGAAACGTTACGCCTGGAAAGGGGCAAAATGGGTGAAGGAAATTACGTTCTCAGATAAGGATGAGAAAGGGTTTTGGGAAGTCCGCGGGTATTCCAACACCGCACTTCCATGGAAGAACGATCGCTACGGATAACGGTTATTTCTTCATCCACCCACCAGGACCCTCAATAAAGTTGCCCGGCTTGGTGTTCTGAATGGCTTTTTCTCCGGCGAGCGTTTCAACGGCCTGGACGCTGGTGCGGTTTCGCTTGGCAATATCTTCATAGGCTTGCCGACGCTTCTGATTGACGTCCTCTACTAATGCTTGGGCTTCGGCATTGGAAGGGGGTACCGCTCCCAGATAGCCGGTGCTCTTCTCCCCGACCAACCCCTTGGCTTTCGCTTCATCCAACGACAGCGCGAAAGCGAAAGGTGTAACCGCTGTCCATAGAATGGCCACCACTGCGATTGTCAGCCGTACAGTAAACATTATTCCCTCCGGCAGCTAGAACAGTCCGCTGTCCTTCGACAACACTCGATCCAAGTCCTTGTCGACTTTCAGCCGAATCTCATGATCGATCTTCACATTGAGATTGATCGTAATCGGCTTCTCCGACGCAGCCACCTCCGCCCGTGGAGTACAGGCACACAACGTCAGGAACAGAATCACCCACGCCGACACGCCGACGCCTATCCACATGGATCCGTTCTGCATGGTCCGCCTCATAGTGGTCCTTGTCACCTATACGTTCTTTCGATGGTTTCGTGGAGATCCTCGACCAAGCGAAGGCTTTTGAGAAGCGTCGGGATGTGTTCCTGCACGGTCACGTTGAAGTGGATCGGAGGACTCCTGAGGTCCGGATTCCTTCCTTCCAACCGAACATTTAGGTCCAACACTCCGGTTTCGCCATATTTCACGCCGACGCGCAACAGCGAGTACTGAAAGTTATGGAGCGCTTGGGCGACGAGATGGAGTTGCCGATCTGATTCTGAAAGGATCTTTGACGATTCCGGCATCGAGGCATACTGAATAATACCGCCGGGAGGTTGTGCCTCGATCAGTCCCTCTTTCACGGTGATTCCACCAGAGGTGATTGTCACCGGCAGTGTCCCGTTAAGCGTTCCGGTTCCCTGAAGTCCCTTCTGTTGTTCCACGCTGAGGATTTTTGCGAGATCAAGATTCTGCAGCGAAAACGTCGTTGTAACCGGTGGCTTGGCCACGTCTAACACAGGGCCTGGATTGCTGATCGTTCCTCCGAATACTTCGCCCTGGAAGTCTCTTATCTCGATAATCGGCAGATCATCCGCCAATTTCCATCTGATCTGGTAGGAGGCCGTAAGATTGGCGACGTCCACACCGTTCTGGACTGCGGCAACAAAAATCGAGGCCGGTTGGGTCATCACAATTGATTCAAGACCCTCGGTGCGTATCACCATCGTGGTGGTCAAGCCCTTCACAACATAGTCGTAGTAGTGACCGGACAGTTTCTCGGCCACAACTTTCGCCGTCGCCGATACCGCATTCATATTGATCCGGTCACGGAAGTTGCTCGACCAGGACGCATCGATCGTGGCTGTGATCATCCCGTCGATCACATCGGTTGAGGGAGAAAGACCGATGATCATCTTGCTGAGCCGCCGGTCGGCACCGTTAAACGTCAGCGGACCGATGACTCCCTGCATCACTCCTTGCCCCGTCTGCAGCGGCTGCTCAATCCTGGCCGTCATGAACCCTTCGTGCGTCGGGGTGTCGATTCGCAAGTCTGCCTTAATGCCGGCCTGATCAGCCGAGAACTTGATTGCCCAATCACTCGTTGAAGGACCCCAAGTGCCAGTCTCCGGACTAACCCCGGCAATGGACAACGTCCCTTGCGCAGCCCATGCGGTCCTGGTCGTTTCAGCCTCTTGGACCCTCAAGACACCTCGCGAGATGCGAATGTTCCGACCGCCTATTCTCACGATCGGAGCCCGAATCGTCGCGGTCATCGCCCCCCCATTGCAATGGATCGCTGTCAGATCACAGTCCACGGTCAGCGGCTCCGATAGATTCAGCGTGATGCTTGAAATGAGCGTGGTTCCCTGGCCGATCTGTTTCGCCGTCAACGAAGACGGGGGCAACAGCACTCCATGCACATGGGTCCGAGCCAGCTTCACCGTTCCTTGAACTCCTCCCACCGCCTCTTTGGCTGAAAGCCGCTCGGTAATGGCCTTCGGGAGGATACCCGCCAGCTGATAGGCCCCTTCTGCCAATACCAACTCATTTCCAAGGCTCTCGGCGCGGGTGGTTTCGAACTGCGCCACCAATGGTCCGGGCGTCCGACCGTACGTTACATGCAATGGCCCTTGCGCCACCGTACGTATAGAGGTTTCCTTCCAATAGAGAGTTCCCTGCACAGGCTTTCTGTTCTCAATCCGCACCGGCTGATCCCCATGAGGAAGTATCAATCTGACCGCTTCGGGAATAATACGCGGTTGGGTATTGATCGTCGCGGTCAGTAAGACACCGGGACTCATGGCCCACTCTGCTTGGGAGGCGTTCCCGCCGAACCTTCCCTCGTAGGTGACTGCAATGTCCTTTGCCACACCTTTCAGCGCCGGCAGCGTGGCATTGACTCTCATATTGCCGTCCAAATGCGTTCGCTCATCGTCCCACAAAGAGCCGAGCGCAGCCTCTGCGGCGGCAATCCCTGCCCAATCTATCGCGACCTCTCCTGTGACTCTCTCCAGTTCCGGACCGATCGGAACGAGGAGCGCGATGAATGGAGCCAGTTCTTGCACATTGATCTGGAGGCGCCCCTTGATCTGAATCTGTGAGCCGTTTGGATGCGCTTGCGACTGCAAGAAAACAATCGGCTCCGCTTGTGGTCGCTGGGACGCCAAGGTCACCGACCAGGTACTGGCGGAATGCCCTACTATGATGAGGCCATAGGATGCGGTATCACGTCCGCGAAACGCGAGATGACCACCGACTTCTCTGTCGCTATACGTCAGTCTCCCATCGATCGTCACTCTGCGAAGCGGCCCCGTCGCCTGCTCCCGAAAAATCGTGAGATGATCCAGCTGCAACTCATCGAACGGGAGGATCGGGAGGCTGCGTAAGAGATCCCCCGCCGTCAACAATCGCCACGGTGACTCCTCATCATCACGCTGATCCGTATCTCTTCCATCCTGCGCGGTGGGATCCGTGGACTGCACGTTCAACACATGGATTGCCGCATCTCGCAAGACGATGTGACTGACATGCCCTTGAAGCAGCTGGGTCAGGTCATATCGAATCTCCGCATCCGTCAGCGAGACCAACAGTCGTTCTTCGCCCAAATCCTGTTGAAACGAGACCACCGGAATGCGCATCTGTGCCCAGCCCGGATAGCCG
>JACZCY010081814.1_pt1 | contig 31705 bp, 30 predicted proteins | sample 8641821 | NCBI WGS metagenome assembly JACZCY01 (sample SAMN15324609, study PRJNA640507) | soil metagenome | isolation source: intercropping sugarcane | place: China: Luxin town, Laibin City, Guangxi Province | collected 2019-07-25 | depth 10cm m | reverse complement strand
CGCCTGGCGTGGGAAATCGTTGGAATCCCCCCTCGAGCGCGGACGTATGGACCGGCCACAAGGGTGACGCCAAGTATGCCTGGGGCATGATCACCAATGTGGCGACGCAGACTCGCTGCCAGGAGCAGGGTATGCGGTTCTTTCCTGTGGGTACCCAGCCTCAACCGGAAATTGAGATAGTCGGGTACACCCACGGCATGATCCGGTGCATCTACGAGACTGTGAGAATGGGTGAAGGTACGGCATTCGAAATGTCGATTGGCACCGATACGTTCAAGCTAGCGTCGTGCCTGTCGTGCAGCTCATTCATGATGGCCAATGGTGTCGATGCATCGGCATCGCACTTGGGTGCCGGCGAATCCTGGGTGCCTTATTACAGCCCAGAGTACCACAACCCTTCTCACTACCAAGGGAAGATGAAGATAGAAGATGCGCTGACGCAGTGCAATAACAACTATGCCGCATGCATGCACGAATGGATGACGACGGGTGCGGCAGCGATGGTGGCAGCGGAAAAAACAAATTGGGTTGAGGTCAACCATAAAGATGCTCTGGCCAAGCTCATGGAACATCTCAAAACATCACAGAAAACGAATACAGTTGCGCGTGACTTGTATTTGGATGCCATGACCTACCACAAGAAAGATGTGTTGAGAGTAACCAGCGCGTTGGCTACAGGCGCTAATCCAACAACTCACTGCGATGGGAAGTGGGATTGGCGCTTGGGAAGGGTAATCCCCAAACCCGAGTTGGGTCCGGGTTGTGACTGGACCAATCCATTCACGGACGAGCAGGTCAAGAGCTGGCACACTTCCCCCGCTGTGTTGACCGACAACAAGGAGTACAAGATCGAAGTTTGGAGTCCGCACAAAGACGATTCATGCGCACTCGATTACTCTTTGCTGAACGACAACGGCAAAGAAGTGCAGAAGGGCATACTTGCACAAGGCTCGAACCAAACGAGAGGGATCATCGAGGTTTCTGTAGGGACTGCCGCGTTCATCGTGCCTTTTACGGGAAACATCGCAAAGTGGAAGATCAAGTTTGCCGGCGATAAGGATTACTCGTTGATCAGGCAGGACCAGCAGATTGCCGTCGGATCAGGAGATCGGTACAGCTATGCGATCATAAACACCAATTAGGACAGGGTATCAAAAAGTCAGTTGTCTTCAACGGTGTCCGAGGAGGCATGAGGGATCGCTGTTCCCGATATGCTTGGGTGGAATGGCGATCCTGGCCTCATCAGCCCGGTTTCCCTGTGTAATGCCCTTTCGCTGAAGTCCGTTACATCAGCTTAGCGATGTGCACCTGAGTTCATGCAAGAGGAATCTTGGATGCAATCCATTCCCTATGATCCATCGCTAGCATTGGGAGATATTGCCGATGAGAATATCCTCAAAAACATGGAAACGACCGCGAAGGCCGCGGCGCAAGTGGGTGCCGCGCAGGACGAACTCAATGCGCTTATCCTGGCGAAGCGAAGCCTCAACATGACGTTGGAAGAGCTGACCGGGCTGGCAGTCAACGCTGAGAATATCAAAGCGGCGATAGGGAGGTTGGACATGCAAATTGCTGCTGTCGCAGAGTCTGTGGCAGACCGTGTCATCAGGTGCCAGGAACAAATCGTCTCTTCGAAGAAAAATCGCTCCTCGATCTCGGTGAAAGCGAGTGTAGAAAGCCCTCTCGACTACGACAGAATCGACATCAGGCGTTTGCCGCTTGCCGTGGACTCCCTGAAGTTCGATGCACAGTATTTTTCCAACAATGGGAATGCCGCCGCCGCAATCGGAGAGTACGTAAAAAACTCCTTGGATTCAAGCGCAACCATGAGTCAACCGATGGCGGCCACGGCCATGGCTCAAGCAGTATCCCAGTACCAGAACCATAATATAGAAGGCACGCTTGTGATCACGGCGGCGTGCACACATAAGTATGTTCAACTCCTCGCACCGCTCGTCGTCGACCCGGATAAGGCAATACGAGTCTGGAATGTCTTATTCCCAGACGATCAGATTAATCCCGAGCTCCCAGAATCTATTGAAAGTATCGTCACAGGATCGGAACGGAATCCCGACTGCAAGGGATTTAAAGTGATCTGCGGAGCGGCCTATGGATCGTCATTCGTTGGGATGGTCCACATGGTCAAGACAGAAACAACCTCGAGCAAGCAGGGAGCTGAGGCCATCACGCCGGAGATTAGACAGATGATCGAAAATAACCTGGCGTTGGAAGGCCTTTCCGGAGGGATCGGCTTGTCTCAGTCAGTCGCCGACCACATCAAGCGAATGATCAGCAAACAACAGATCACCAGCCATTGCAGCATCATCTCAATGGGAATTGTGCCGCCCATCACGTCAAGCGCGGTCAGCGTTGCGGTAAAGGAGTTTGCCAACTTTGAACCGGAAAAGATGATGAAGGGAGTTGCCGTGTTGGAAAATTCGACTGCAGCCCAATTCAACACGGAAGCTGTGAGTGCGAAAGAGGCAAAAACGGCAAAACAGTTCATACAGCAGAAGACATCTGTCGTGGAGGCCGTGATGTCCGGCTTGGGCCAAATCGATGCCGGTGCGAATCAAGTCTTGGATACCAAGACTTTGATGACGGCGTTCGAGCAATTCGTGACGGCTGCAACCTCCGGAGGCGACGAAGGTGTCGGCGTGCCGATCAATTACTATCTGAAGACGATCACCAAGTCGGAGGGGGCACGGCTTTGGGTCAAAAAGTATTACCCACCAGGCGGCGACGTCGACGGTGAGGAACGCACGCCGAGGAAGACTCCCGGGAATCACCCTCTCCCGTTATCTCTCTGAAAAGGATGTGGTCGCGAAATGGCTTCTAGCCGCGCCTCTTCTTTCTTCTTAACCAGGAGCAACTGTCGGATGTACCAGGTGTAGAGCAGCGATAGGAGTGCAAAGTTGGTGATAAGAATACCCGGCGTCATCCATTGCCAGCCGTCGAATTTCCAGTCAGAGAGGGGCCACAGCACCGGAGTCGGGAAAAAGGCATACGAATGTAAAGGCACGTCGGCCAGGACATGGAGCCCCCACGCTCCCAGTTCACAGACCGGTCGTTTCAGAAAAAGCCATGTCAGGAAAAAGACCGTGAGAAATATGACGAAGCTATGAGTGTAATGATAGAGGTGATGGACATATTGAGGAATGGTTGATTCCGGGGGAGTGCCATGACTGAAATCGGGCTTCGGCGACAAGCCGAATGTGGCAGCGACGTACAGGACTCCGAAGGAAAATAGATCGGGCGTCATCCCGATGGCGAATGCCAGCCAGAAACTCGATCGGTTTTTACGTCCGAACGCAATTGAACCCCAGAGGCCGTGTGATACGAAGTCCATCAGATCCTCTCCCAGGTGTGAACCGGCGATATTCTACGTGGTCGTGTTCTCTCCGGTCCATGGCGGTATTGCCCGAAAGCGAACCAACGGTCGATTCACCCAGAGGGAAAGGATGTAGACTGTAAACGCGCCGTCTCAAAACAGACTCCGACACGTTGGTATGGTGAACCTGCTCCACGCAGACTCTCCCTTTGTCTTCTGAACGATTTTTTAATCGTTTGATGAAATGAGGTTCTTGCGGAATGTCAGTATCGGCAACGTACCGGGTGAGCAGCTCGATGAGATGCTCAGTGGTGAGCATAGGCAAAGTAGACCGCTTCGGCGAACGTTCGATACTCACGGAAATCTATCGGGCCGGAGTCGGCGGGGAGAGGGACACGGTCGAAGAGATAGGTCAGTCTTACAGATCGTCCGGTCACTTTGGCTAGACGAGCGAGCATGCGAGGGCCAATTTCATCGCGATCTTGAAAGGCGAAGACTACATCCCTTTTTCCTGGTCGTTGGAGGATGCGATGTGACCCGGTGGAGCGCTTGATCTGCCAGCCGATCCGAAGAAGTAGTGCGCAGAGGATGCGAGAAGCCTGTGTTGAAGGCCAGCGGCTCATGCCGCAATGAAGGAAACGCTCAGCAATTCCTCAAGGGACTGCTTCATTGTGTTCGAGACGGTCGGCCATGGTTCGGAGCGCAAGAGCCTGCACGGCAGCAAGGGCGGCAGCGCGAGTTTGACCATAGGCCATCACACCGGGTAGTGCCGGAACTTCGCTGATCCACCGACCGTCTTCTTCTTGTTCTAATTCGATCTTAAATCGAGAAACGGCTCCCATTGAAGCGCCTTTATAAGTTTATGGCTCCTAGGCTATGCCTGGAGCGTGCAAAAAAATCAAGGAACTGTTAACTAATGTCCACCCATTTTAGAAATGGCCGCGTTCTCCTCCATTGGTCTGTCGACGGTCATACCCACTTCCGTTGGACCATCCCCCCTCTAAGAGAAGTCAGAACGTTCCGATCCGTTGGTACAATCGGCGCGCACACCATTGTGTAGCGATTTCACCCAAAGGCCGTAAACCGAATGTTCGGAAGGTCAGTTGCTCCATAATTCGCAGCCACGGAACGTGGTAACCATTTCTCCAGCCCGCTGAGTCGGCACAACGGTGGATCCCATGAACAATTCGGGACCGCAATGGGCGCACAAGAGTTCCGCCGCTTCTGTGAATGGGGCGCCGACCGACAGTGGCCTGATCTGTTTCCTCATCATTGCTCGATTCCATGACCTCCCTGCCGATGGCTCACAGCTGCGGCATCAGTTTGCACAATCCGGACGATTGTTCTCCGATGCTGAGCTCCTCCGTGCCGCTAAACATCTCGGATTGAAAGCCGGTCTCCTCAAGACCACATGGAACAAACTCCAGGGAACACCACTGCCTGCCATGGCAAAGCGGGCTGATGGCCGCTATGTCGTGCTGGCGAAGGTCGAAGGAGAGAAGGTACTGGTCCAGGATCCAGTCGAAGCACGGCCGCTCGTCTTCTCTCGTGAACAATTTGAAGCGACATGGAGCGGGGACCTACTGCTCTTTATCAAACGAGCCCATGTCCGCCCGCAAGATCTCACGTTCGATTTCACTTGGTTCATTCCGGCCATCGTCAAGTACCGAAAATTTTTCGGGGAAGTGTTGATCGCCTCGTTCTTTCTTCAACTCTTCGCCTTGTTGACGCCGCTCTTTACACAAGTCGTCATCGATAAAGTACTCGTACATAAGGGATTCACGACGCTCCATGTGTTGGCGATCGGTATGATCACGCTGGCGGTCTTCGAGGCGATTGTCGGCGGGCTCCGGACCTACTTGTTTTCGCATACGACGAATCGGATCGATGTCAGTCTGGGCGCTCAACTCTTCAGACATATCCTGGCCCTTCCCATGTCCTATTTTGAAGCCCGACGCGTCGGTGATACGGTCGCCCGCGTACGTGAGTTGGAACAGATCCGCCAATTCTTGACCAGCCATTCCGTGACGGTGGTGCTGGACGTCGTGTTCACCGCCGTCTTCCTGACGGTCATGTGGGTATACAGTCCCACGCTCACGCTCGTCGTCATGGCTTCGCTTCCGGTCTATGCGTTGCTGTCGATCGCCATTACTCCGGCAATCCGAGCCCGCTTGCATGAAAAGTTCAATCGAGGTGCAGAAAACCAGGCGTTCTTAGTCGAAGCGGTCAGCGGAATCCGGACCGTCAAAGCTATGGCGGTCGAATCTCCGCTGGTGCGGAGATGGGAAGAACAACTGGCCGGTTATGTGCGGGCGAGTTTTCGCGCGACGAGCGTGATGATGATAGCCGGTCAATCAGCGACCTGTGTCCAAAAGGTGACCACCGTCGCGGTGCTGTGGCTGGGTGCCTATCGTGTGATTGATGGAGATCTGAGTATAGGCCAGTTGATCGCCTTCAACATGCTGTCGGCACAAGTGACCGGGCCACTTCTACGATTGGTGAATCTCTGGCAAGAATTTCAACAAGTGGGCATCTCGATGCAACGGTTGGGGGACGTGCTCAACACTCAGCCCGAACCATCGTATAACCCGAATCGAACGACGTTGTCTCGGGTCAGGGGGCAGGTACGATTCGAAGAAGTCACGTTTCGGTACCGGCCGGATGGACCGGAAGTCGCTCGGAAGATGTCATTTTCCGTTGAGCCTGGACAGGTCATCGGCATCGTCGGACGTTCGGGGTCCGGGAAAAGCACCATTGCCAAGTTGTTGCAGCGTCTCTATGTGCCGGAGCGGGGGCGCATTTTGGTGGATGGAGCGGATTTGGCGCAGGTCGATCCTGCATGGCTGCGCAGACAAGTGGGAGTCGTGCTCCAGGAAAATTTCCTGTTCAACGGTTCGGTCCGAAGCAACATCGCGCTGACCGATCCGGGGTTGGCGATGGAGCAGGTGATTCAGGCAGCGCAACTGGCCGGTGCCCATGAGTTCATCATGGAGTTGGCGGAGGGCTATGACACCCTGATTGGAGAGCACGGATGCACGCTCTCAGGAGGGCAGCGCCAACGGATCGCCATTGCGCGGGCCTTGGTTGCGAATCCACGTATTCTGATTTTCGATGAGGCGACCAGTGCATTGGATTACGAATCCGAAGCGGTGCTCCAACGGAACATGGCGCAGATCTGCAAGGAACGTACGGTTTTTATCATTGCGCATCGGCTGAGTACGGTGCGGCCCGCGCATCGCATCTATGTCGTCGACAAAGGAGAGATTGTCGAGGAAGGATCGCATGATGAACTCCTTCGTCTTGACGGGTTCTATGCACGATTACAGATGCACCAGATAGGCAAGGGATAGAGGTCTCTCAGATGGTCTTTCGGGCGTTCGGCAGACATTGGACAGTGTGGAAGGCAGCGTGGCAGGCCGAATCGCAAGGGGTCAGGAACCCTTCCGACGCTGCAAGAGGCACGGTTCCTGACCCCCTTTCTGCGGAATTTCTACCGGCGGTGTTGGAAGTCCAGCAGAGTCCCCCATCCCCGATCGGCCGAGCGCTTCTCTGGACGATCTTGGCCGCCTTTACTGCGGCAGGGTTGTGGACCATGTTGGGGATGGTCGATATTGTGGCCACGGCGCACGGCAAGATCATTCCCAGCGGCTACTCGAAGATCATCCAGCCGTACGAAGCAGCGGTCATTGCCTCCATCCAGGTGCAGGATGGGCAAGCCGTGAAGCAGGGCGATGTGCTGATCGAGCTCGATTCAACTCTCAACCGTGCCGACTATGATCGGGCGTTCAATGAATACCGAGCGACGAAAGTGGACGCGGCCAGGTTGAGGGCTCTGATCAAGAGACAAGCCACTTTCGAGACACCTCCCGGTGCAGACAGGGCCTACGTCGTGCTGCAAAAGCAGTTGCTGCACGACCAGCTGGCCGAGTATCAAGCCAAGATCGCAGCTGCACAGCATCTGGTCGATCAACGTCAAGCTGCGCTCGAACAAACGAAAGAGAACATTCTCCGTTTGGAAGCTACGGTGCCGATGGAGACCGAACGCGCTGAAGCCTACAAGAAATTGCTTGAACACGAAGCGGTCACCAAGATGGATTTCCTGCAGGCCGAAGGGCAGCGGATCGACAAGGCGCAAGAGTTGGCTGGGCAAAAGCAGAAGCTCCAACAGGACCGGGCGGCGCTTGCGGAAGCCGAAAAGCGCTACCGGGCCATGGCGTCGGAGTTTCAGCAGACGAAACAGGCGGAACTGTCGGCCCTTGAAACCAAAGCGGCTTCCCTTTCGCAAGAAGTTACGAAAGCGGGTCAAAAGGCTGGTTTGCAGCGGCTGATCTCGCCGATCGACGGCGTCGTGCAGCAGTTAGCGGTGCATACCGTCGGTGGTGTCGTCACTCCGGCGCAGCAGCTGCTCATTGTCGTGCCTCAAGACCATCCAGTCGAAGTGGAGGCGCAAGTCGAAAATAAAGATGTGGGATTTGTGCATGACGGACAGCCGGTTGAGATCAAGGTCGAAACATTTCAGTTCACATTGTACGGCACGGTTCCGGGTCATGTGCTGACGGTTTCTGACGATGCGGTCTCTCTCGAAAAGGTCGGACTCGTCTACCCAACCAGAGTCAGTATGGATCGATCGACGATCCTGGTCGATCGCAAGCAGGTGAATCTTTCGCCTGGGATGGCGGTGACTGTCGAGATCAAGACCGGTCAACGCCGTATCATCGAATATCTACTCAGCCCCTTGCTCAAATCTCTAAAAGAAAGTCTGAGGGAGCGGTAACGGATGGTCCCAACGCCAGCGCTGCTTGGGCTCTGTCTGCTTGTCGTTCCCGTGCTCGAACCGGGCCTGATCCAGGCCGGTATTTCAGCCGGAGAGTCCGGTAGCCCAGCTCGGTCACGTATACTTCAACCGCTCAATCTTACCTTGAAAGGGGCGTTGGCGGCGGCGATCAACAACAACCCGGACGTGCTTCTGTACAAAGAGCGGATTCGAGAGGCCCAAGGCCAAGTACAGACGCAATGGGGCGCGATGCTCCCCAACATTTCGGCCGATGTCAGGCAAACCAGGCGGACACAGTTTCTTGGAACGATCGGCTTGTCTCCGGTGCGTACCGATCCATTCAGCACTTTCGATACCAGAATCAGCGCAACGCAAAACCTGTTCAGTCTCAGCTTGATTCAGCGCTGGCGGGCCTCGCGTGAATCTCTGCGCGTGACGGAACAGGAATCGGAAACAAAACGGTTCGACACAATGGCCACGGTGGCCCTGGTCTACATGGAAGGATTGAAGGCCATGGCCATGGTCAACATACATGAGGCGAATCAGCGGGTCATGAACGAATTACTCGACACTGTCAGGCAGCGACAACGTGGCGGAGTCGCCACGGGCCTCGATATCGCCCGACTGGAGGCGCAATTAGCGGCTGAGCGGCAACAGGGATCATCGGCGCGGTATGATCTTGAACATGCCAAACTGAGCCTCATCAATCTACTTGCGCTGCCTACGGAGATACCGCTTGTCTTGACCGATGAATGGGTGACGGACGTGCGGGGCGTACCGACGCCGCAGGGGGCGGTGGAGGAGGCATTGAATCAACGGCCGGAAATTCAGGCACAGTACACCCGGGTGAAAGCCTCCGAATTGACGTACTCCTCTATCACGGGGGAACGAGTACCGTCGCTCGTCGCCCAAGGAGATTATGGACTTGTCGGCAACCGTTGGAACAACATCCTCGACACCTACAATATGGCATTGATCCTCCAGATTCCAATCTTTGACGGAGCCCAGCGTGAGGGCCGCATCGCCCAAGCCCGAAGCCAGTGGGAGCAAGAATCATTACGCATGAGAGCGGTGCTCAACCAAGTCAAAATGGAAGTACATGATGCCCTCGCTTCGCTTACTGCGGCGCAAGAGCAGGTGAGCATCGCACAGGCCGGTTTACAGATGGCGACCAAGGAACTGGATCTTGCGCGAGAACGTTATGTCGTTCTTAGCTCTACCGGTCACTTTGAACTCACCAATGGACTCTCATCGGTGACCCGTGCCAGGGAAAACCTCGTCACCGCGCTCTTCCAGCTCAATGCCGCCAGGGTCAATCTGGCTCGTTCGACGGGAAGTCCACATGCACTGAACTAAAAGCTGTTGGGAGAGCGAACACACCGGCCAAGCTATTGGGCGGCTGTTCAGTCGCTGATTCCATTAGCCGAGATCCACCCTGATCGCTTCTTGGTCGGCCGTCGCTTAGTCCATGCGGTCCCTGGTTTGGCGACAACCTGTATGGTTAGTTTCCCAGTCGATCCAGTCAAATGGTCTAGAGTCTGCATTACCTTGACTTGATCTAGTCATTCACTCAGACTCCCCATCATGTACGATCAATCTGAAAGTGACCTGTTGCGCACGTTGGCCGATCGGACAGGGATTGCCGCCGACTACTACGACATTGCCGGAACGCATCATGTGACGACCGACGAGACGCGACGGGCCATCTTGGCTGCCATGAATCTGCGGGTCGCGAATCGCGAGGAGCTTATTGCGGAACTAGAGGCATGGGATAATCGTTGGTGGCTGCGAGGCTGTGAACCCGTCCATGTGCTTCGGTTGGGGCGAGACGCAGGTACTTGGTCGTGGTATGGGCCATGTGAGAGATCGGGCGATTCGGCTCTTCAGGTCCAGTGGGCACTCTATGCGGAGAACGGAGAAACGCAATGTGAGCGAGGGGAGGGGCCTGGTCTCAGAATCGAAGAGTCCCGCACGATTCAGGGACGCAGGTTTGTTCGTGTCGCATTGGCGTTTCCGCAAGACCTGCCGCTTGGCTATTACTCAGTCAAAGCCCACGCAATGAGAGACGGCACGAATACGGAATCCACGCTCCGCCTCATCGTCGCGCCGGAGCGCTGTTACATTCCCGATGAACTTCAGCAGGGTGTTCGATGGTGGGGCGTGGCCTTGCAGCTCTATTCATTGCGGAGCCATCACAATTGGGGAGTCGGCGATTTTCGAGATCTGACCGCCGTCATCGAATGGGCGGGAAAACGTCTGGGCGCTGCGATAGTCGGGGTGAATCCCCTCCACGCTCTCAAGAATGCCAAGCCCTATCATATCAGTCCCTATTCACCCAGCAGCCGCCTGTTTCTGAACGACTTGTATATCGATGTCACCCAGGTTCCAGAGTGCTGGATGGGCCCGGATGTGCAAAGCCGGCTTGCCGACCCCTCATTTCGTGCAAGGATCGACGCGGCTCGGCGATGCGAGTTTGTGGACTACGACGCGGTGAAGTCGATGAAACGCGAGGTGCTCGATCTCTGCTATCGCATATTTCTGCGGGAGAACTTCGAAGGCGTTGAACCTGAGTTGAAACCAAAAACCGATCGGGGGAGAAGCTTCCATTGTTTCACGGAGCGAGAAGGGGAATCCTTGATGCACTATGCGTTGTTTCAAGCTCTGGAGGAGGAGCGGCACTCCGCATCCTCCACTTCGACGGTCTGGGAGGACTGGCCGGAGGCCTACCGCACTTGGAGATCGGATGCCCTGGAAGAGTTTCGTCGTCGGCAGATGCCGCGGGTACGATTCTTTCAATATCTGCAATGGTTGGCCGCGGAACAGCTGCTGGAGGCAGCGAAGAAGACCCACGAGGCCGGTATGCCGATCGGCTTGTACCATGACTTCGCCCTGGGAAGCGAGCGCTATGGCGCCGATGGATGGCTGAACCAAGACGTATTGGCATTCAAGGCCGATTGCGGTGCGCCTCCCGATGCGTTTGCCCCTGAGGGACAGAATTGGGGAATTTCTCCGCTCGATCCATTGCGTCTGCGCGCGAGCGGATACCGATACTTTATCGAATTGCTCCGCAATATTCTCCGCTACGGAGGAGCGATACGGATCGATCATGTCATGGCGCTCTTCCGACTGTTTTGGATTCCCCGTGGTCTTCCGCCCGCGATGGGAACGTACGTACATTACCGGGATGACGAACTGCTGGCGATCTTGGCGCTGGAAAGTGTGCGTGCGAAGGCAGTGGTGATCGGTGAAGACCTAGGAACCGTTCCCGATTGGGTACGCGATCGACTCGGAACAGCCGGAGTCTTCTCGTATCGGGTCTTCTATTTTGAGCGAGAACCCGGGGGAAGTTGGAAGTCTCCGGCTCACTATCCCGCACAGTCTCTTGCCGTTGTGACAACCCACGATCTTCCGACATTGAGTGGATATTGGGAAGGTGTGGATATCGAAACTCGATCCGCGCTGGGCCTCGTTCCTTCGGAGGACGTTCGAAATACGATGTGGGCGGAGCGGCATCGGGAAAAGGCGGGAATTCTTGCTGCATTGAAGTCGGAAGGACTCCTGCCCTCGGGAGTCCACGATGATCCGACCCAGGTGCCGATGATGACGACCGACTTGATGGAAAGCATTCATCAATATCTGGCCCGGACACCCGCATCCATCGTCTTGGCCAATATTGAAGATGTTATCGGCACCCGATGCCAGACCAATTTTCCGGGGACGGTGGACCAACACCCGAATTGGTGTCGAAAATTGAGCCTGACGGTGGAGGACTTGGTCCAAGACTCCCGATTTGAACGACTCGCGTCTCTGTTGCGTTTGACCAGACCTCTTGTGTAAGTACTTCCGTGAAGGATCCTGCTCGTTATCGATGTTCTCAATTCAGAAATTGTGATCCTCGGCCAGGCGGAGCGAGTCGATGATTGCCATGACGCATCGTGACCGCCTCATGCTTGCCATCGCGGCCGCTTGTTTTCTCATCATCTTGATCATTGAAGTATTCGCTCCGGTCAATGTCGTCGGGGCGTATGGATACGTATTGCCTATCTTGTTGGTAACCACCCTTCGGAATAGAACCATCATGTTGGTGACGGTGCTGGCCTGTGTCATTGCGACCTATTCCGGGCTACTCCAACCGACGAAGCCGGGCCGATTTCAAGCCGCCGTCATCAATCGGAGCGTCGTCGTCGGCGTCTTGCTGTCGGTGGCGTACCTGGGTGTGAGCTGGGAAGAGCGGAAGGCGCGAGAGGAAGCGGCGAGGGCGGCACTGGCCCGAGAAACCGAGAATCTGCTCAAAGCCAACACGCTGCTGGTCCAGGCGAAGGATCAGCTGAACCGGTCGGAACGGTTGGCTGCGGTGGGTCAGCTGGTGGCGTCTGTGGCGCATGAAGTGGGCACGCCGCTTCACTCGATCGCGTGGCATGTCCAGGCTCTGGCCGAGGAGCCTGGTGCGACGCCCGAGACGAGAAAGCGTGTGGCCATCATCGATGATCAGCTCACGAGAGTCGTTCGAATCATTCAGGATTTACTGTCTTCTACCCGGCCTCGCCAACCCGAACCGCAATGGCTTCCTGTGGAGGAAGTGATCAGCCCTTCGGCGGTTCTGATGGAGCCGGCATTCCATGAGAAAGGGATCGATCTGATGGTCGACATTCCAAAGGACCTTCCTCTGGTTTGGGCGGACAAGGAAAAAATTCACCAGGCATTGGTGAACGTCCTGACCAATGCGCTTGCCGCAACACCCGCACAGGGGAAAGTGACCGTCATGGTAGGAAGTCGAGAGGCATCGTCGGCCGAACTGGACCGTGGTCGGCTTGTCGCAGACGGCATGTCGCCGTTAATGATTACGGTCGTGGTACAGGACACAGGATGCGGCCTGCCGGAGCAGGACGTACAGAAAGCCTTTGAACCTTTTTTTACGACGAAGGCGGTTGGCAAGGGAACCGGCTTGGGGCTATTCTTGAGCCGCGAATCGGTGGTGGCTCACGGCGGGAGCCTGGCGATGGCCAGTGAGATCGGGCGAGGCACGACTGTAACGATGACGTTACCGGCGATGCGAAGTGAATCCATTCATACGAGGGAGGAAGTGTAATGCAACCAGCGACGATTCTGGTGGCCGACGACGATGTGGTTGCACGTGAGTTGCTGGCGGAGGCTCTCAGGAAGGAAGGGTATCATGTCGAGGCCTTTGCCGGCGGAGAAGAAGTGATCGCGCGTGGACGCCAGGGGAGGGTCGATTTGGTGTTGACGGACATCCGTATGGGCGCGGTGGATGGGCTGACGGTTTTGCGGGAGTTCAAACGAGTGAGTCCGAATACGGCCGTGGTGGTGCTCACCGCGTTCGGCTCTCTGGAAGGCGCGATCGAAGCGATTAAGCAGGGCGCCTACGATTACCTGGCGAAGCCGTTCAAGAAAGAGGACATCAAGCTGGTGGTCAAACGGGGGCTGGATCACTGTCGATTGCTCCAAGAGAATGCGCGGTTCAGAGAAGAGCTGAAGAGTAAAGGCGAGTGGTCTCCATTGGTCGGAAGCAGCACGGCGATGTTGGAGGTATATAAGTTGGTCGCGCGTGTGGCGGAAAGCAAAAGCACGGTACTGCTCCAAGGAGAAAGCGGTACCGGCAAAGAACTCATTGCGCGGGCCATTCATACGAATGGCCCGCGCCGGGATAAACCGTTCATCCCGGTCAATTGCGGTGCGTTGCCCGATACCTTACTGGAATCGGAAATGTTCGGATATGAGAAAGGCGCTTTCACCGGCGCAGCTGGGACTAAGGTCGGGCTCTTTGAATCAGCCAACGGAGGGACGCTATTTCTCGACGAGATCGGTGAGCTCGGACAAGCGTTACAAGTGAAGTTGTTGCGGGTCATGCAGGATCAGGAAGTCCGCCGGGTCGGGGGCACGACATCCACCAGAGTGGATGTCCGGATCATTGCCGCAACCAATCGAGATCTTGAACAGTTGGTGAAGGAAGGAAAGTTTCGGGACGATCTCTTCTACCGGTTGAAAGTCGTTCCGATCACGTTGCCGTCATTGGTCGATCGGCGGGAGGACATTCCGATGCTGGTGCATCACTTTTTACAAAAGTGTGCGGCAGGCACAGACCATGCGGTACGGGGAGTCTTGCCGGAAACTATGGCCTTGTTGACCCAATATCGATGGCCTGGCAACGTTCGAGAGCTTGAAAATGCGATTGAACGTGCCGTGTCATTAAGCCACGGCCCTCTGCTGACGCCGGATGATTTACCTGAAGTGATTCGCCGGAGTACAACGACTGAAACCGATACACGACTTTCGCAAGTCGATCAGCTTGATGAGGTATGTCTAACATTAGAAGAAGTGGAAAAACGCCATTTGACTCGCGTGCTCAAGGAAACGAAGGGGAATAAGGTGAAGGCTGCTAAAATCCTCGGCATCGACAGACGAACGCTCTACCGTATGGCAGAGCGTTTCGGTCTGGATCTTGGAGAAGAGGCTGAAGGAGCGGAAAAAGAACCTGTCTAAGGCTTCGATCCGTAAAAGGTCTGTGTTGTGTAGGTGTCCTGTACGATTTTTAGCTCGTTCTTGATTAATCGCAGTTTGTTTTCCGCACTTTGAGGAACTTGCGGTGCGGTGGGACCCCACCCTTGGAACATCGTTTGCTTACCTTCCGACGAGATTTGCAGACGGAGGTGGGAGCTCTGCTCAGTTTCTGGCGTCACGGACGCTTCGGCACGGCTTCTGACAACGCCTAGCCGCCCCTTCACCAGCCAATCATAGATACTGGGCTGCTCGTCCCTGTAGTCTGTCTGTAACTGAGATCCGTCTTTCCAGTCCACATCATAGTCATCATCATCAAGGACTTTCGTCACTGCCGCCTTCACCTGGTCTGCCGGGGCAGGCAATGTCACGTCGACGACATCAGGCTCGACAGGACGCTGAACATTGGCACATCCAAAGGCGAATAGGGTGAGGGCGACGATAGCGAGACAGTCCTTTCGGATCATTTTGTTCTGGCCTCCTTCAGACGGTAGACGAGGTGAGTATCGGTCTGCGTCACTCCTTCTATATGATGTATACGACTCAAGACCAGTTGGGTCAAGGCATCTTGGTCCGGTATGTCGGCTATGGCGATGATGTCCGGCTTGCCCCAACAAGGATCAATCGTTTTTATCTCTTTAATTTCACCTAACGCTTTGACTACCGCTGCGGTTTGTCCAGGTAAAACATTGATCAGCACATATGCCCGGTCCGACATGCCTTGATCTCCCGGAGCGGGACCATGAATCGTATAGGGAATTGCCCCGGAAGTGGGCTGCTTTATAGCAAAGTCATTTTGCCCTGTCAACTCCGGCTTGGACTTCATAGCTTTCGAGGGCGACATGATAGAAGGAATCCTCTTTAAATTTGGTTTGGCCATGGTCTCACTTTGGCGCAACAAGCACTTCGATCCGACAGTGCTCGCTGACGCTTGTTAAGGTTGTTTCCAGCCGCTTCGGGCTTCCGATTCGGCCTTCCGGATCGTACATGAAGCAAAACAAAGTAGAGCATTTCCCTTGAGCGCTATAATAAGCAGAGTCTGCAGCGACCTGATCGGCGAGTTCCTTCATCGTCAATCCGGATCTGGTCTTCTTCGCCACCACGGCGATCTGATCCCGATTGACAAGGAGCGTCGTTCTCGAGGCGCCTCCTGTATATGGGGGTGTCCATTCATCGGTCGCTACTTCGTCGAACTCCACCTTCAACAACGCGCACAAGAGGTCCTGTAGGTCGTAATCATCGTCGACCTCAAGTGTCGGACGATAGTCTCTGCGAAGACGGAGGTGACGGGCTACGGAGTGGAAACGATGACAGACTTTCCGAATGAGATGGAGTGGGTCCTGATTAAGTGTGGAATCAAGTGTGGATTCAACCAACCGCGTGCGGCTCGGACTGATCGCTGGCTTATCTAACGGCGGGCTTTGCGGAATAGGCACAACAGAGTGAGTTGCCTCAGACTGCATCAACTCGGTACTCAATACGGATGCCGGAGTATTGATGTAATGTTGAACCGGTATTGAAGGAGATGCCGGAGCCACTGCCGGTGATGGCGGAACCTGTTTCGGTCCGTCGAGCGTTAATGGCATCGGTTGGGTGAATGGAATTGACTCCGGTGGAGGAGATGGATTTGTGCTTGACGCGGAGATAAGAGGAGCCTGTGGCTCGGATGTCACAGAGATAGGCGTCGGACTAGGTGTTGAGGCTGCCGCAGAGAGTGGAGGCAGTGTCGGTGCCGGGATCGAAGTCGAAGTTGGAGTCAGTATTGGAGTCGGGATCTGAGGTGCTGGTGCTATAGGTTGTGTTTGAGGAGTGGGTGTGACAAGGGAAATCGACGGTCCCACATTCGCCGTCATGGCCACGGCGACCGTCATCGGTATAGCCGCTTGCGCTGTCGAGGTGGTCGGTGTCGTAGGAAAGACGAGCACCGGACGAGCAGTGTTGGTTACGTTTGCCTCATGTGATGGCTCCGGTTTTGGTGGCGGCTTGAGTCCTTGAAGTTCCAGTTTCCGGTCCTCCAGGGTGTGTATAAGATCTTTAATGACGGTAAGGGTCTGTGCCGCCTCACCCCTGTCCGCTGTGCGAATCCTGAAGTTCCGATACGTTTGGAATTCGTGAGAGCGTTCACCGAACGTCTGTCGCAGGCATTCACGAAATTGCAGCTCGGCTTTGCTTTGTGCCGCATCACGGTAAGGGAACCCCTCTTGGCTGATGTCATTGATTGCAGCCAGAACTTCATGAAACTTGTTGATTCCGTGCGTAATCTCTTCGAGGAGAGCGGTTTTCGATCGAGACCGTTGATGTTCCGCTGCGCGCGTCCGTGCCATGGGCTGTGTGAAAAAGTCTAGCCGAGGGGGGAATACCTGGCAAGAAAACAACCGGTTTTGACAAGTGGGCCGGTCCGGCAGGACGTTCACATGCGCAAGTCTTACATGAATTCAACAGAGCTTGGAGGAATTATCCCAACGAGGAAACGGCCGGTGAAAGACAAAGGGTAAATTCACTGAGCGCGTTGGGATAGCTATTTCTGGACACAGAACTCGATGAGTTTCGATCACTACATAATTATTAATATTGCAAGTCTGGGGCTGGCCAAGTCTTGATTGCAGTCACACTGCGACAAGAGGGCGAGACATGATACCGACAGCATTCGATGGAAGGACTCAGCGGTGCTGCGTGTGACGAAGCCGGTCATCGTAATCTATCTCTGACCGGTGTGGATGTTTGCGCACATGGAACACTACATCGAGTGTTGGTGCTGATGTTCACCGTGCTCACCGGTGTGTTGATGGTCATGGTGCCCGGTGTCGGAGCCATGGTCGTGAGCATGTGCATGTTCGTGCTCATGTTCGTGGTTGTGAGTCTGAGCCGACCCGTGCATGTGTTCATGACTGTGGAGATGCTTATGAGAATGGGAACCTTTCATGGGTGGTACTCCTTTCAGACGGACATTCTCTCATGATACCACGCTTTCTTGAGTCATGAAATACGAGTCACGATTCCATTCCTTGCCTTTCTTGGCGTCTATTCCACCAACATGAATTAACACAGTGGTGGCCGTTTCTTGACATCCCGATCACGGGGCTCAATGATATGCCCTCTCCGTGAAAAGAATTGGCTCACCATCTTGTACGCACTCCCGGAACTACCTTGCACCAAGGAGGACCATATGAAGCGTTCCTCTCATACACAGGCCAAAGCGTTGGCCATGGCGTTGACCTTCTGCCTCGTGCCGGTCTGGCCGGCGTTCGCGACCACCTACACGTCCACGCCGATCAAGCACCTGGTGATCCTCTTTCAGGAAAACGTCTCCTTCGATCATTACTTCGCGACCTATCCGAATGCCACGAATCCTCCGGATGAGCCTGTCTTTCACCCGAAGGCGGGTACGCCGACGGTCAACGGGCTTTCCGGCAGTTTGCTGACCAACAACCCGAATACCACCAATCCCGCCAATGGGGCCCACGCGATCAACCCCTTCCGCCTTGATCGTTCGCAAGCCTCCACCTGTGATCAAAACAACAATTACGGTCCGGAGCAGCAAGCGATCGATCAAGGCCTCATGGACCTGTTTCCAGGGAGCGTGGGGATGGGCCAAAGTAGCTCCTGCTCCGCCATCTTCTCCTATGGAAAGGATAAGGGTCTTGTCATGGGCTATTTCGACGGCAACACCGTGACAGCGTTGTGGAACTACGCGCAGCATTTTGCAATGAACGACAATTCCTACAGCACCACGTTCGGCCCCTCGACTCCAGGCCTGCTCAACCTTGTGTCGGGCAATACCTATCCGGCTATCCCGAGCGCCTCGAATGCCAAGATTGTGCCCAATAACAGCGGGCCCGGTACGATTGTCGGCGATCTCGATCCCACCGGCGATGTCTGTTCCACTGGAACGACGGTACAGATGACGGGGAAAAACATTGGCGACCTCTTGAACAAAGCCGGGGTGAGCTGGGGCGCATTCATGGGCGGCTTTGACTTGACCGCGATCAACCCGAACGGGACGAGCGGCTGCAAACGGTCGAGCTCAGCAAGCCCGTCGAATAACGGCCCGATAGCGGACTACATTGCCCATCACGCGTTCTTCCAATATTACGCTTCGACAGCAAACCCCAGACACGTGCGTCCTGCTTCTGTGTCGGAAATCGGCCATAGCGGGCCAGCCAACCATAATTACGACCTTCAGGACTTCTATGTCGCTCTGCAACACGGATACCTTCCAGAGGTCAGCTTCGTGAAGGCGATTGCCGCGCAGGACGGCCACGCCGGCTATTCTGACCCGCTGTTGGAGCAGTCATTCCTCGTGAAAACGATCAACGCGATCATGCAGTCGAAGTACTGGAACGAGACGGCCATCGTCATCCTATACGATGATTCTGATGGCTGGTACGATCACCAGATGCCCCCGATCGTCAATTCGTCGGTGGTCAACACCGGGGTCGTGAATGATAGCGATGAGTTGAACGGGCCCGGCGTCTGCGGGCACGGCACCTCGCTGGGTGGGGTTCAAGGACGCTGTGGCTATGGCCCCCGGCAGCCGCTTCTGGTGATCTCTCCCTTCGCAAAGGCGAATTTCGTCGATCATACGCTGACCGACCAAAGCTCCGTCTTGCGCTTTATCGAGGACAATTGGGGCACCGGCCCAATCGGTGGAGGCTCTTTCGATCAACTCGCCGGCTCGCTCCTCAATATGTTTGACTTCCGTAGTAACACCCGTACTCGTCCGCTCTTTCTTGATCCGAGCACTGGACGGCCCGTGCAGCACCAACAATAAAACCCTGGACAGACGCGGCGATGCCTCACATGTGTCGTGCCGGTTCAGACTGAGAGGGAACACCGGTGTCGTCGGGGACGCGCATGAAGCACTCTGCTGGACAGCTCGTTGGTAGCTTCTGGGGATGTCCAGCGAGCCCATGGGGTTGTTTGTACGTCACCTCTCGATGTCCCGTGCTCGCCTAAATGTCGACACGTAATCTTTGATTTCACGGTTCAATGCGGCGGCAACAGACGTTCAGAGCCTCCCCTCCGCTGTTGAAACGCCGCTGGCATGGCCCAACGATATATGACCTCTATACCATAACAATCAAGAAGCAGCGGGAAAAGTGTAAAGAACGCAGAAATAAAGGACAAGAGCGGGACAGAATCAGTCATTCTCCATGCGCGATGATGCACTCCCTTCCCACGCCATGAAATTTGACTACCTGATACTCGAGTCTCCTTAATTTTGTTATACCGCCAAGGCGCATCGCTTCACCCCCGTTCAAGTCAAGTCTGCGACCAAGTCCGATCGGGTCAAGGGGAAGACACTCCTGACCTTGCTTCGCGTCGCTAATAGACGGATTGAGATTATCGTATAGTAATGACTTGGAAGACTCGCAGCCCGAGAGGAGTGGCAGGACCATGGCGATCAGCATCACTGGTCTCTTCATGATGACCTTTCCCAGAAGACCGGCGGTCCTCTCTTCATAGTCATAGAATACTATCGAGAGATGCTATCGCATGAACCTCTTAACCACCATGAGCAAAACCCCTAAAAACTTCTCTTGCGCGCCAGAATCAGGTGCCAGTGCGGGATCGGAATGAATGAGGGGAACGAACTGCTGGCCGTTAGACCCGAATAAGACGCGTCTGAGTGTTCCACACCTCAGCTCCGGCTATGGCTTTTGCTAGCTGCGGATGGAGGAGAAATGAATATAGACTACAAATAGTCTGCTATTTGGAGGGACACATGAATGATGAGATGACGAAGGAGCGTACGTCTCTACACGGTGTTCTCATGTATGGGCTCCTTGGTGGCATGTTCCTGTTGTCGGGCTGCTCCACAACAGAGGGTACGACCGACGCGACGGCCGATTTGACCAAGGCGCCCTTCGAGGCGACCACGGCGCTCACGGATGGCACCTCGAAAGCCGTCGGCGACTTGCTTGAACCGACGAAGAAGTTCCTCTCAAGCACCACTCCAGGATCAGCCGCGATTGACCGCTTCACTCGGGCCAGGGAAAAAACCGAACTGTTTGTCGGCTTTTCGTATGAGCATTTGCGGGCAGAAGTTGCTCGCGGATCCGGCGAACACGTGGCGTCTCTCGCTGTCCTTGCAGGCATTCCGGCGGAGCACCAGGCTCAATTTCAAGAGAACCTGCGCGATAGCTATTCGACGCTGTTTCACGAATCCCTTCCGTCTCGTGAAGCGCGGGTTCGTCTGGTGAACGTAGCCTGGGCTGCAGGATTGGGACGGCTGGAATCCGATACGATCATGCATCAAGAGACCGGCATCTCGAATGTAGACCTGCAGCTTGGCACGTCTCGGAAATCGATGGCGATTATGTCCCAGCACTGAGTCACGTCTGAGGGCGACGGTACGGTGTTCGGGTGGTTGTGTGGTGTAGAGAACGGTCTCTAGCCCAGCCTCCACCCATCTCAGTTCACCGAAAACCAGATCGGACGATGCACCAGAAGCGGTTGTAGGTGGAGGGGGGTTGTCCTGTCGCGATGGCCAGGTGCCGACTCAAAAAACACGCCTGAACAAACCACCCCGGGGTGGTTCTGAAAAATTTCTGACTGGATCCCCTTGAAATAGAGAACTTGTCTAAAGGAAACCCGACGCATAGCCATTGATTTAGCTCAAGTGGCTTATGAGGGCGATTAGTCAGGACTGGACTCTATGTTAAGGCCACCCATAAAATGCCCCACTTCAAATGGGGTGGGGTATGCGGAAAGCGGTTGAGGATTGTATTAAACGCCATTGGCTCGCCTGTGGCGCTGCCTCCCTTTTCCTCATCTGGATTCCGGAATTTCTTTCTAGCATGTGGGGCCTTTGGTCTACAGATCTGTTTTTGCCGGTCATATTGCAAAAGGGTGGGGGAATGAGCATGCCACCCTTTTCCATCTATTGGGTCACTATCCCCCTTTCGCTTCTTATTGTCTTCTTCATTACCTATTTGAAGCTGGCAGACAAGAGGCACATCGATAGGGATAGCGGTTCTAATGAATTCATTTCACTCCGAGATGCTGCCATTAAAGTCTATGTAGAGTCGAGGTCCCAAGGCGGGTGGCGAGCTTTACATGGTGAGAATATGAGCGATCTGGCCTCAGATTATACAATTAGAAAAGGAGATGAGGCGCACATATTGGATGGTATGGCCTGGGATATTGCTGACAGAATTACCATTTTCGGTGTGAGCCCCTCAGCTATGCGAGAACGTTTAGGGACTGGAAAGGAATTCCAGTCCCGCTTTAAGAGCTATTACTTCGATGAGGGGGCCGTCACACTGAGGCCTATGTTTTATGGAGAAAAAGGATATTACGAGGAGCTTTCGGTGAGAACCGAAGAATTAAACGAATTGCTTAAAGACCTATTCGAGAATGATGCTTAACGTTCTTGGCTCATGTTGGTTGGTGGCCTCATCTGACACTCAAGTCAAAGAGCCTGAGCAAAAGGCTCGTGAACAGCTGGGGGCTTGTCGGAAATAGGGACGTGGATCATAATGCACCGCCGAACCGTCATTAGACCGGACTCCATGATCGGGAGAAGGAGGGGACCATGCGTCATATTACGAAAGCCGTGCTTCTAGTGATGGTCGTGCTGTCACTGTCCGCTTGCGGGACCACCGTCCAGCCTGGACAACGAGGATTACGTTGGTATCCCTTGACCGAAGGCTTGACCACGGAAACGCTCAAGAGCGGGTTCTATTGGCGGGCTCCCTGGAACCAAGTCTATCTGTACGACGTGCAGTGGCGCAGTTATACGGAAACCGTCGATGCCTTGAGCTCGGATGATCTGCTGGTCATCCTCAAGACCGCCATTATCATGCGTCCGATTCCCGAAGAGGTGTATTTCCTGGCCCAGGAGATCGGGTCCGATTTCTATCCTCGCGTCGTCAGGCCGGAATTGCTGGCCGCCGTCCGGAGCGTTGTCTCCAACTATCCTATGGTCACGGTTCCAGAGAAAAGTGCTGAAATCGCCAGCAAGGTACAGGCCGTCGTGGTGGAGAAACTCAAAGGGCGCCATCTCGAAGTATCCAGCATCGCCATGGCCGATATTGAGCTCGCGAAGGTCGTGTTGGATGCCGTCGAGCGCAAGCAGGCCAAGGAACAGGAGAAGGAGCAAAAAGAATTTGAGCTCATCATTGCGGAGAAGGACGCGGAAATTATGCGTCGACGGGCCAGAGGTGAGGGCGATGCGGTTCGGATCCGGTCCGAGGGCGAAGCCGAAGGCCTAAAAATTCGGGCGACCGGCCAAGCCAAAGCACAAGAAACCATCGCCAAGACGCTGACGCCGGAGTATCTCCGCTTCAAACTCTACGACAGCTCGAACTCCAAGTTTGTGTTGCTACCGGACAAACTCAATGCGCCGGTAATCATCAACCCTGGGACGGATCGGACTTCACCTCAGTCGCATGACGAAGGATTGACCGGCCCTGACGTGCGTTCCGGTCGGTAGGAGCATACTTGAAACAGTATGTGGAGATCACGAATGACGAGTCTGCCTGCCTGGCTGTAGAGCAACAGCGGCAGGCTTGTCGCGGCGTGTATCGGCGGTTGTAGTAGAAGCGCTCGTGAATAATGCGGTCAAGGGTTTGTGAGCTGGAGCATCCGATTGACGACCGTTGTGTCTTGCATCAACTTGCTGAAACTGTCGGCGAGGACTTCACTGACGACTTCCTGCATGTCTTCCGGGTCAAACCAGAAGACATCCTCGGATCCCGCTCCGTTCAACGTCATGCGTACAATGCTGTCGTCCGACGAGTTCTTTGCCTGAATGGCCAGTTTCGTCTTTGTCGTCATCTCTGTAAAGCCGACCCGGCTCCTCGCATGGGCGGACAGCTCAAGAATCTTTCCTGTCAGGACGACATCGGCGCGTTCGGTATTGACTGGTTTCAAGACGTTCCAGCCTTTGGCTGTGAGATAGTCGGCAAGTAGGTGGGCGACTGTTTCGGCCGGATTGCTCCCCGGGACGTCAAAATAGCTCACGCCTCCCCACAGATGGGTCCGTACCCCTAGGCTTGTCCGAAAGCTCCGTCCATCCTCAAATACGCCGATGGCTACCTTCAGGGGTTCAGCCGGCTTCACGGTCTTCGCAGCGCCTGCTTCGGCTATGTGGAGTCGCAAGGGAATCACCTCGCCAGCCCCGACGCATCCTACAAGGGTGATAAACCCCATTCCACCGATGAGTTGCATCAGTATGCGCTTCACAACACCCTCCCCGAATATATAGATTTAAGCGGGTCGTCTTTCTCCACACCAGCTACGGCCGCCTGAAATGTACTCGTCGGTTCGATTGCCAGCAGGCTTCACTGTGTTCGGTGCAGAAGGGCCGTTCTTTTCCGTAACTGGCGATTTGGATTTGAGACGCGGCCAACCCGAGGTCTTGCAGATATTGTTTGGCGGCCTGAGCGCGCTGTTCCCCGAGGACGAGGTTGTACGCGCTGGTGCCCCGCTCATCACAGTGGCCTTCGATCACGATCGCGTGGCTCGGCTGTGCCTTGAGAATCGTGGCGGCGGCTTTGAGTCCTGATCGCGCATCACTGCGTATCGCATATTGATCGAAGTCGAAATACACGTCGGTGAGCTCGGCCAACGGTTCGACTGGGGAAGGCGCCGGTTTGGCCGGAGGCTCCTCCACAGCAGGCTGTTCCGACACGCGCATCTCCGGTTCTTCCACTCGATCTGGGGGCACGACTTTCGCCGCCTCGTCCACAGGTGCAGGGGAGGGACGGGACAGGAAAGCTTGATCCTCCACCCCGGTTGTGATTCTCCGGCCACCACAACCTGATACAATCGTGAGCACAATCAACCACAGAACGAGCATGTCACGCCGCCGCCGAATCTGAAGCGACATCCTTCCTCCTCGTTATCGAACGTGAACGGATCGAGCAATTAAACCATCTGGTGTCTTGAGGTACGTGATATCAGCCCTTTCACCGACTTTGACGTCAGCTAACCGGGCGTCCTGCTTCCCTCTCTTAATCTTCGTATCAGTCGGCACACGAACTCCGACCACGAGTGCTTCCTGATTAGGGAGCATGACTTCCACCACGATGGTCTGAGGATCGGCGGTGACGTCCGTTGCGACTACGGTACCCCGGACCGTTCGCTGTATTGTCTCTGCAGACCCAGTGGTAACGGGGAGTACCATACTTGTCCATCCACATGCTAGAAGAACGAAAGGCATACAGGCTTTCATTCTCATAAGAACCCTACCTTCACTCCCAATGCCGATGATTCGGCGCAGCACCTCGCCAACTGTCAATCTGAATTTTGGCAAGAAAAGTGCCACGCAATGTGACCAAGGGGAGTGGTACAACTCATTAGAAACTACCCGAGGTTGAGCCTAACATCCAGTGTGATGAACGAACCTCTGTGAGTAAATCTGCTACAACCATCCGTATTTTGATGTTGCCAAAGGGCACATGTTTCCTGAATCACAAATGAGTGGAATGCCGACCTATCTCTTCGTCCATCGCAAGGGAGCGACCCGAGCCTTCGGCCCAGGGCACCTTGATCTTCTAGCCTCCTATGTTCAGTGGGACAGCTGGTCCTGATCCGGACACAATGGGCACGGCCTCGTATGTCCTCATGGGCACGAAAGAGAGCATGGCTCTGGCCATGGATATGCCTGTCACTGAGCCGGTCACAGTATAAGTTAGCTACGGCCGGGATCTCCAAGGCTTTCACCCAGTTCCCGATGGCCGCGTCCCATACGATAATAACTCAACACTCACAATGGAGGTTCTATGAAATCAGGATTTATCTCGATGTTGGTAGTTGGACTCTTGGGTTCCGGAATTGGCATGACGTACGCAGCTGATCCGATGGCTGAGAAGGAAGCCACGCCCACCATCAAGGAGCGCCTGACCAAAGATACGATCAAGGGAACCTTAATGAATATCGAGGGCGCGTACTATATCATCAAAGATGACAACGGCCTAGTGCACAAAATCCATGTCGACAAGAGTACCAAGTTGGATAAAGTGATCGCCGGCGACATCGTCAAGGCCTATGTGACGGACAAGGGACATACCACCACCTTGCAGCGTGCGGACTGAGTGAGCCCAACGCTAGGGTGGGCTCACCTGGAAGGATGGGTTCATCCACACATCATCTCAATCTCAGAATCTTCTCCCATCCATCCCTGGCTGTCTCGGAAATCAGAATTCTACGTATGGCTGCAGATGGAATGAAACGACCATGCCGTACTATAAATAGTGCGAGACCAAGTTATGTCTCAGGCGATACAATGATGGGACCTGGTGGTGTCCGTATTCTCGGAACGGAAGGAAACAAGATGCCAGACTCTTTTTTGCTCGGCCCCGTCGATAGCCCCATGCTACCCGGTTAAATGAAGGCCATACTCTTCGTCATGTGTACGGTACTCGCTGGGTCGCCCGTGCTTGCACTCGACCTGGCCAAGGGTTTCGAAAGCTATCACGTCGTTCTCTATCAACCGGACGAAGTCATACAGGCCCGTGTCGGTGCCGTGGCGGCCCTCACCAATTACATCGAACAACTTCGGGCAGTCTGCACCGAGTTCTTCGCCACTACCAAGACACCAGAAACGCTGCACATTGTTGTCGCGGTCCGCCCCGGAAAGCGGGCTCGCATTTGGTTCGTCTCTTCTACTCGGCCTGAACCCGATGCCCAGCGGGAACCGTTGCGAAAGCAACTCGAAGCCATCCCCCCGTGCGATGTCCATGATGGGCCGATAGCCTTCGCCATCTCCGCCAAGCTCGCTGGCGGCGACGGCCAGCCCCCCACAGGAGACGGGACCCCAATTCCGAAAGAGTGGCAGGAGGCCGCGACGGCCACCGACAAGGAGATGGTCCTCGTTCCTGACGGCGTGCTTAACCTGATTTGGCCCGATAAGCCATGAATCTGGAAACGCCTACCAAGACGTATCCCTCGCCGTGACCTTTTTCGGACTCGAACCATGACTAAAGCTGTGACGAGTGACTCCCCCCCGGACGCCTAGCCATGCATCCGTTCTCCTGCTGCTGACTCATCTTTCTCTACCCTCTAAAAGAGTAGAGCGATTGTGAGAAGAAGAGAGTGATTGTGCGGCTGCCAGGTGACTTTGCAGGTCCGGCACGGCGTTGTGAAGGAACTGTTGGAATTGCGGATCGTTCACCGAATCTGCCGTCTCTCTAACAAGGTTGAGGGCTTGCTGATGCATGGTGACTTGATACGCGAGATACACTTTGTCGAAGTCGAACTTCGGTCCAACATTGTCCCGGAGGACTTCCATAGCCTGCTGATGCGTATTTACTAATGTCGATGCTAACGCTGGCTGGTGAGGCTCGAGTCTCATCCGGTGCGCCAATTGCGCGGTGTCCTGCAGTTGCTTCTTATGTTCATCAACCATGCGTGATGCATAGGCACCCCGATAAGATCCTCAACAACCAGAACTCCCGCCACAGCGCCAATCCAACAAGGAGATAGCCCCCTGCTACTGCTTTGCATCCTATTACATGGGCTATTGCATGGGATGTGAAGGGCAATGGTGACACTGATGGTTACACTACCGGGTGGGCAGGCTGTCTATGAAGTACGTGGAGTGAAGCGCTATTTCCCTAGGGAAAGCGTTTCCAACTCGGGTCAGGATCGAATTCGGTCATCTCAGCTGCTAGTGGGGCCGTCTGTTGCCCGAGATCTTTTTGGTAGATCACTCCGTGTTGGTTGACCATGAAGCTCACCACACCGGATACTCCATAGCGGGCCGGATAGGCGAGGACTGCAAACCCCTCGAGCAGTTTGCCGTTCACCCGATAGTCATAAGCCCCTCCCGGCGCATTCTTTCCTTGCTTCGTGAGCATTCGATACAGATAGCCATGGAAGGGCGTCAAAGCGGTCGCGTCGGCTGTGATCGGACTTTCGTTTGCTGCGGCTGCAAGCAAAGGTCCGACCGGACTCACGGGTTCGTCTTCGCGGGTTTCCCAATACAGGCCGTCGTGCTTGCCGGACGAGCTGACGAATTTTGAAGCGAATTCCGGTACACCATCGCCATCCGCATCCCTTGTCACATATTCACGCTCGGCGTCGACGATCGCGAGACACACCTGTATTGCGGCAAGCTCGTTGCGGCCGATGTGCCGGTTCAGGATCTCTGCTGCGGCCTGGTGCGCATCGAACCGCCAGCCTTTTTCGGATTGTACCAGAGGAATCGGCATCGGCCACGCGTCGCGGCCGACGAGTAAGATCGCGCGTGTGTTGTTCTCTTCGAACACGACTTTGTTGGCCTCCGCATACGCGTTGAGAAACTGTTTGCGCCATTGTGCATCTGCTGCCGGATCGCCCGAGTCGAACAACTCCAGGCCATCGGCGCCTAAGAGCGTTTGTAATACAAATGGATCGTTCAACTTGATGGCGTCCCCAAACACCTGCATGCCCTCCTCAGCGGAGGGGAACGTCGTTTGCACGAAGTATTCACTCCAGGCGGCGAACGGCATCGTCAACAACAGGACAATCAGGATCGCGAACGGCAATCGTCCGAAATAATCAGCGAAACGCATATTACCTGCCGTGCCGCCCTCCGCCGCCGTGACGGAATCCTCCCCCGCCACCGCTCCAGCCTGGGTGAGCACTGGCGCCGCCTCGTGCTCCGAAGTTGTACGCGGATGAGCCGTGGCCGATGCCTTCGAAGGCATGCGGTCGCGGATCGCTACCGCGGAGCCCGGAGTGGGGAAACATCGGCGGACGGCCTCCTGCAACGCTGCTGCGGGCATTCGCACGATTTCCGAAGGCCTCGCGACTCCCGGGAAAAGCCGGAGATGGATAATGTCCACGGAAATCCTGCCGGACCGGCGCCGAGGCGGGCGCGCGCCCATACGGCTGACGCAATGCGTCCTCCCGGTAGGCGGCGCCTCGGCGGTGGACGGGGTCAGGTGTCCAGACTCTGGTGGCCGTATTGTGATAATAAAGGTTGTTGACGGTCACCACGTTGACCTGTCGATGCCGCCAGTCGAACGCGCCGAAAAAGAAACCCGATCCCACCGTGATACCCGGGCCCCACACATATCCGATGCCCCGTCCGGGACCCACAACGTAGCCAGGCCACGGTCGCCAGAATACAGGCGGATAAGTCGGCCACCACCAGGGGCCATAGATGACCATGGGATCGTAGTATGGGACGTAGACCACCTGTGGGTCCGGCGATGTGATCGAAATGTTCTGCCCCTCCGGCTCGATCCGAACCTGGTCGGTCGACTGGAGCGTGCCATTGGCTGACGCGCGCTGACGCAAGTTCTGAACGGTGTCCATGATTTCCGGCTGTTGCGAAAGGAATGCGTCGCCGAGCCGCTCCGTCCAGTCCAGTTTTTCATCCATCATCGCCAGAACGTTCGGAAATGCGACGAGCGACTTGACGCTGGGCTCCCAAGTGTATTGGTCGGTCGCTTTCACCGCCTGGTCGCCCTGCAGTGTCGGGTGCGCCTTTACCCAGCGGGCGGCCTCGACAATTTCCAGCGGATAGGTTGAGGCCATCAAAATGTGTGAGAGCAGGGAGTCTGGATACAAAGCAATCGGCGCCAGCGTCTGATCGAGCTCTTGCTGCGTGAGCGGCACCTTGTCCTTGGCCCCCCGCTCGGGGGTTGTGAATTCCATGGCCGTGCGTTGCTTGGCCATTGGCGGCGCCGCATCGGGATTATAGATGCTGTCATACTCACTACAATCGTCGGACTCCTTCGGTGCGGTGGTCCAGAAGTCTCCATGGGGACTGTGGCAACGCCACACATAGGCTGAGACGGAACTTGACCATAAAAACAGCAGATGAACGGCCAGCACCATGGCGGCTCGGTGAGACATGCTGCTCTTCTCCTGTTTTTCACATATGCAGCAGACTGTGCCCATTGGTTTATAGTATACGATATGAAGTGCTTACGTCCTAATTGTGCAACGACGGGACCATTGGAGATTGGGGGAAGCGGAACCCCCGGAGGGCAACGCGTCTGGCTCTGAGGGAATCTGTAAGAAGACGCCCAAGTGCGCTCTTCCTGTCTTGCAGATCTTCGATCTTTTTCTGGTGCTCTGCTGAAGATCTTTTTGATGTAGTGTGTGTTTTTCAGGTTTGGTTTATAGCCCACACGAAGGTTGTACAAGAATGCATCAACATCTCATCAGGAGGAGGGGAATATGCCCAATTTCACCTCATTAAACCAACTCGATCTCTCGCCTCGGTCAGGCAAGTCATACATGGCTTTTGACCGTGAATTCCGCGAAGAGTTCATTTATTTCCTGATGGTGGATCGATTCCACGATGGACGGCCGCATCCTGCCGTCACGACCACGTCGCGTTCCACCGGGTTTGTGGCACCCGATGGTTTTTACGGAGGCCGCATTGCAGGCATCACGAAGAATCTCGACTACATCGCAGACTTGGGCTGTACGGCCGTGTGGCTGTCGCCGGTTTTTGAAACGAATGCCTATCATGGCTATGATATTACCAATTACCTGGCGATAGATCCTCGATTTGGGACACAACAGGACTTAATTGACCTGGTGGACACCGCCCACTCATTTCAAAAAAACGGTAAGCCGTGGCCGCTCCGCATCATCTTGGACGTGGTCATCAATCATTCCGGTGACAACTGGTTCTACCCCGGCAATCAACCGTACAACTACGTCAACGATCAACAATTTGAGTTTGGTGACTGGCGTCGTCCTGATCGGCCGATCCCCATTGAACTCAGAAATCCAAACTGGTACCACCGGCGAGGCCAAATGGGAAATTATGACCAATATCCCGAGAATCAACATGGAGACATTCTTGGTCTCAAGGACTTTGCACACGATGATGATGACATCGGCTCACAGGTGATCAATGCGCTTATCATGACCCATTGCTATTGGATTCGTGAAGCTGATGTTGACGGATTCCGCGTTGATGCAGTCAAGCACATGAGCGAAATCGCCTGCTCGCGGTTCTGCTCAAATATCCGAGAATACGCCTATTCACTCGGTAAGCGCGGATTTTCCCTCTTTGGCGAAGTGGCCACTCCCTCGGATGATATTTACAACCGTTATATCGGTCAAAACACGTCCGTATCCGACAACGGAAAGACAGTATTCTTTGGCCTCGATTCGGTCCTGGATTTCCGTCTTGCGGAAGGTGTCTATGGTGACGCAACGAATGCGCCGTTGCGGAATGTCCTGCTTGGGAACTCCGGACCACAGACCTTATTCAATCGCATAGAGGCCCAACGAGAACGAGCCCTCAATCGTGGCGAACTAGGCCGATATCTTGTGACTTTCCTCGATAATCATGATTCTTTCTGGCAATCCGGCCGGATTGGGTCACTCGCCAATGATGAGCAGGTGATCGGCTTCGTAGGATTTCTCCTGTGTGCACTCGGCACCCCATGTCTCTACTATGGAACAGAACAGGGGTTGGCAGGGACGGGAGGCGACCCACAAATTCGGGAAGCTTTGTTTGATACGCAGCCCAATGGCCAGAGTCTCCTCAACAAGAACTGTCGGCTCTACCAAGAAATTGGCAAAATCGCTTCGATCATGCGAACGACTGAGCCCCTGCGTTTTGGACGCATGTACTACCGCGAGATTTCCGGCGACAGTGTCCATTTTGGGCTGCCCTATGGGACTGACTATACTCTCGCATTTTCTCGGCTCCTCTATAACCGAGAGGTCTTAGTTGCTTACAACGTATCCAAGCAAGCAAGGCAGGATGCCATTGTTATCGATGCGACGTTGCACAATTCTGCAACGGCATCCGTGAGCTTTCTCTATGGTGGGACCGGCAGCATTCCAGTGCGTCAAGCTCCGGATGGGACAAGATATGTAACATTGCATCTCTCACCAAATGCCTTCGTTATCTTGGAGTAAGTGCTCCGGATGAATTGGGCTGATTCTGGGCAATCAATCGGAAGGGAATGTCCCCTTAAAAGGAACTCGGCTACGAGGGGAAGATCAAAGATGGAGTGTTACACATCTGCGTCATTTCCGAATGCAAGAGCCAAGTCTGTCCGAGGCTTGATGTCGAATGTTGCATTTAAGGTGGCGCATGGCGAATTCGTAACTTCCTGGTGAGTACACCCGAGGAGTGTCCCAAAAACAATTAACAGAACGAATGATTTGTGATG
>JACZCY010113900.1_pt1 | contig 32367 bp, 30 predicted proteins | sample 8641821 | NCBI WGS metagenome assembly JACZCY01 (sample SAMN15324609, study PRJNA640507) | soil metagenome | isolation source: intercropping sugarcane | place: China: Luxin town, Laibin City, Guangxi Province | collected 2019-07-25 | depth 10cm m | reverse complement strand
GACGTGGAGCCGACGATCATGGCCAAGTTGCCGCTGCCGTTCAAGCAGATGGGCATGTCGATCCACAAAGACATGGATGCGCTGGCGGATGCGATTGTGCAGAACGAGACATCGCAACAGATCCTGAAACGTTTGTCGAACATGACGGCTCGCTGCACGGCCTGTCATGACATGTATCGATTCAAAGCGGGTGAGTAGCCGTCAGCGATCGGCAACTAGTAGGAGAGGAGAAGAGAAGCAATGGAAGCAAATCATCCGGACTGTCGTGGTCGGAGCCAGCTTTACCATGACGGAGCCGTTCCCGGCCAGCGCGGCATGGGCAAGAAGCGGCTCAACACCGGATCCATCGCCCCATCTTCAGAGGCCGATTGACATCCCGTTGGAACGACTCGACCGTCCGCAACGACCTCCCGCTCGAGTGAACGTCAACACAGCGTCGCTTTGTCAATGCAACGGCTTCCGGGATTGAGCGAGATCGACGCGGAGAAGTTCATCCAAGGATTTGATTACAGTCGAATAGCTGACGTCATGAACGTGGCATCTCTGTTGCCTTCTGCGACAGAGGCGATTCTTTATCTGTAGCAAGACTCCCCTCAACTGAGTCCCAGTGCAGGGCCACAGCGTTCAAACCCCTGCATTATTCTACCGAAAAATCTGATTTTATTAGACGGCTTCTCCTTTGCAATTCTTGAGGGTGAGCTTTTGGTATCCAATTCATTCTATCGGTAGCAGGATTTCCGATCGTACACATAATGGCTAGGGTTCTCCGGAAGCTGAGCGACTGAGAGAAAAGGAGGGAGTATGGCACGTGTGGCGATCATCGGTGCATCGATAGGGGGTTTGCCAGCCGCCTATGAGGCACGGGCGCTTTTGGATAAGAGGCACAAGGTCATTGTCATTTCAAACGTGAGTTCGTTCCACTTCGTACCATCCAATCCCTGGGTCGCAGTTGGTTGGCGCACACGCAAAGACATCAGCTTTGAGTTGGGGCCGGTTTTGGCAAAAAAGAGGATTGAATTCATTCACGCCACAGCAGACCGAATCGAACCAGAGCAGAACCGGGTCATCACAGCGAAGGGTGAGGTGCCGTACGACTATCTCATCATCGCGACGGGACCCAAGCTCAACTTTGCCGCCGTGCCTGGGCTTGGCCCAAGCGGCTACACGCAGTCAGTGTGCACTGTGGACCATGCAGAACAGGCCTGGGGCGCTTATCAGAGTTTCCTGAAGGACCCAGGCCCAATCGTCGTCGGTGCGGCGCAAGGTGCCTCGTGCTTCGGCCCGGCTTATGAGATGGCGTTTATTCTAGATGCAGACTTGCGGAAGAAAAAACTCCGCAAGAAGGTTCCGATTTACTTCATCACACCGGAACCTTACGTCGGCCACATGGGTCTCGCTGGTGTGGGGAAATCGCGGCGGCTGATGGAGGACGAGTTTGCCGAGCATTCGATCAAACCGATCCACAACCAGGCGATCAAGGAAGTCCAGCCTGGGAAAATGCTCTTGGAGGATAGTCAGGAGGTCCGTTTCCGGTATTCAATGATGATCCCGCCGTTTGCCGGAGTCGATGCCGTGGCAGGGACGTCGGGACTATGCAATCCTAAAGGCTTCGTCAATATCGATGCCTATCAGGCCAATCCGAAGTACAAGAATATCTATGCGGTCGGTGTCTGTGTCGCGATTCCACCGGTCGAGCAGACGCCGGTCCCAACCGGTGCGCCGAAGACCGGGTACATGATCGAATCGATGGTGTCGGCGGCCGTGCACAACATCAAGGCCGACATCGAGAACACTGCAAGGAAGGAAACCGCCACGTGGAACGCGATCTGTCTCGCTGACATGGGAGATACGGGGATGGCGTTCGTGGCCCTGCCTCAAATGGCCCCGCGCAACGTCACTTGGGCGAAGAAAGGTAAATGGGTCCATCTGGCTAAAATCGCCTTGGAAAAGTACTTCCTGATGAAAATGAAGCGAGGGATCAGCGAGCCGTTCTTCGAGAAGGCGATTCTTGAAGGACTGGGTATCGGGAAGCGTGAGGTTCCCGGCTGACGGCCCTGTCCAGCTTTGAATCCTTTCGTCGGTCGTCGCCTCACATGAGCAAAAGGAAAGGAGGGTGCCATGAAACTCAATGAACGTTTACGATTGATTGCCGGTATCTTTGTGCTCGCCGCGGTAGTCTTGGGTGCAACCGTCCATCCATATTGGAACTATGTTGCTGCCTTTGTGGCGGTGAACCTCATCCAATCTGCCTTTACCGGCTGGTGTCCGATGATGACGCTGTTGCGCAAGCTCGGCGTACAAGAATAATGGATATATGTGAAATGCTGCATTGGGAAGATGGCGAATAAGCGCGAAAGATAACCATGAGCATCTCCCTAGTTTTGCAAAGGACGTTCGCGAGAGAACAGGATCTGCTGGACATGATTGCCAGGCGGAAGGTCTGCTTCGATCATGACCCTTTCTATGTGAAGGATGGATCGGATCGGGTTGTACAAATTGGGTTTCAGCTCAACCTCTATGCAGCCTTTCAGGACCCCGCGCACCTGCCTACTGGTGAGGATGCTGAGCTGCGAGAGCTGGTCGGAGATCTTCGTCGCCTTTGCCGCGTGTTCTTTCAATCGTTAGATCTTCTGAAACCCTGCCAATACCCCGAACCTCCGATGCATCGCATCATCTATTCTCCGGAGCGTCGATATCGCGCGGAAGTCTGCCTTCAAATCCCGATTTTCGATCGTGGGCACTATGGTGCAAAACCGGGTCGTAGCCTTGAGGAGCTGCTCGCGACGGCAGAATGTCTGTTCGCCAGTTAGGGGCCAAGCGTGGGGCATGGGAAGATCACAAGAGTGTGCATGCTCAACCGGAGGACCGGTGCGAGGACCATGCTCGAGCAGCCACAGACGGACACTGAGTTCGGAGGACAATATCGTACGAATGATGATCAGATCAGTGAAACCACTACTCATCGCAGTCCTGTTCTTGGCCGGCTGCGGGTCCAAGGAAGAACCGATCACGTCAGTGGTGTCGGCTGCCCCACAGAAAACCATTCAGGCTGCGGTTGTCGAAGCCAAGCATACTTCGGTGCCGATCCGTGTTGAAGTGACCGGTCAGGTCGCTCCGATCCTCCAAGCCACACTCTCCAGTCGAATTCAGGGAACGATCGACAAGTTACTGGTTCGAGAAGGGACGAAGGTCTCCAAGGGACAAATTTTGATCCAGCTGGACAGTCGTGACCTTCAGGCAGATTTGGCCCGCGCTCATGCAGAAGTCGAGAACGCGAAGGCGCATCTCGACCGTATGAACCAGTTATACGCTCAAGATGCGGTGTCGAAACAGGAGATGGAAAATGCAATCCGTGCTTTTCGAGTAGCGGAAGCGAATCGCAAGGCGGTGGAGGCTCAGCTCAGCTACACGACGGTGAGAGCACCGTTTGACGGAGTCATCACTGAAAAGAAAGTGGAAACGGGAGAATTGGCCTCGCCGGGCCAACCACTGCTCAAAATGGAAGACCCGCAACGCCTCAGGTTAGAAGCAATGGTGGCGGAAGGAGATCTCAGGTCGGTGTCTCGTGGCGATAAAATCCCCGTCGTCATAGACGCTTTAGGAGGGCAATCATTAGTCGGCACGGTCAGCCAGATTCTCCCTGCAGGGGACCCCCAAACGCACACGTTCACCGTCAAGGCGGATTTGCCGAAGACGGCCGGTCTGAAGACAGGTATGTTCGGTCGCTTTCCGCTCGATAAAGGCACCACGCAAAGCATAGTCGTCCCCCCGACAGCTGTGATCGAGCGCGGCGAGCTCAACAGCCTCTACGTTGTCGGAGCCGACCAGATTGCACGGCTCCGGTGGGTCAAACTCGGACGGCGTTTCGACAAGTATGTCGAGATCCTCTCAGGCATCAATGAAGGTGAACGTGTCTTGACCGACGGCAGCCATGGAGTCGATGGAGCCATAGTTCAGGTCGTTGAGACGGTGGCTGGGCCAGCTGGGAAACTCCGTGAAGAGGTCCCGCCGTCATCCAGATAATAAGCGGTGTGGCTTTAGAGGTCCGAGTTCGTGATGGCAGGTGCTTCAACTCGCAACGAGTAACTCGAAACACGAAACGCTCAACCCGAGACCGTCTCGGTTCACGAAGGACGAGATACGAACAAGGAATAACGGTTGACCGATGACTTCTCACCCCTCTTCATACAGACCAGGGTTGAGCGGCCGTATCGCGGCCCTCTTCATCGACAGCAAGCTGACGCCGCTCATCATACTAGGCGTGTTGCTACTGGGCATCTTTGCTGTTGTCGCCACTCCTCGTGAAGAGGAACCGCAAATCGTCGTGCCGATGGCCGATGTCTGGCTGCCTTTTCCCGGGGCCTCCGCCAAGGTCGTTGAAGAACAACTCACCAAACCGTTCGAGCGTAAGCTTTCTGAGATTAAAGGAGTCGAGTACATTTATTCAATCTCACGTCCGGGCGGCGCATTGATCATCGTTCGCTTCTACGTCGGCCAGCCGATGGAACAGAGCCTCGTCGATCTTTACGACAAATTGATGGCGAACCAAGACCTGTTGCCACCGGGCGCTGAACCATTTTTGGTCAAGCCGAAGGATGTCAATGATGTCCCGATCGTCACGCTCACGCTCTCGAGCGAGCAATACGGGGAATTCGATCTCCATCGCCTCGCCGAACACGTACTGGAGGAGGTTAAGAAAATTTCGGGCACATCGGCCGGCTTCATTGTCGGCGGAAGGCCGCGCGAGCTAAGCATCCAGATCGATCCAACAAGGTTGAAGGCTTATGGACTGACGCCGTTGCAAGTGGCGAACGTAGTGCGCAGCGAGAATCGGGCATTGTCGACGGGCCGATTTGACAGCCGCAATCAAAGTTTTCTCGTGGAGACCGGCCGCTTCCTACGATCCCGTGCAGATCTCGAAACTTTGGTGGTGGGCGTCAGCGAACAGCGTCCGGTGTATCTCCGCCAAGTGGCGGAAGTGACCGACGGACCGGCGGAAGCGACGAGTTACGTCTGGTTCGGTCTAGGCGCCTCAGGCACGCGTGAAACGTCAGTGGTGAAACCAAGAACGAGCGGCCTCTTGTCCGATCTATCACCTCTCACGTCTCACGAGTCACCGGCTGTGACGGTCGCGGTCGCGAAGCAGGCCGGTATGAATGCCGTGACCGTCGCCGCGGAGGTGATCCGCAAAGTCGACGAAATGAAGGGCGTGACGATTCCGGCGGACGTGCGGGTGACCGTCACCCGTGATTACGGAGAAACAGCGCAGGAGAAGGCCGATGAATTGTTATGGCACTTGCTCATCGCCATCGTGGCGGTGGTAGTCTTTCTGGCTGCGTCATTGGGGCCGAGACCGGCTCTCGTCGTATCTATCGCGATTCCCCTGACACTCGCGCTAACCCTGTTCACCTCCATGATGATAGGCTACACGATCAACCGTGTGACGCTGTTTGCCCTCATCTTCTCGATCGGTATTCTCGTAGACGATGCCATCGTGGTCGTCGAGAATACCTACCGGCATCTGATGATGCACCTCAGATCTCATCACGACGCCTCCATCCAAGCGGTCGATGAAGTAGGGAACCCCACGATCCTGGCGACATTCACGGTCATTGCCGCGCTCCTGCCGATGGCTTTCGTCTCCGGGTTGATGGGGCCCTACATGAGACCGATACCCGTCAATGCCTCCATTGCGATGTTTTTTTCGCTTCTGGTCGCCTTCGCCGTGATTCCTTGGTTCTGCCAGACGTGCTATCGCTCTGGAGCCGCCGTGTCAGGTGTCCACTATGAAGGCGACGAGCGTGGAATTACGACTCGAATCTATCGGAAAGTCCTTTCACCATTGTTGGCACATCCGATCCTCGCGTACGCATTCTTAGGGTTGATCGGACTGTTGCTCCTAGGATCGATCTTATTGTTCTATAGCCGCCATGTCGTCGTGAAAATGCTCCCCTTCGACAACAAAAGCGAAATTCAGCTGGTCATCGACATGCCGGAGGGCACGACTCTCGAAGAAACCGCACGGGTCACGCAGGCGTTGGGGCGATATGTGAAAACCGTACCGGAGGTGCGCGACTATCAGGCCTACGTCGGCACCGCGTCGCCCTACAATTTCAGCGGATTGGTCCGCCACTACTATCTGCGAGAACAACCTCATGAAGCTGATATCCAGATCAATCTCGTCGCAAAGCACGAGCGCGACGCTCAGAGCCACGAAATCGCCCAGCGGATCCGTCCTCCGGTTCAAGAGATCGCCCGTGAATACGGGGCCAATGTGAAGATCGTCGAAGTGCCGCCGGGGCCGCCTGTGCAATCAGTTCTGGTGGCGGAGATCTATGGCCCCGATTACGGCAGACAACTCGCTGTGGCTCGCGAGGTTCGGAAGTTGTTTGAATCCACGTCCGGAGTGGTCGATGTAGATGACTATATTGAGACGGACCAAGTGAAATATGTCTTCACGGTCGATCGGGCGAAGGCGGCCCTCGCCGGTATTTCTTCTGGAGAAATCGTAAACACACTGAGTATGGCACTTCAGGGAGCGAAGGTCGGCCTGGTCCATATTCCTCAAGAGAAGAGCCCCGTTCAAATCGTACTTCGTTTGCCACTCGCCGAACGGACGGGCCTTGAGCATCTCGGCGAGATTGGGATGCGCACGAGTATCGGCGGCATCGTCCAGTTGTCGGAACTGCTCAAGATAGAGCGGACGGTGCAAGACAAGGCGATCTATCACAAGAATCAAAAGCCGGTGGTTTATGTGGTCGCCGATGTCGGCGGCCCCGGCGCCGAAAAAGCCGAAAGTCCCGTGTATGGTGTGCTGGGGGTGGGGAAACAGCTGGAGAGTTTCCGATCGGCGGAGGGATATCAGATCGAACAATACTACTCGTTGCAGCCTTGGTCCGAAGAAAAGATCGCCATGAAATGGGATGGGGAATGGCACATCACGTATGAAACCTTTCGTGACATGGGCATCGCATTCGGCGTGGCCATGGTGCTGATCTATCTGCTGATCGTCGGGCAGTTTCAGTCGTTCATCACGCCGCTGATCATCATGGCGCCGATTCCGCTGACGCTGATTGGTATCCTCCCAGGGCATTGGCTGACCGGATCGTACTTCACAGCGACATCAATGATCGGCTTTATTGCGCTCGCCGGCATCATCGTGAGGAATTCGATTCTCCTGGTCGATTTCATTCAGATACAAGAACGAGCGCATGTTTCCTTATCAGAAGCCGTGATCAAAGCGGGTGCGATTCGGACGCGACCCATTCTCCTGACCGCCGCCGCGCTGATGGTGGGCGCCTTCGTCATCATTCTGGATCCCATCTTCCAAGGGTTGGCCGTTTCGTTACTTTTCGGGGTCGGCTCCTCGACGCTGCTGACCCTCGTCGTGATCCCGGTGTTGTACTACCATGTGAGGGGGAAACCGGCCGAACCTCGTCTTCCCTATGCGGAGACCGTGCTCGGAGACAATGCGAAGGCTTCCTGCGACGAAGGATCGCAACCTATTCCGGTTTAACACTGAGACTGTCGTTTTGCACAACAGCTCGTATACTGAGATATCGCGAGATGTCCATAGGCGTTTCCGGATTACACTCGACTAGTCCTAGAACATGCGAGGGGCAGCGCCATAAGAGAAATGTCAATGGCAAGCTCGTTGACCTATGTCCTCTTACGATAACCATGGAAGGGATATGTATACTCCGGGAACGTTTTGGCCGACTGTTTGAACCGAGTATGCGTAGGGTGCCAATTGCTCATACTCGAGCTGGAGTTGATTGATATTGGGAACAGGTAAAACGGGCAAAACAGGATTTGCAAGTCTATAAATTGATTGTGTCAAAGGAATGTGAAGAATGCTGAGACTCTCAGCCTGTCGACTACATAAAGCCAGTATAATCTTTCTCAGTGTGGGGCTGCTTTGCGCTATGCTCGCTGCCGGTTGTGCTAAATCTATGCGGCAACACGAGCCGAAACCGAATCCATATCTGACGTCCGACACCCGGCATGGCATTTTGTTGTCAGTTGCGGCTGAGAATGAACACCGGGCAGCGATGCTCCTCCATTTGGAAACCATTCAGGCAATCGTGAACGCCTTGGTTGAAGAGGATTATGAGTTGGCTCAAAGCCTCACTGGTTCGCATCTGGGATTTTTCATGCATCGGCAGGCCATGGCGAAACAAGATCCGTCCAATTTCCCGCCTCGGTATCATGATTTGGCCATAGCCCATCATGAGGCTGCAGAGAAACTGGCTCGGGCTATCGCAACACGCGAACTCAAACGCATCCTGCCGCCGTTCAACAATGTCTTGAAAGCATGTGTGACTTGTCATCTGAAATACAAATTGAATCACGGATTCTGAATATCGACCAGTGGATGGACGACCTAGAAGGATTAGCGGCCGGGTGTGAGGCGAATGCGGGCATCCACAATCCGGCAGCCCTGGCCCGGGGGGAGGGCGAAGATCGGATTCAAGTCCAGTTCGCTGATCTCCGGAATTTCTTCCACGAGACGAGACACCCGCAGCAAGGTTTCTTCCAAGGCTTCCAGATCGGCCGGCGGATGTCCCCGATAGCCTAGAAGCAAGCGGTATCCTTTGGTGTCTTTGATCATTTCCGAAGCGTCCCGATCAGTGAGCGGCGTGATACGGAATTGAACATCCCCAAGAATCTCGACATGAATCCCACCGAGGCCGAACGCGATCACGGGACCGAATAAGGGATCATCCGCGACCCCGATCATGACCTCCACGCCCCCGGTGACCATCGGCTGTACGAGCACGCCTTCCATGGCATCGAGCTGATGAACCTCGCCAAGTCGGGCTCTGATCGAATCAAACGCGTTGCGAACTGCCTCTGCTTCTGCGAGATTCACGTGCACGCCGCCGATTTCTGTCTTGTGGACGATTTGATGCGAAGCCAGTTTGACGGCAACCGGAAAGCCGACTTGCCGGGCCACGGCGACGGCTTCATCGGCTGTTCTCGCCACCCCGCCAGGCTGAAGGGGGAGCCGCATCGCCTCCAGCACATTCCGCGTGTCTTTCGTCGGCAACCAGCCGGCTCCGCGGGAGGAGCGTGCATCAGCACAGATCTTCCTGACGGTTAAAAGATCCAGATCCTCGAAGTCATGGACTACACCAGGTCGCTGCTGTCGCCACGTCCCATAAGAGACGGCTTTACTGAGCACACGTGCGGGGGTCTCCGGCACGTGGTAGGTGGGGATTGTCTCTGTTTGGAAATTGAACGTGCGGTCCCTATCACCCTCCGCCATCCAACCGATGAATACCGGCTTGGCCTTCGCGCCTCCTTTCCTCCCATTGGCGATTCCGGTCAAGATGCCGTGGGCGATGTCCGCAGCGTCGGTGACGGTCACTGAGATATAAAGAATGATCAGCGCATCGGTCTCATCCGCCGCCAGAAGAGTTTCAATTGCCTTGGTGTACTGAGCCGGTGTGGCAGAAGCAATCAAATCGACGGGATTGCTGAGCGCGGCGACGGAGGGTAGAAAAGATCCAAGCCTCATCTTGGTCTGATCGGACAGTTCTGGAACCACCAATGCGCCTGCCTCGCAGGCATCAGTACAGAGAATGGCCGGCCCTCCGGCGTTCGTAATGATTCCTACCCGCTCTCCCGGCGGCAAGGGCTGAGCCGATAGACCAGCGGCCAAGGCCAACATGTCATCGAGCGATTCTGCCCGAATGACGCCCGCTTGATGAAACAAGGCATCGACGGCCACCTCGCTGGCCGCGAGGGCTGCCGTGTGAGAACTGGCCGCGCGCCGCCCTGATGGAGATCGCCCCGCTTTGACGGCGATGATCGGTTTGCGGCGGCTCACGCGCCGGGCGATGCGCGCAAAACGGCGAGGATTGCCAAAAGATTCGATATAAAGCAGAATCACGTCGGTGTCGGGATCTTCCTCCCAATACTGGAGTAAATCGTTGGTGGACACATCGGCCTTGTTCCCCACACTCACAAAGGACGAAATGCCTAAATGGAACTGTCGTGCGGCGGTGAGGGTGACTATGCCGATCGCGCCACTTTGCGATGACATGGCGGCACGGCCACGTAAAGGGAACAGTGTGGTGAAGGAAGCATTCAATTGTACGTCGGGGTCTGTATTCATGATCCCGAAGCAATTCGGCCCGATCATACGCATGCCATGCTGTCGGATCTTAACCAGCAACTGCTGCTGAAGGGCGGCTCCCTCTGGCCCCGCTTCGGCGAATCCAGCGGTGATGATCACTAATGCCCTAACGCCTTTGGCCGCACAGTCCTCGATGATCGACGACACAGAGTCTCGAGGCACCGCGATGACGGCTAGATCGACGGGCTCCGGGATGTCCAGCACTGTCGGATAGGTACGGATTTCTTTGATCGCGGTCGTTTGAGGGTTTACCGGGTAAATCGCACCTCGGAACCGGCACGCCGTTATGGCGTCGAGCAAACGATAGCCGATTTTGTTTGGATCACGTGAAGCACCGATAATGGCGACGGACTGTGGCTGGAAGAATGATCGGAGTGAGGCTATCGTCGCCAGTCGTTCTCGGACCTCCGCGCGAGTGACAGTCGTTTCCGTGGGAATTAATGACAACTCCACGTCCATGTCGTCGCCTTCGTAAGATTCATGGGCGGTAAATCCCGAGTCTCGGAAAACTTCGCGCATGGCGAGATTGTCGACATGAGTAACAGCCCAAAGGTGAGAAAAGCCGTGTCGGATGGCGACTACGGCCAGTCGTTCCAGCAGCAGCGTACCCAGACCTTTGCCATGAAACGCGTCGTCCACGGCCATGGCGACTTCCGCTGTCTGTCCGTTCTTCGCCCAGTAAGACCCCACGGCGATAATACGGGACGTGCCTTCCCATGCTCGCGTCACGATCAACGTGAACTGTGAACGGGGGTTAGAGGAATTACATACGGCGGCGATACTGTCAGAAGACGGAGGGCTTTCTGAGAAAAATCTGTGACGTCTTGACTCAGGGGATAACCGATTAACGAACTGTTGCATGAGCCGTGCATCCGATGACTCAGCCGGTCGGATAGCGGCGGTCGATCCATCCCGCATGATGAGCGAGCCGGACTCAGTGTGATCGGCCTCCAAGGGTGGAATGTAAAGAGGGCGAACTGGTCTCGTCATACGTTTATCTAAAGCGCCAGCCATTCGGGTTTCAATATCACAACGAGGGCCAAGCTTACCATCCCCGCTCCACCCATCAGCTTCAACCATCGACCGACATGTTCTTGCAACCTTTTGCGGTCGTTCAGCGATGCTGGAACTGTTCTCGGTTATTTGCGCGCTTCAAGACTAAAAGCGGCTTCGGAGGCGAGTCCGGTTGCCCACGCGAATGTCAAATGCGTTCATGGGCAAAGAGCAATATTAGGTGGCGCCGAAGTAGCCCGGGGGTGGGTACGGGTCCTGAGGTACCTCGTGTTACGGTCGCCCTAAACTAGCGAACTAGCCGGGGGGTAGGCGTATAGATTCCTAGTTCTTAGGCTTCGTCTAGATTTTTTCTAGAATCACAAAAAGGGGTAGGGTTGACTCGTCTACCGAGCCCGCCGAGTACGAACATTCCTATAACATGCTCCGGGCAACGAGGGAACTCCACGCGGATGGCGCCTCATTATGGAGTGCCTTCTGCATTGATGGTCAGAAGCATGTGGTCGCGTCGATTCTGTTGATAGCAGGATTCGTCCCGGTCAAGGCAGAAGGGACGCTCTTTACCATACGAGACGATGGCTAGTTGCTCGATTTTCACGAGAAGTTCCACAAGATAGTTCCGTGCAGCCTTGGCTCGTTTGTCGCCCAAAACCATGTTATAGTCGGCGGTGCCTCGCTCGTCACAATGCCCTTCAATTTTCAGTAAGGCCGCGGGATGATTCTTTAAATAGGCTGCGTTATGATTGAGCGCAGCCATGCCGGCCCTAGAGAGTGTCCACTCATCAAAGCCAAAGAAAACGTCCTGCAAACCCGCTTTCACAGCAGCCTTTTCTTCCTTTGTCAGTTCGGCATGTTGACGAGGGGCGATATCTGATGGGGTCAGTGCTCCCAGATATCCGCTTTCTGCAATTCGTTCCTCCGATGGGTTACGAGAGAACCCGCTCAATTCACCGCTTGAGCGTTCTTTGGATATAGGAGGCAGCTTCGTATCACCGCTTGAGCTTTCCCCAGATACAGGAGGTGGCTTCATATCACCGCTTGACTTCTCTCCAGAGAGAGAGGGCGGCTTCGTACCCACACGTTCTGATACCCGTTCACCTTCAGACTCAGACTTGTGCAATTTTGGAGTGCACCCTTGGTTCCATAATAAAACTATCCCCATCAGCATTATAGCTCCAGATATTGCTAGTGCTCTATTCATCACCTCTCCCTGGGGCTGACATCCACCAACGATAAAGAGAGGCTTGCAGATACCACGTCATATGTCCTGAGGTCCGACCGGCAGTTTAACAAGTAAATCTTCTCGACCCGCAGCGCACGAGACCGCGGGTGAGGCGAGTATCAGTAGGACAGAGGGCTTCATAAACCTTAGTCTATGCCCGAAGCGAAAGCGTGACACCTGGGAGAAGGCCTTATCAAGGGGTTGCTTAAGTCCGTGAAGATTTGGGCAATGCTCCTCCCTATGATGGAGTAGGCGATCTCGCTCTTGTTTCACTTCGTACCATCCCACCTCATGTCAGCCCGTTTTGTCACTCTCGCTATCACCGTAATAACACGTGACAACCAAGCATTGCCTCGGCAGACCCTCCAACGGCATCGGAATGGGTCCCGTATTGAGTTTGTAGCATCAAAACATAAGGATCGAGGTTGAGGTCAGTTCCTGATGATTGGATAGTCCAATGTCCTAGGTACTTTACTGGTTTTATATTACCTGCTTGACACTGTAGCATTTGTATTATTAGGGACCCTCTCTAATGAAAGGTAAAGTGCGATATACCTTCACCTATTGGCAGTACTTCCATTGACTATCGGAAGTCACATCGAAAGGCCTCATCAACAACATAATAATTAACCAGGAGGGATTTATGATGACTTCACAAGTTGCTCGAATGTCGTCAGGTGGAACTTTCTTGTTTCTTGGACTCCTTACCCTGCTTCAGGTGAATGATGTGGCGTTTGCAGGAGATAAGATGATGAAAAGAACCCCCTGCGACATACCGCCTGGGCAAAATGTTATGCGGGCCGAAGAAAATGTAGGAAGAGGCACCCATCTCCTTTCCGGGGAGCTGATAGGCATGGAGGGCGATTATTATGTCATCAAGGACGAAAGCGGGAAAGAAGTGAGCTTGCTGTCCAACAAGAGGACGGACAAGCCAGTGATTCAGAAAGGAGACCGCATTACGGCGTATGTAGACGAGCGGAATACTGCCCTGTGGATTCGGTCCAATGAAAGTACAGATCGCCGAGATGAGCATGCCTCGGTTGACTGCAACCAGGATTAAACCACCAGGAGAGGTTTCTAGTCCAAGGAATTCCCCCAGTTACAAATTCGGTGGCCCTACGCGACAGTAAGTGAATACTGAACGGAGGACACCAATGAAAGTTCGAATCCTATCGATGCTTGTGGTTGGATTATTGGGTTCCAGACTCGGCATGGCATACTCGGCCGATCCCATCGCTGAGAAAGAAGCGAACCCCACCATCAAAGAACGTCTCACGCAAGACACCATCACGGGTACCTTAACGAGAAAAGAAGGGATCTTAATGAGAAAAGAGGGTGGGTATTACTACATTAGGGACAACGATGGAATGGTCCAAAGAATCCATGTCGACAAAAGTACCAAGTTGGATAACGTGAGGACGGGCGACTTGGTTAAAGCCTATGTGACAGACCAGGGCCATACAACGACGTTGCAGCGGGATAATTGAGACCGGCCGCTCCTGTCTTCGTTTGAGGAGGGAATGCCTTGACGGAGGTAGAGAGGGATGCACAGTGTGAACGCGTGTGTTCATTAGGAGATTCATGGCCGAGAAGAAATGTGCTCATCCCGCTTGTACATGTTTCGCTCAGCGGGAAAGGAATTCTGCTCTGATAAATGCCGCTACGCTCGCACCGAGAGAAACACCTGCAGCTGCGACCATCCGGCCTGTCAGAGCGGCAGGTAAATTAGCTGACTATTGGGTGCACAGCGCGGGGCCTAATTCTTCACTGAAGTCGCGTGCTTCGCATCGTTGCCGAACGCCTGGCCCTTCTCAGGGCAGTTTATGCCGTACAACCGGACCCGTTGAGCTTTCCATTGTGCAGGGATTTCGCTGACCTCTTTACCAAGGGGGTGAGGACAGTCGATCGAAGGGCTGACCGACTTGGTGATGTATCGTCTAAAAAGACTAGGTCGAGAGAGGAGAATTAGGAGATAGTGTTTTCGTAACCAACGCTACCGGATTCATCGGTTCTGCAGACTATGGACAACAAATCCGAGAACGGACGAGAAGGGGGTGAACCTATGACAGCGGAAACCACCACACGTTCGGAAGGAGCATGTGTGGGGGATGCGAGGTACGACCAATCTCAATGCCTTCGACCCAAAAAGTCTGGAACAAGTCAACTATGTGGCATCATTGTCACTGGTGTCTCGCGGGCACTCTCGTGCCGTCACACGCCATCGCCGTCATTGCCACGGAAGCGATGAAGAGTTCAATCGAGCAAGTCGTTCGTGTGCTGGAGGATAAAGAACTGAAGAAGGCGGAGCGAGCCATGGAACGCCGCCAGCAACTGCAAACGATCTTCAACGATCGATTCAGTTACGAGGAAATGTCCAAGCGGTCACTGGGCGCACACTGGCACAACTTGAACGAAACGCAGCGGCAGCAATTCGTCGATCTCTTTCAGCAGCTTCTCGCCCGTTCCTACACGGGGACGATTGAAGGCTATTCAGGAGAACGGTTCCAGTTCCTCAGTGAGCACAATAAGGGTAATTATGCAGAGGTTCGAACCAAACTTCTCTCTCGCAAAGGAGAAATTCCGGTAAATTATCGACTTTTCAGCAAGGCAAGGGGATGGCAAGTCTATGACATCGTGGTGGATGGCATCAGTATGATCAGCAACTATCGTGCGCAGCTCATGAAAATTATTCGCGCCTCATCCTACGAAAGCTTGATCGAGAAACTCCAAAACAAATCCGAAGTGTTCAAACCTGTGAAGTAAAGCGTGTCCTCCCAGTCCCTTGACCAAGTAGCGAGACTGTGGCAAGCAACGAGCTTCTTTGCGGATGTGGCCTAAGGAGGAATATTCCAAAGGGACTTAAAAATTGGGAGGACCGTGTAGAGGGCGAACCTACGGCCCGCTGATTAAGAGTCGTACAAATATTCCTCCGGATACCGCAGAAAACGCATAAAGCCTTCAGCTCGTAAGGACACGGCGGGATGTAAAGGAACCATGTAGTTGCTCTGACGCCATCCCCGCGCAACCGGCTCTACCGTTGCTCACATAGCCCGGGGGACAGGCTTGGGACGCACCGGCCTTTCCCGAACAACACGCTTGAAAAATGAACCCGCCAAGATGGAAGGCGAAAATACTACTGGCTAGCCTCCCCTCTGCCTGTTCAATATGGCTCACTTACTTATCGCCGCCTTTGCCACAAAAGATAGGGCATGCTTACTCTGCTCGTCATACTTCACGACGACCTCATCGCCCACGGTAGGCTCCGTATTGGGTTCTTTCCTTGCAGTCGTCTTATCAAGACAGAGGGGGACAACTTCACCCGTCTCGCCATTCTGAACTGACACATCCCATTGGTGTTTCGCCGCGTCGCCCTTCACCACATTGACGATCTTGCCGTGGATCGTTCTGCCTGGTTGTTGCACAGCGGGTTTGTCATAGATCTTGTCCTCTGAAAAGGTTACGGTGGACAACACCATACAAACCGTCACACTTAACAAACTGAATCCGACCACTTTCAATGGCAGGTGCATGTGAGACCTCCTTCGTGAGAGACCTACGAATAGGGCCAAAAACGTAACCTCGCCTAAGCGAAGACGAAACTGGGATACCCCCTAGTGTCTCACCGAGGAGGGACGTTTCAACGCACTGAGTTTCGCGAACACTCCTTTCGTCGTTAGCTTGGTGAAAGCATTCCGAGCTAGTTTAGAATACAACCTATGCCTTTTCCCTAGTAATTACCCGATGTACGGGCGCGACACTAGAGCGGATAATCAAGTTGGCGGGCCAAGAGTGGTAAGGCGGCCACCCGCTTCAACGAATTCTCCACATTGAAGGTGCCGTCGGAAAACCAGTCCTGTGCAGACGCGATCTGAAGCGCTGCATGGCTTGTAGCTCGGCACCGTCCAAGCCGTGCCGCGAGAGTTCAGCAAGGGCTATGGGGAGGGTCAACGGTGGCGGAAGAACCCAGACACACAGTTCATGCGCGGCGAGACCCGCTTTCAGAAAAGACGCGGTGACCTGCAGAAATTCTTGGGGGCGCCGATAAAATAGACACAGATGCGACCCCAACGGAATGTCATGCGCGCCATGAATGCCGCTGGCTGGCATGGAGACCACCTTCCTTGAAGCAAGGAGATGCGAACACCCCTATCACGCAGCATGGTTCGGCCATTGAGTTACTGTACAGTGGGCCCTATCGAATTTCCTTGCACATTGACGCGAGCACGGTCGAATGCCGTAGCAATACACAACGATAGGAAGTATTTCTATTCGTAAAGAAGCCTAATGAGCAAATCCTGTGAGGTAAGCTAAGTTTATGAGCCATACGAGTCAAGGGGAACGTCACAACCTTAGCGCTCCCCGTGAGTTAAAAGACGAATAGGGTGTCAAAGTCAGATTAGGCCCGTGCGGTTACTGAGCCGTGCCGGTCTTGCGGGGGATCAGAGCCTCTACTGAGCCAGGGGATGTGGCTTGTTTTGAGAACCAGCTTGGTTACAGCTCGCTTGCGGGCTTTCCGTCCCACTTTGAAACCGGAATTGATATCGGAACGATGTTTGTGAGGCTTTTTGATTCGCATCTAGGGAAGCTATCAGGCAATACTTACTCTAGAACCTAGGTACAACCCTAGATAGAGGAGCCTGGCGACCGGATTCCTAGCCCCAGTGCCTTCGCTTCCCTCATTTTCTGACGCCTTAAGAACCCGTACGTACCTTGCTTTACGACTAGTATCACCACTACAGTGGCGAATTACCTCTGACTGACCTGACCTCAGGAAATCCTGTGCCGGAGGAAGGCGAGTGTTCCCTCTAGAAGGCATCGGTGAGGATGTTGCCCAGTTCATCACGGGCTGTGACCGCCTGCTCTCCGCGCTGACTTGCCATACGAACTTCTCCGAACCTGAGAAGGAAATGATTTCGCACTACTGCAAGGAAGTGATGGTGAAGACTCAGGCGCTCAGGGATGAGATAGAAAAGAAATAGGCAGTTTGTCAGGCCGACCGTGGCCGGTCTCGGGAAGAGGACATGGCCGGGCACGCTACAAACGCCTGGTGTGTCTTACCCGGAAATGCCAGCTGGCGCACGCCGCCGCTCCGTTCACGGTATCTCTTGGCTGACTTAGGGCTCGCCAAAGGCGGGTGTCGCCGTAGAAACCAACGTCCTTTAGGACGATAGAAAACTCTTTGTCTTCGCCTTACCGCCCTTCTCTCGATCATGGGTTACGGTAACCCCATAGATAACCAGGGTGTACGGATGCTAAAACCCCGCGTAATATGGTGCGCCCGACAGGACTTGAACCTGTAACCCCCAGATCCGTAGTCTGGTGCTCTATCCATTGAGCTACGGGCGCATCCTATTTGCCGTTTACCGCCGAAGTATAAGTTCTGAGATAAAGGGCTGCCGACGATGGTTAAGGATGGAGTCTCGTCTCAACACTCAGCGCTTTTGGTCTCAGCACGTACTAGAGTCAGTGGTTATACAGTTCTCGGAGAGAGGGGGTCAAGAGTTGAACGCTGGAAAAGTCCTGGAGACGAGATTTGCGAAGATTGTTTAGAGGGTGGTCTTGCTCACTTCGTTTGAGAAGGAACTTTCGGCGCCACTCGAATTGTACGCGGTGACCGAGAAGAAATAGGTGGTACCGGTTTCCAGACCAGTCACGGTGTAGCTGGTGATGTCCATAGGCAAGGTAGCAATCGACGCACCATATCCCCCTGAGGTCGTTGCCAGATAAATCTTGTATCCCTGAAGGTCCGGCTCGCTATTGGCATCCCATGAAAGAATGGCCGTTTCACTGGTTGGCGTGTGGCCGGTCGAAGAGCACGCCATGGTGATCAGCAAAAACAAGCAGATCAGAATCCAACGAGAATAATTGTTCATTGATCTGGGTGTGCCCATATCACCCTTTACGGCGCGGTGGTCTATTCGGACTGAGTAGGGAGGGGCGGTTCTGCGTCAGGGAAACAAAAATGCCAAGGGGCTTCCTACACAGTAGGAAGCCCCTAAAGTGACGGGCATTGCGAACTTACTTGCCTTTGTCTTCCTTCTTCTGCCCGAAGGTGTCGGCATGGCCGCCCTTCTTCTCAGCCTTCTTATCTTCGCCGAAGGTGTCGTCAGCCTTGCTGCCCTTGTCCTTCTTCTCTTCACCATAGACCACAACATGGCCGCTCTTCTTCTCTTCCTTCTTTTCGCCGGCGAAGGCTGGTGCACTGAACGTCACTGCTACTGCCACTGCCATAACTGCCATTAACAAGCTCTTCATTATGAGAACCCCCCTATAAAATAAAAAATTATAATATGTGTGCCACTCGCTTGGCACTTACTCCCGAGTGTTCAGCAAAGGTAGTGCCGTTTTACCCTATTCGCAGGATGAAACGTAGACCATTGAGTAATCAGCAGGTTACGAAACTTCTCTCATGAAACCGCGAATGATTTATCCTACAGGTGCTGTAGCAGAATGGTATGGGGATACGACTAAACCGCCTCATGCCAGTAGTTGGCAAGAATGGTTGGCAGATATTTTGCGGGTACCTCTTCGTTGCTAATCACATTCGAACGGCATAAATGCCTAGGGGATAGATCTTGGATGATGTTGCAAGATCAGGTGATTATATTGCAGTCATATGTATTTGTATTCCTGCCTTATAAAGATCGGGCTGGTATCACCCTCCAGAAATCACCGGGCGAATTTCAATTTGATCCTTGTCGGAGAGCATCTCGTCTTCGGTTACTAATTCGTCGTCCCGAATCACCAAGTGTGCTTCAGCCAGAAGATTCAATTCGCGCAGCAGCTCTTTGGCTCGCTTCGGCCCCTTGATTTCGATCGACCGCGACGGATGGTTCAATTGTACGTGCATGGCCAGATGATAAGCATTTCAGCGATGAGTGGGCAAGGGGGGTCAGGATTGATGAATGAGGCGTTCAACAGCCGCAAAACAAGCTGATTAGCCCGGACCAGAAAGTCGGCTCTTTGCATAGGCGAGGCCGTCCTCAAGCGTTACAAAGTCTCCATCAAGTTGAGCCTCGTAACAGTCGTCAAGGAGCTGGCCCATGTCAGGACCAGGCCGGACTCCCAATTCCAATAGGTGACGGCCCATGATAATGGGAAGAGGAGCACGGCGGTCCACTGCCAGCTGCTGGGCCCGTGACAACAGCCACTCGCCGGCGGGAAATCCATCAAACTGTTTCGGTGGACGTCCTGCATGGTCGGCCCGCGCCACACGCACCAATCGGTCGATGCGGTGGACTTGCTTTGCCAAGCGGCGGACTGCGCTATCCGAAGCTTTGGCGTCATGGAGGGCCCGAGGACGAAGATGGCAACACACCAGAGGGACCACCTCATCGATGAGGTCGTGCTGGTTGGTCAGTCGTTCTAGAAAACGTCTCGTTGGACCTTCTCCTTCCGATTCATGCCCCCGTGAGGTTACGTGCCCATATTCCTCTCTAGTCGTGGCCGGTTTGCCGAAGTCGTGGCAGAGTACTCCCAACCCGACGGCAAGGTCGTCCGGCTCGTCACCGGTTCGCTCCGCAGCGAACCAGTCCAGGCAGTGGAGTGTATGAATCCAAACGTCGCCTTCCGGGTGCCAGATGGGATCTTGCGGACAGCCTTCTAGGGCGGCGAGCTCTGGATAGAAACGGAGCCAGCCGCAGTGACGTAAGAACTGCAACCCCAGGGACGGCTTGCGCCCTTGAAGGAGCAGCTTCTTCCATTCTTCCCACAGACGCTCGCTCGGCAGACCCTCCTGGGACAGTGTTCGGCACAGAGCTACTGTTTCCGGCGCAACAGTGAGCTCAAAGCGGGCGGATAGCTGCATGCCACGCAAGACGCGCAGAGAATCCTCGGCGAATCGGGGCGACGCGTGGCGCAATATTCGTGAATCAAGGTCGCCGCGACCATTGAAGGGATCGCGAAGTTCCATAGTATCCGGTTCCCAGGCCATCGCGTTGATGGTGAAGTCTCGTCGTGCAAGTGCCTCCTCGATCGTCAAGTCGGGGAGGAAGGAATCGTGAGCGAGGTTGCAGGAAGGAATGGAAAGATCGACCGGCAGATTTTGCAGCTTGAAGACCTGGAACGCTTTTCCGACGAATTGAACAGAGAAGTGTTCAGCTAACAATGCATAAACTTGACCGGGTGTGAGCCCGACGACTTCGATGTCCAGATCCCGAGGCTGTCGACCGAGCACGAGATCGCGGACACAGCCGCCGACCAGCCAGGCCCTTCCACCCCCGCGACGGATGGAGCGTTCAATCCGGCGAAGGACGTCCCGTAGGGCGGGATCCGCGAGACGTAAGCGGGTCGGCACTTAGATCACCGCTTCGCGGAGGAACGTCGCGGCTTCTTCCGGTGACACCGGATTGATGTAGAAACCGGTGCCCCATTCGAAGCCGGCGACTTGCGTCAGTTTGGGGATGACTTCCAGATGCCAATGGTAGTAATCACCGGTCTTTTCGTGAAGGGGAGAGCTGTGGAGGATGAAGTTGTACGGGGGACGGGACAGCACTTTATCCATGCGGCGCAACGATTCCGAAAGGATGGGGGCCAGGAATTCAAACTGCGATTTCTGACTTTCCTCGAAATACGCCGCATGCCGCTTGGGAAGAATCCACATTTCGAACGGAAACCGAGGCGCGAACGGTGCCACACAGAGGAACTCCGGATTTTCGGCGACGATCCGATCTCCATCCGAGAGATCCTGGTGGAGGATGTCGCAGTAGATGCAACGCTCCTTCTGTTGATAATGATTGCGGCATCCGTCAAGCTCCTCTTGCACGTTGGTCGGGACGATCGGCAGGGCGATGAGCTGCGAATGGCTATGTTCCAGTGTGGCACCGGCGGACGCGCCGTGGTTCTTGAAAATGAGAATGTAGCGGAACCGAAGATCCTTTCTAAGATCGATCATGCGGTCCCGATAGGCCCACAGCATGTCCTCGATCTTCTTAGTCGGGAGATCTGCGAGACCTTCGACATGGTTGGGTGTTTCGATGATGACTTCGTGGGCGCCCACGCCGTTCATGCGGTCGTAAAGTCCGACCCCCTCGCGACCCATTTCACCTTCGACTTGCAGCGCGGGAAATTTATTCGGCACGACACGCACGGTCCAGTTGGGAGAATTGGGCCCGCTGGGCTGCGGTCGATAGGCCATGATTTCTTTCGGCGTGAGCCGTTCCTGTCCCGGGCAAAACGGACAGAGGGCCGTTGAAACCGGTCGGGCCGGTTGGAGCTTGATAAAGTCGTGTGGGCGGCCCCTCCGTTCAGTAGAAATGATCACCCAGCGGCCGACAATGGGGTCACGTCTCAGATCGGGCATTGTTTCCTCCGTGAAACGCAAAATGTTTTTTAGCCTTGCAAGGGCCGAAACTTTTCACGTCTCCCCTTTACCTTTCGCGCTTTATCACACTCTCCACAGTCCGGCCTCAAATTCCGGCCCTGGTACGGTGAGGACGGCCGGACGGCCGGGATAGCGGGCCACTTCAAGGCCGTGTTCTCGCACGATGATGGACATCTGGACCGCATTCCCTTGTTCCAGGCTCAACTCTTTCCAGGGAACGGCCAACTCCAGAATGGTGTGGGCATTGATCGACCTATAGGAGCCGATCTCCTGCCAAGCATTCGCCTGAGTGTGACGAAACACGAGAAATGCCTCAGGGCCCGGTGGGGAAAGCGGAAACGTAAGCCGAAACGTGAATTGAGGTCCTTGTAAAGTGATGTCGACGTCGAGGTCCTGCCGTGTCGTGCTCGTGTCGTCAGGGTCGAATCTCATCACGAGGTGCTCCTGGTTCCAACCGAATCGGATCGCGGTGAAGAGTCCGTCAGCTTTCCACATGGCGCCAAGCGGGGGGCGGGAGTTGATGCTCCCGGCGCCGCGCCATTCGAAAAAGTCGGTCACCATGCCGTCGATCGTGGGATTCAGCAGGGCGAGCGGTTGTTGGACCGAATCGGACTCCGAGACGATGGTCCTGGTACAGATCGGGTTGTTCAGTTGATCGGGGGGCGGAATGCCCATATGCGTCCAGACATTGCGGAGATGCATACGAAAGAGTCGGTCGAATTCCGGTTTGAAATCGGTATCGAAATCATCGCCGTACCACCAGAACCAGTCGCTGCCTTCGGCGGCGTACAGTTCGTGCCAGGCCGCCCGCGCGCGATCAGACGGAAGACTCGGCGCGACGTCCACAAGCTGTGTGCGGGTGTGACCGAGGAGATCCCATCCGCAATTGTCTTCTTGGTGCCCGATCCAAATTTTATAATCGGAATTGATCCAGGAGCCTGAATGGAGACAGGGCAGATGCTGCGTGGGTCGAACGGAGGCGATCGCATCGGAAATCGTCGACGCTTGTACCATGATCCGTTCGGCTTGATCCAATTCGTGATTAGTGAAGGCCTCGTACAGAAGAGAAAGGAATCGTTCGCCGCCGTCGTGATAATGTTCCCATGGGTTTTCACCGTCCAAAACGATGGCGATGACGATCTTGTCTTGCGGTGCATCATGGAGAATGCCCCGCAAACGCCGCAGGACATCCTCGGCGGCGGATTCGGGCGTCGTCTTGTGGTAGACGAATCCGGACGCGTCGGAGATCTCGCGGTCGCGGAACAGTACGGTCAAAGAATGCTCGGCTTCACCGATGCGATAGGGTTGATAGAGCGCGGACTGTCGATGCCATGGACGGCCGCACATTCCGAGAGAACGTGCGAGGATGCCTTCGTCCGTGGCAAACCAGCGAAGGCCGACCTGATGGATAAGCGGAAGCATCTCGGGACAAACAGACCCTTCTGATGGCCACAAACCTATCGGAGGCCGGCCGAATGTTTGATGATGAAAATCGACGGCCTGTTGAAGTTGGGCTGCGGCATCGTCAGGGGCATGGAAACGAGCGGGTAAGGAGAGGTCAGGCCTGGCCCGCCGGTTAATATCGGTGTCGATGATCAGCGGCAGAATCGGATGATAGAAGGGAGTCGTGGTCAGTTCGATTTGACCCCGCTCCATGAGTCGTCGGTACAGGAGGAGGATTTCTCGTATCGCCATCCGTTGCAGCTCCAATACTTCCTGTTTGTCGTCCTCGGTGAAGCCACGATTTTTCTGGCGCAGCGCGACCAGACGAGGATATTGTTGAACAGTGCCGTATCCGAACCAGGCGAGATTGTGCCAGACTTGGAGATCCAGCAGTTCTTGTGTGGAAAACTGACTGGCGACGCGGTGGAGATCATGCCCCGGTATGTCTAATCCCCGTTTTACCAGCAACTCATGGTATCGTGGATAGGGGCGTACCATCGTCGCCCAGTTGGCCGAAAAGAAATGACGGACCAGAAAGGCCTTTTCTTCAAGTGTCAGATTGGTCGCTGGGCGTTGTGCATGTTCCAGAAAAAGATCGCGGATCTTACCGGTGCCGATTTCCTGCAACTGCAAGAGAAGGGATGGCGTGAAATTAAATGTGGCGCGAACGCCGGGAAATTCTTCCAACAAAAAAGCCATATCATAATAGGCCTTGGTCGCATGCAGACGTACCCACGGCATACTGGCCGATCCGGCCATCGGATCGGTGTAATAGGGCTGGTGCATATGCCACAGAAAACACACGTGGACATGCTTCATCGATGCCGCTTTTCCCTTTCTTTCTGCGAGTATGTCATAGGGGGTACGAGCATGCAATCTGCGGATGGATTTATGATCGAACGCATGAGGAGTTGAGATGACGACATTTTTTCGGTACTGGGCGCCGGTGTGCGGCTATGCCGGGCTCATTTTCTATTTATCCGCGCAGTCTCATCCTGAAACACATCTGCCGTTCGTCATCCATTTCAGCGATAAGGTATTGCATGTCGTCGAATATGCGGTACTAGGTGCATTGTGCTACCGGGCTATTCATGGAAGCGGATATGATTCATGGCGACAGCAAGCGATTCCGGCGGCCATTCTACTGGCTTCGTTGTACGGGGTGAGCGACGAGATTCACCAAGCTTTCATTCCGTTTCGAGATTCGAGTTGGCTCGATTGGCTGGCGGATACGGTCGGAGCCGCGCTCGGAGCGACCGCCATGCATCGGATGGTGAGCCTCAGACCGGTGAGTTCGATTCCGGAAGCGCTGCCGTAGGGCCGATCGAATACGTGGTGTTCGTGACAAGTCGGGGGACGCTCGCTATAATTTGCCGAGTATGGTGTCGGCCAACACAACCTCTTTCAAAGCTCCCCTCTCTCCTCCCGATCAAACACTGATCGCTCAGGCGATCGCGACTCATCTTCCTCACGGCCTCATCTTGAGGGCTCTGACGCCATTGGCAGGAGATGCCTCCAATCGACGCTATTATCGAGCCGCCGTGACGGGCGGACCGCCACATTCTGTGATCGTGATGCAGCTGGCTGAGCCGGAAGGATTCAAACAGTCTGAAGAGGCGGTGAGCGGGGGGATCCATCAGATCTCCGAACTGCCGTTCATCAATATCATGTCGCATTTGGCCAAAGCGAATGTGCCGGTGCCTACACTCCACTACTATGATCAATCCGCAGGGCTGCTCTTTCTGGAAGATTTCGGGGATGTGACGTTGGCGGAGGCTGTCAATCAGGCGGATGCGCCGTGCCTGGAGCCACGACACAAGCAGGCGATCAACGTCTTGGCCCAGATGCAGACCAACGCCACGACGCCTGCGGATCCCGGGTGTGTGGCGTTTCACCGCAGCTTCGACGTGCCGTTGTTGATGTGGGAGTTCGATCACTTCCTGGAGTATGGAATCGTGGCGCGCAGCGGCAAACCGTTTCCCGATGAGGACGCCACGGCAATAAAACGCGAGTTCGAATGGATTGCGGAGCTCCTGGCCGGGCAGCCACGCGTCTTCACGCATCGTGATTACCACTCTCGCAATTTGATGGTCGACGGGCTGCGGCTCGGCGTGATCGACTTCCAGGATGCCTTGATGGGACCGGCGACCTACGATCTTGCCTCACTGGTGCGGGACGCCTACATGCAGCTCGACGAAGCCCTCATCGACGATTTGGTGGGGTACTACCTCGACCAGCTGGCCGAACGACGTTTCGTATGGACCAATCGCGCCGCGTTCCGACGACTGTTTGATTTGACGAGTATTCAGCGCAATCTGAAGGCGGCCGGCCGGTTTGTCTACATTGATCGAGTGAAAGGTAATCCGAAATTCTTAGCCGATATCCCGCGCGTCTTGAGCTATGTCAAGCGTAACCTTAAAAAATATCCGGAATTGGAGACACTCCGGAAGCATCTCACTCCCTATGTGCCTGAGCTTCAGTAATCGGAGGCACAAGACTCAGCACTCACCACTTCTTTTATGAAAGCCATGATTCTTGCGGCCGGTCTCGGCACCCGCCTGCGACCGCTGACGAACACCATTCCTAAACCGTTGCTGCCGGTCGGCGGAGCGCCGCTCATTGTCTGGAACTTATTGCTGCTGAAGCGGCATGGGTTCCGTCAAGTCGTCATCAACCTGCATCATCTGGGTCCGATGATCGAACAGGCGTTGGGCACGGGGTCGAAATTCGGAATCCGGATTATTTATTCCCATGAGACGGTCATCCTGGGGACCGGCGGTGGGATTAAGCAGGCCGAGCCTCACTTTTCGGGAGAACCGGTTCTGATTCTCAACGGAGATACGCTGGTGGAATTGGATCTAGAGGTACTCCGCGATTTTCACCGCACCCGCAATGCGGCGGCAACATTAGTGCTTCGGGAAGATTCGGACGTTGCCCGTTGGGGGTTGGTTGAGGTGGGAGACAAGGGGCAAATCTTACGAATCACCGGAAAAGGGCTGGTGGATTCCGTTCCGGCGATGCCACGCATGTTCGCCGGGGTTCACATCTTGCAGCCTCGGTTGCTCCGTGAGGTGCCGAAAGGGGTGGCCTCTTCGATCATCGATCCCTATGTGAGGGCCATCAAGCGAGGAGAACCGGTGCTTGGGTATGACCTGCAGGGATATTGGACTGACATCGGCACGACCGAGCGCTATGCCCAGGCGGAACGGGATGTCCGAGCGGGGCTGATTCGTTTGGAAGACCGGCAGCCTCTCGAGCCGCGCGTTCCGCTCAAGTAAGAAGCAAGTGAACTCGACCACGGCGCTCACCAATTGCTGGCTGGCCACCTCCAGCATTCCTATTCCTTTTGCTGTTTGAGCAACCGAGCCAGGTAGGTTCGCTGGAGCTTGAGCGATTCGGCGGCTTTTGTCTGATTGCCTTCGGCCTGCTCCATCGCGCGCGCGATGATGTAGCGGCTGTGTTGCTCCATCGATTCATGGTATGGAAGGTTCAGATACGGCAGTGGAGCATCGTCTCTTCGACGGAGGATGGTGTCATCTGCCAGAAGTGCCAACATCTCCGGTTCGATGATGTCTTTCTGGCTCAAGACGACGGCGCGCGCGATCACATTATCCAATTCTCGAATATTTCCAGGCCAGGGGTAGCGGATCAAGGCATCGAGTGCGGCTGTACTCAGAGTCATGCCTGGTCGTTTCGCATCTCTCGTATGTCGATCCAAAAAGAACTGAGCCAGGGCCGCGACATCTCCCGATCGTTCGCGAAGCGGCGGTAGGGTCAGACTCACGACGTTGAGTCGAAAATAGAGATCTTCACGGAATTGGCCTGTCCTCACAGCTTGCCGAAGATCCTTGTTCGTGGCCGCAATGATGCGAATGTTCACCGAGACGGTTTTGGAACCGCCGACGCGGTGAAACTCCCGGTCTTGCAAGACACGTAACAGCTTAGCTTGCAAAGGAAGGGACATATCGCCGATCTCGTCGAGGAACACAGTTCCACTGTCGGCCATTTCCAGCTTGCCCTTCTGCTGCCGATCGGCTCCAGTAAACGCCCCTCGCTCGTGTCCGAACAGTTCGTTCTCCAGCAACGTCTCCGTCAAGGCGACACAGTTGATGACGATGAGCGGCATGGCACAACGATGGCTCCACTGATGGATCGACCGGGCAAAGAGTTCCTTGCCGGTCCCGCTTTCGCCGAGGAGCAACACGCTCGCATCGGATTTGGCGGCCCGTTGTGCCGATTCCACGACGGACCTCACGGACGGGCTGTTGCCGACGATGGCGGCGTATCGGCCGTCGACCTCCGAACGGAGATAAGCGACCTGTCGTCGGAGCGAATCCCGTTCCAAGGCTTTGCGAATCACGATTAAGAGATGGTCTTTGTCGAGGGGTTTGGTCAGGAAGTCGTACGCCCCTTCCTTCATGGCCTCCACCGCAGCTTCAATGGATGCATGCGCGGTCATGACGATGACGGGAAGAGTGTCCGACGGCTTCATCTGGGACAGACGCTTGAGGATGTCAAGCCCCGATACTTTGGGCAGTGTGAGGTCCAGTAGGATAAGCTGCGGAGATTCGTGAATGATCTGGTCAAGTGCCTGCTGGCCCTCGGTGGCCACGACGGTCTCGTACCCTGAGGTTTGGAGTCGATCCTCGAGCATCATGACGATGTCGGGATCATCGTCGACAATAAGAATTTTGGCGTTCATTCTTCAACTCGTGAGGGGTGAGGCGTTAAATGTGAGGGGTTCACTGCATGGTCAGGAGACCATCGTAATTCCATCACCTGACGCTTCACCCCTTACCCCTCACGGGTTCTCCATCACATTAATAACCAATCCCGTCAACGGCTTCGGGTAAAAATATGTTGATTTGTGCGGCATCCGTTCGCCCGCAGCGGCGACGGCTTGAACTTCACTGACCTTGGTGGCGTTGAGCAGGAATGCACCGGTCCCTGTTCCTTTGGCCACCCAGTCCAGGGCCTCGTGGTCATCTTTGGTGTACAGAATGGCTTCTTGTTCCTGCTGTGTCGGACACAGCCTGGTCACGATCAGTTGTTGCAGCAGGGAGACGTCGAGTTTGGCTCGGGGTGATGCCTGGATAGAAGGTTGATGGTCCGGCTTCAGCATGAGCGTGACGTATCGGTCGTCGCCTTGTCGCGTCAGCCCGAACACCGGGGCATTCTTTCCTTCCGTTCGCAAACTGTTCAGAAACTGTGAACGCGCTTGGCGTTGTGTGGATGCGCTGAAGGGGAATTCTCGAACTTCGAACGCCTCTCCCAGTATCGTCTTGATCTGGTCCGAGGAAGGCAAAGGGGTGGTCGCCACTCGATGCGTCGGTAAGACCGTCAACCCGGGATCTTCAAGCGGGGTGAGCAGCATTAACACGGAATCGTAGGGTTGCAGCACGGCTTGAGGGACCGCCTGCTGCCGCCGAAGCTTTTGATAGTTCAATGCCGTTTCATAACGATGGTGACCGTCCGCGATGAAAAGCGGCTTGCTCTGCATCGCTTCGGTGAGTTGTTGAAGGACAGTCCCATCGGTTACGGACCATAGGCATTCGCGGCAGCCTGCATCGTCTTGAAAGTCGTAGCGAGCCGGCTGACCTTTTACCGCGGTTTCCAGAAGTTGGATGGTGGCACCGAGCGGATCGGAATAGAGCGACCAGATCGGGCTGAAGTTTGAGCGACAGGCTTCGATCAGGTTCAGGCGATCAGTCTTTGCCGCGGCGCGTGTGCTCTCGTGAGGATAAATATGTCCGGAATCGAGCGCCTCCAGCTTTGCTAGTGCCAGGAATCCCCGAAGCACCTTCTTCGGAGCATCGGAGGCTGAGTAGGGAGGAGTATATTCGATCGTGTGATAGTAGACGGTAGGCCGTGCGTCGCGCTTGAGAATACCCTCGTTGAGCCAGGTCTGCAGCGTCGCTGCGGCGCGGGTATACCGGTTGTGGGCGGGGCTGTCGCCGGTCTGGTCGAGCCCTAATTCCATGCGGATAATGTTGTGGGGATGGCGGTCGTGAAGCCGTTTCTGCCCCTCCGCATCAATGATATCGTATGGCGGGGCGACCACATCCTTGATGGAGCCCACGAGCGTCTGGTCATACAGTATGCCCTGAAATGGAATGATCTGTGACATGAACAACCCCTTGGCAGTGTCGTGACAACGACGACGGTTTGATGGTTACAGGAGAGAGTGGGATCCTTTCGCCCTACGCTGCGCCGTTCCTACGGCCCAGCGTCCTTCCAGCCGGTGGGAAGACGGCTACCGGTCGCGGGTAATCATGAAATCAGCGGCGACCGACAGCGCGCGCCGTGCGGTACTGTCGTCGAAGCGTTCGAGCTCATGTTTGGCGGCGGCGATATAGGCGCTCGCGCGATCCATGGCGTAGGTGATCGAACCGAAGTCGGCCATCAACAATAAGATTCGTTCAAGATCGGCGGTGCTGAGAGTCCGGGTCTCCATTCGATCCTTGATCATTTGGCGGTCCTGCTCTGAGCAATGCTGCAGCAGATGCAGAAGAGGCAGCGTTGCTTTTCCCTGCCGGAGATCCTGCCCGATTGTTTTGCCGAGCGACTCGCCGTTTGCGATGTAATCTAAGGTATCGTCGGCGACTTGAAAAGCGATGCCGAGGTATTGGCCGAAGCGGAACAGCGCCGTCTGTTGCGTTTCAGAAGCTTCGGCCAGAATGGCACCCATGCGACAGGCTGCGGCAATCAAGCCGGCGGTCTTGTGCTCGACGATCTTGATATAATCGATCTCGGGCATCGAGGGATTCCCGTTGTAGTACAGCTGAAGGACCTCACCTTCCGCCATTTTCTTGCAGGCTTCGGCAAGGACTTCATTGATGCCTTGACTCTGGAATTCAACGACTTTGCACATGGCCTTCGTATAGAGGTAGTCGCCGACCAGAATGCTGATCTGGTTTCCCCACACCTTGCGCGCGGTTCTTCTGCCTCTCCGGAGATCGGCGTCATCCACGACATCGTCGTGTAACAGGGTGGCGGTGTGGATGAATTCCACGATGCTGCCGAGCTGATGGTGCTCGGTTCCCGGATAGCCGCAGAGCCGAGCCGACAAGAGGAGGAGGAGGGGTCTGATGCGTTTGCCGCCACCGCTCAAGATGTGGGCGGCGACCGTATTGACCAAGGTCACGCTGGAGTCGAGGTTCTTCTTGACTCGATCCTCCACTCCGTCCAGTTCACCACGATAGGCATCCCACACATCCGACATGCTGTGCAGGGTTGCGATCGCTGGACCTTGTGCCATGCGGCGGATGGTATGGCAGCCGAGGAAATAAAGTCAAGCAATTGAAAGCGGTGGCACTGGTAAAGTTTGAATGCTTCATGAGCCAATGCCCGCGACGAGTAAGACAAATTTTACCTGTGCCAAAGAGGTAATAAGCTTAGTAACCTTGACAGAAGAATGACCCATCCAGTAAGGTCCCATCCTAACAATCGGATGAGGTTCACCCTGAGTGTCATGGGGGCACATCCACCCCCAGTTTCTCGCTGGCTCATTCCCCATACCATAGGGAAAACACTCATTTTTTGAATGAGATCGGTACATGAATATTCCTGGGTTTCCCCGCCGACAAGGGCTCTACGATCCTCAGCACGAGAAAGACTCTTGTGGGATCGGCTTTGTCGTCAATATCAAAGGGAAGAAATCTCACGACATTGTCCGTAAAGGACTTCAAGTCTTGGAGAATCTTACCCATCGCGGAGCGCAAGGCTGCGATCCCTGCACGGGAGACGGAGCCGGAATTCTTTTGCAGGTCCCGCACACGTTCCTGAAGCGGGTCGCAGGGGATGTCGGCGTGCCATTGCCGGAAGTCGGCGAGTATGGAGTGGGACAGCTGTTTTTACCACCCAACGCAGACTCCCGGCGGCTGTGCGAGAAACTGCTCACCGAGATTCTTGTGGAAGAAGGCCTGCGTCTGCTCGGTTGGCGCGATGTGCCGGTCAAGAGTGACCAGATCGGTGTCCAAGCGAGAACGACCGAGCCGTTCATGCGGCAGCTCTTCATCGCGCGCGATGCCTTGAATGAGGCCCAGTTCGAGCGAAAGCTGTATGTGATCCGCAAGCGGGTTGAAAAGGCCGTGGCAGAGTCGGCCATTCAAGGACGAGAACACTTTTACGTATCCAGCTTGTCGGCCTACACCATCGTCTATAAGGGGCTTCTGTTGCCGCATCAAATGGCGGCCTACTACCAGGACCTCACCGATGAACGGATGGTGAGCGCGCTGGCCTTAGTGCACTCACGCTTCAGCACGAATACCTTTCCCACCTGGCCGCGGGCCCATCCCTATCGGTATGTGTGCCACAACGGGGAGATCAATACACTGAAAGGGAACGTCAACTGGATGAAGGCTCGCCAAGGCCGTCTTCATTCCGAGCTGTTCGGGAAAGACATGGAAAAACTGTTCCCGATCGTCTCCGAGAACCAAAGCGATTCGGCCTGTCTGGACAATGCCCTCGAATTTCTGCTGCTCGGGGGCCGCTCGCTGCCGCATGCCATGATGATGTTGATTCCAGAACCGTGGGTGGCGAATGCCCAGATGGATCTGGATCGTCGGGGCTTCTACCAATATCACGCGGCGATGATGGAGCCATGGGACGGGCCGGCCGCCGTCTGTTTCACCGACGGCAAGATGATCGGCGCGACGTTGGACCGGAATGGGTTGCGTCCCTGCCGCTATCAGGTGACGACCGACGGTCTCGTGGTCCTGGCATCCGAAGCGGGCGTCTTGCCGGCTGAAGCGAAAGATATTCGCATGAAAGGCCGGCTTCAACCGGGCCGAATGTTTCTCGTCGATACGGTACAGGGCCGTATCATCGATGACGAGGAGATTAAGGCCGATATCGTCGGCCGCAAACCCTATCGCAGTTGGGTGACGCAGTACGGTGTCTCGCTGGACGAGCTGCCGGAGCCGCTGAATGTTCCGCAGCCCGACCACCCCACGATCCGCCAGCGGCAGCAGGTCTTCGGTTACACGGTCGAAGAACTCAAGATGGTCATCACGCCGATGATCGTGACGGGAGAAGAGGCGGTCTCCTCAATGGGCACCGATACCCCATTGGCCGTGCTGTCCGATCGGCCGCAGCTCCTATTCAAGTATTTCAAGCAGCTTTTTGCGCAGGTGACGAATCCCCCCATCGACCCGATCCGCGAACAGCTCGTGATGTCGCTCGTGACCAACATCGGCCCGAAGCCGAACTTGATGGATGAATCGCCGG
>JACZCY010068538.1_pt1 | contig 32375 bp, 31 predicted proteins | sample 8641821 | NCBI WGS metagenome assembly JACZCY01 (sample SAMN15324609, study PRJNA640507) | soil metagenome | isolation source: intercropping sugarcane | place: China: Luxin town, Laibin City, Guangxi Province | collected 2019-07-25 | depth 10cm m | reverse complement strand
TCAAGGAACCTATCAAAAGAAATAACATCGGGATGGGTGGCGTCCTGTTCAGGGACCGTTCTCTTTGTCGATAGGTACAGGTTGGAATCTCTTTCTTAGAGGTTCCAGCCTCCTATCTCGGCCTCTTCTGTCTGCAAGGTTCTCGTAGGGAGGTTATTTTTGTGGCGATCCTGGCCCGCATCCCGAAGAAAGTTCTCACGTTCATCCTGTTGGCTTTCCTGCCGATAGGGTTCAATCTCCAGACATCAGTGGCAGCCGACGAAGTGGCTCCTGTTGCTACAACGGTCGCTCCGCCAGCAGATCCAATCGAACAAGCGCTCATCGATGTGAAGAGTGAGGATGCCGTTCTCCGCAATAAAGCGGTCGCGCTCCTGATTGAAAAGGGAGATGCGAACCTTATCCCCAAACTTGATGCGATCCGTGCAGAAGCCGACCGGGCTGTCAGGCAGGCCGTCAAGCCTGTGATCGATCTGCTCAAGAATCATGCAAATCTGACGAGCGAACAGGCAGATACAAGACGTTCTGCCGCTGCTGATCTGGTGGGTACAGGGCGACCGGAGGCCATTACCTGGCTGGAGAAAGCTGCTGCCAAGGAGCAAGTCTGGTGGGTCAAATACACGATGGAGGAATCAGCGCAGCTGATTCAACTTCGTTCTGAAGATCAATCCGTCCGGTTGGTTGCCGTCAAAAAGCTTGGGGAACTCAGAAGTCAGAATGGGTTATCAGCGCTCAAAGAATTTGTTGAAGCAGGTGCCCAAAGCGGTGCTACCAATGAGCAGAAAACATTGGCGGAAGCGGCACAAATTTCGATCGGACAGATTGACTCCTGGAGTTGGTGGGCGGGCGCCATGGAGACGCTTTTCCGGGGAATCAGCCTTAGCTCCATTCTCTTGATTATGTCTCTTGGGCTGGCCATTGTCTTCGGCTTGATGGGCGTGATCAATATGGCGCATGGCGAGTTGATGATGGTGGGAGCGTACGCCACGTTCATCACGCAACAGGCTTTCATCGCCTGGCTTTCTCCGGATGTGTTCGATTGGTATTTTCCTGTGGCATTACCTGTCGCTTTTCTTTCCGCTGCCTTGTTCGGATGGGTGCTCGAGGCCACCGTAATTCGCTTTCTCTATGGGCGGCTTCTTGAGACGCTGTTGGCGACGTGGGGCGTAAGTTTGATCTTAATGCAGGCGGCACGGGTATACTTCGGCGATCTGACGGCAGTCATCGCTCCCGGTGCGCTTCGCGGCGGGGCGCAGGTAATGGTCGGTGTCTATCTTCCCTACAATCGAATCTTTATCATTGTGCTGTCGATCATCTGTGTCCTGGGGATTTACTTTTTGCTCTTCCGATCGAATCTCGGGATTCGGGTACGGTCGGTCACTCAAAATCGCAATATGAGCGCCTGTCTCGGCATCCCGACCAGAAAGGTCGACTCCTATACCTTTGCCTTTGCATCGGGGTTGGCCGGCATTGCGGGCTGGGCGCTTACGATGGTGGGGAATGTCGATCCAGGACTTGGACAAAACTATATCGTCGATGCCTTCATGGTTGTGGTGACTGGAGGGGTCGGAAAGCTTGCCGGGACCATCTGGGCTTCGTTAGGAATTGGCGGGCTGAACAAACTGATCGAGCCGGTGAGTGGGGCGGTCTACGGAAAGGTCTTTATCTTGGTCGGTGTGATTTTATTCCTGCAGTGGCGGCCGCAGGGTCTATTCGCCGCGAAAGGACGTAGCGCCGATGCCTGAGCCCGTTGTATCGCAACAGAACAGCCGTGAAACGGTAACCTTCTATTTATTGGGATTCATTTTTCTGATCGTCCTACCGCTGCTGAATGTTATGCCTTCGGAAGATTCCTGGTTGCACGTCTCGGATTTCAGGCTTAATCAATTTGGAAAATTTTTGGCTTTCGCAATTTTGGCGCTTGGACTTGACCTGATCTGGGGCTATTGCGGCGTCCTGAGCTTAGGGCAGGGAGTATTTTTTGGGCTTGGCGCCTACTGTATGGGTATGTATCTGTCGCTGCAGATCGGAAAAGAAAGTGTGTACGGAAGTGAACTGCCAGACTTCATGGTCTGGACCCAAGTCAAAGAGCTGCCTCTCTTCTGGTACCCGTTCAAGAGCTTTGGTGGCGGTTTTTTGGGGGCGATTCTCGTTCCCGTGCTCTTCGCGACGATATTCGGGTTTCTGGCGTTCCGTAGCAGAATCAAAGGTGTGTACTTCGCCATCATCACGCAGGCTTTGGCATTTGCGGCCTGGCTGGTCTTCAATCGGAACGAGACGCGGCTCGGTGGAACCAATGGATTGACGGATTTTAAGCAATTGCTCGGGTTTCGGCTTTCCGATCCGTCGACGCAACGGGGACTGTATATTTTGACGGTCCTGGCCCTGGCAGGCTCCTACATGCTGTGCCGCTGGATTGTCGCATCGCGAGCAGGAAAAGTGCTGATCGCTATACGAGACAGCGAATCACGAGTCACGTTTTCGGGGTACACTCCCTGGATGTACAAGCTCTTTGTGTTTGTCGTGGCGGCAGGGCTCGCAGGATTATCGGGGATGCTGTACGTGCCGCAGGTCGGCATCATTACTCCCGCACAGATCGGAGTGTTGCCGTCACTTGAGGTGGTCATCTGGGTGGCGGTCGGGGGGCGTGGCACGCTGATCGGAGCGATCCTGGGTGCCGTGGCCGTTAACTACGGTCGCAGCGTGTTGACCAACTATTTTCCTGAGGCATGGCCGTTTATCTTAGGCGGGCTCTTTGTGGTCGTGGTGACGATGTTCCCGGATGGACTGGTGGGGATGATTCGGAAATTGAGCGAGCGAAAGAAGACGCACCCGCCTCTGATCAAAGCGGAAGGGGGTACTGCGGCGTGACGGATGGAGACCTGATTCTGAACTGCGAGAACGTGGTCGTCGACTACGACGGCTTCAAAGCTCTGAACAACTGTAACTTCAGCGTTTACTATAACGAGCTCCGTGTCGTGATCGGGCCGAACGGAGCTGGGAAGACCACCTTGCTCGATGTGATCTGTGGAAAAACCAAGCCGACATCCGGGAAGGTCATCTTCGGCAAGGGTATCAATTTGGTTGGGAAGAACGCGGAAGATATCACGAAGCTGGGAGTCGGCCGTAAGTTCCAAGCACCTTCAGTCTACAGCAACTTGTCGGTCTGGCAGAACTTGGATCTTTCAGTGAAGCGGGCGAGCAAGGGAGTCTTTCCCACATTGCTGGGACGGTCCTCACAGGCGGAACGAGAACGCATCGATGAGACTTTGGAGACCATAGGATTATCGGACTATGCCCATGACCGTGCCGGTTCTTTGTCGCATGGCCAAAAGCAATGGTTGGAGATCGGGATGGTCATTTTACAGGACCCCTCCCTGCTCTTAGTCGATGAGCCGGTCGCCGGCATGAGTGATAAGGAAACGGAGCAGACCGGTCGATTGTTGACCGCGCTGTCGGAGAAACAGGCGATTGTCGTGATCGAGCATGACATGGACTTTGTGAGACAGATTGCGCGCATCGTCACGGTGTTGGCTGAAGGCACGGTCATCTGCGAAGGGACGGTGGAGACCGTTCAAGCCAATGATCGTGTACGAGAAATCTATTTAGGGCGGGCAAAAGTCGCGCACTAGTTAGGAAACGGAACCGCGTCGAGCATGGCACAAGAAGCGAAACGTTTAACGCTGGCACTCGAGAACGTCAATGCCTACTACGGCGAAAGCCATATTTTACGCAACGTCTCTTTTACCATCGAACCGGGAGAAGTAGCGTGCCTCATGGGTAGAAACGGGGTCGGCAAGACGACCACGTTGAAAACGCTGACGGGGTTGCTCCCCGTACGTGGGGGGAAGATCACCTTCGACGGTGCCGATATCACTCATGATCGTACGGATCTACGGGCGAGGAAAGGGCTGGCATATGTCCCTCAAGGCCGAGAGATCATCCCACACTTAACAGTGCATCAGAACCTGCTGCTCGGCTACTGGAATCGTCCTTCCATCAACGGAGATGTCTCTGAAAAAGAGGCGTTCGATGAGGTCTATCATCTCTTTCCGAAGTTGACCCAGATTCTTCACAGGCCTGGGGGTGTGCTCAGCGGAGGCGAGCAACAGCAGCTGGCGATCGGAAGAGCGATCTTGTCCAGCCCGAAGCTTCTTCTTTTGGACGAGCCGACGGAAGGGATTCAGCCATCAATTGTCGATCAGATCGAGGATGTCATCATCGGATTCAAAAAATCGCGCCGCTTCGCGATTTTGTTGGTGGATCAAGGGCTTCACTTTGCCGCCCGCCTTGCCGAGAAGTACGTCGTGATGGCCAAGGGAGCAGTGATGGCACAGGGTAAGAGCACGGAGTTGAATGCCGACATGGTGAGGCAACATTTGACGGTATAAAGTGAAGCCTCGCTGGACACACCCCGCCGTTTTGTAGTAAAAATCCTTGCTTTCATTAGCAGCTACTGAATCCATAATATAAGACATTGATTTCATTTATGAAGCTCGCCATAGTCATGGTCTTTTAAAGAGGAGGTCTTTATGCGTCTAAGTCCGAGAGAACAGGACAAGCTGATGATTTACGTCGCGGCGCAGCTCGCGGCCGATCGCAAGAAGCGCGGCCTCAAGCTCAATCATCCGGAAGCCGTTGCGTACCTGACAGCGGCAGTGCTGGAGGGCATTCGCGATGGCAAGTCCGTGGCAGAGCTCATGACCTACGGGACCCAGATACTGTCTCGTAAGGATGTAATGCCTGGTGTGCCGGAGATGATTCCTAATTTCCAGGTCGAAGGGACTTTTCCCGATGGGACTAAACTGGTGACGGTTCACAATCCAATTCCATAGTCTGGGTATGCGTGCATAGTACTCCGTGTGTATGAAAGACCCATGAAGGACGTATGAAAAATGCTCATCTTTGTAGAGCGCACAGAGCATGAAAGGAGTGAAGTAACATGAAAGCGAAAGGGCCACAGGACTCTGGAGACGACAGGGAAAAACGAAGTACTTCCGAGAAAACCGGACCGTCGCGGCGACAGTTTCTCGCCCACAGCGGGCGTGTTGCGGCAGGAATCGGAGCGGCATCGCTATTGGGAAACGCCGGGCAGCATGGGATCGCGTATGCGGCGAATGAATCGTTGATCACAAAGGTCGGTGGGGCAGGAGGAGCGAAAATGAAAAAACATGACGCGCCACAGAGGTCGAAGGAAGCCTTAGCGGCTGCCGTGAAAGCCGAGCTGTCTGCTCCGATCGTGCCTGGTGAAATAATGACTGTGGCCGGTGATATCGAGATCTTAAAAGGACGAGAGATAAAAGACATGACGGTCAAAAACTTGGGCGATCGACCGATTCAGGTCGGTTCTCACTGTCACTTCTTCGAAACCAATCGTGCGCTGAAGTTCGATCGTGAGCAAGCGTTCGGGTTCCGGCTCCGCATTCCTGCCGGCACGGCGGTGCGTTTCGAACCGGGAGAAGAAAAAAAGGTGACGCTCGTGGCCCTTTCGGGTAACCGGCTCGCCCAAGGTGTCAACGGGTTGACCGACGGGTTGTTGGATGATCCGAAGGTCAAGGCCAAGGCTGTCGGTCTTGCTGCTGAACGCGGATTTGGAAAAGGAGGCGCACGGTGAAAATTTCACGCAAACAATACGCATCTCTGTACGGTCCTACGGTCGGCGACCGTGTCCGGCTTGGCGACACGGACCTCATCATCGAAGTCGAAGAAGATCGGATCGTTCAAGGAGAGGAAGCGGTCTTCGGCGGCGGCAAGACCATTCGTGACGGGATGGGGCAGTCCGCTCGAGCCACGAGCACAAGCGGCCAGCTCGACACGGTGATTACTAACGCGCTCATCCTTGACTACACGGGTGTCATCAAGGCCGACATCGGCATCAAGGACGGCCGCATCGTCGGTATCGGTCATGCCGGAAATTCCGACCTCATGCCCAACGTCACGCCCGGCATGGAGATCGGCCCTGGAACAGAGGCAATTTCCGGAGAAGGCCGGATCATTACCGCCGGCGGTATCGACACGCACATCCACTTCATCTGTCCGCAACAATGTTGGGAAGCGCTGTCTGCCGGATTGACTACGATGATCGGCGGCGGTACCGGTCCTTCAAGCGGGACCAGTGCGACGACCTGTACGCCTGGACCATGGAATATCCATCGCATGCTGGAGGCGTCGGAGGGCATTCCGATCAATCTCGGCTACTTGGGGAAAGGCAACGCTTCAAGGCCGGAAGGGTTGAATGAACAAATCGAAGCCGGCGCAATTGGGTTGAAGCTGCACGAAGACTGGGGCACCACCCCGTCCGCGATCGATACCTGTTTGAGTGTGGCCGACCACTACGATGTACAGGTCGCCATCCATACGGATACGCTCAATGAGGCCGGGTATATCGAGGACACCATCAGAGCCATCAAGGGGAGAGCGATCCATAGCTACCATACGGAAGGCGCGGGCGGTGGCCATGCGCCGGACATCATTAAGATTTGCGGCGAGCCGAGCGTCCTGCCGTCTTCGACCAACCCCACGAGGCCCTTTACTGTCAACACGATGGATGAGCATCTTGACATGTTGATCGTGTGCCACAATCTGAACCCACGGATACCCGAAGATGTCGCCTTCGCGGAGTCCCGTATCCGTCGTGAAACTATTCAGGCGGAAGACATCCTTCATGACATGGGGGCCATCAGTATGATGTCTTCGGACTCGCAGGCGATGGGCCGAATCGGGGAAGTCATTACCAGAACTTGGCAGACCGCCCATAAGATGAAGGTGCAGCGCGGACATCTCAAGCCCACGAGCGGGAAGGATTCCGGTCAGAACGATAACTTCCGGGCCAGACGCTATGTGGCCAAGTACACGATCAACCCGGCCATCACGCACGGCATCGCCCATGAAGTCGGTTCCGTGGAAGTTGGAAAGATTGCCGATCTCGTCATCTGGAAGCCGGAGTTCTTCGGCGTCAAGCCGGAGATGGTGTTGAAGAGCGGTTTCATCGCCCAAGCTCAAATGGGCGATCCCAATGCGTCGATCCCGACGCCGGAGCCGGTCGTCAGCCGACCGATGTTCGGTTCATTCGGCCGAGCTTTGTCAAGCACTAGCTTTACTTTCGTGTCTCAAGCCGCGTTGGATCATGAGATCCCGAAGCGGCTTGGTTTGCAAAGGCGCGTGTCTGCGGTGAAAAACTGTCGCAATTTAGGGAAGCGTGATCTCAAGCTGAACGATGCGTTGCCGAAAGTTGAGGTTAATCCGGAGACGTATCTCGTGACGGCCGATGGCGTGCCGCTCACCTGCGAGCCGGCGATTGTGCTGCCGTTGGCGCAACGGTACAATTTGTTCTAACGAGCTGGCAGCTGGCTCGACTCAGTCGCGAGTGATCGTGACGGCGGTCAGCCGGCTGTTTTTATTTTTCTAGATTCAGTATGAACACGCCCGCATTACTTGAAGGGTTACGGTTTGTCGATACGTTCTTCCCGTCAGGCGGATACGCGTTTTCTTCTGGGTTGGAAGCGGCCGTACAAGGCGGTGCCGTCAAGACCCCCGATCAACTGGCCAGGTATACCGAAGATTTACTGCGAGGCGGCATGAGCCGCCGAGAAGCTCTTGCTACCAAGCAGGCCAATCGAGCGGCTTCAATCGGATCATTGGATGCTGCCATTTACGTAGATCGAGAGCTGGATTCGACGAAGCTCGGTCGTGAGTCGCGTCTGGCGAGCCGCCAGATGGGGCGGCAAGTGATCAGAGTCGCGGCGGATCAAATCCGGGCCAAACCAATCCTGAATGAGTACCGTGATCAAGTGGAAGCGGATCTTGCCCCTGGTCACCTTGCCGTGACGTTCGGGCTTACCATGGGTACGTGCGGCTGGAGTCCGGAAGAAACCGCGGCGGCCTTTTTGTACCAAACCGCAGTCGGTTTCGTATCCGCGGCCATGCGGCTCAGTCCCATCGGTCAGCATGAGGGACAGCGCATACTGAGCGAATGGCTTCCCTTGATTGAGCGGATCAGCCGAGAGGTTGACGTAGATACGGCAATGAGCTCATGGTCGCCTATCCAAGATATTTATGCAATGCGCCATGGTTCTCTGGAGTGGAGGCTCTTTCGGTCTTAACGAGGAGACCGGCGGACATCGTGATGCAGAGAAGAGAAAGGGTGGTTGACGACCTTCAGCTCAACCGCCCAATCGGAGGATTATCATGCATGATCTAAATCGTGAGCACACTCACAATTGGGTTCCAACTCAAGCGCGGAAACAGGGCATTCCCGTCATTGGTATCGGAGGCCCCGTGGGATCAGGGAAGACAGCACTTGTCGAGGCTTTGTGCCTGAGGTTGCGTGATCGGTACAGTTTAGCTGCCGTGACAAACGATATTTTCACCAAAATCGACGCGGAAATTCTGACCAAGCGCGCGGCATTACCGGTCGACCGGATTTTGGGTGTGGAGACGGGGGGGTGTCCACACACGGCCATCCGCGAAGACGCCTCGCACAATCAAGAGGCGATCGACGATTTGCTTCGTCGCCACCCGGACGTTGAATTGATCTTTTTGGAGAGTGGAGGTGACAACTTGGCCGCTACCTTTAGTCCTGAGCTGGTGGATCACGTCATCTATGTGATCGACGTGTCGGGGGGCGACAAGATTCCACGCAAGGGTGGGCCAGGGATCACTCGATCCGATTTTCTCGTCATCAACAAAATGGACTTGGCTCCGCACGTGAGGGCGGATCTGTCGGTCATGGACCGGGATACCCGCCGAATGCGCGGCGATCTTCCCTTCGCATTCACGAATATCCTTTCCGGCGAGGGGTTGGATACCGTCGTTGCCTGGGTAGAACAGCGTACGCCGCAACGAGCCAGGCGCTCATGACCGTGCCGATTCGAGAGCGGCAACAAAAGAGTGCATCCCCGAGAACCGTCGCGTCTTCAAAAAGAAAATCTTCTGGGAGAAGCAAGTCTTCTTCTCAGAAAAAGAACATCCCCGGGCGGTTTGCGACGGAATTGGTCGGACGGGTCGGCGAGCTCAAGCTTGACTATGCGAAGCGCGATCGCCGAACCGTTATTTCCTACTCTTATTTCACAACGCCTTGGAAACTTCTCCCCCCCATCTATCTCGATGATACAGGAGCTGCCTACACGTTGCTGGTCAACCCCTCCGGCGGTCTTGTTGGGGGTGACCAACTGTCCATCGACATGAATGTGGAGCAGGATGCGCATGTCCTGATTTCTGCTCCTTCCGCCAACCGCGTCTATCGGAGTGAGGGAAAGGTATCTGAACAGCACGTCAACATCTCGGTAGGGCCGGGCGCGGTCCTCGAATGGCTCCCTGAACATACGATTCCCTTTGCCGGTTCACGATTTCGGCAGATCCTCCATGCCACCTTGGCACCGGGTGCGACTCTTCTCTTGTGGGATGCCGTCGCATCCGGGCGTATCGCCCGAGGAGAGCGATGGGCGTTTACCGATCTGGAGAACGAAATCCGTATCACAACGGCATCCGGCAGTTCTCTTTTGGAGCGATATCTCCTTGATCCCGCCACTGACTTGGGCTGCGTAGGGCTTGCAGAAGAATGGAACTATGTTGCCTCCTTCTACGTGGTCAACGATGCCATAGCGTCCGATGCCTGGAGTCGACTGGAGTCGAAGATCGCGCCTGTCTTGGATGAACGACCAGGCCATGTGTTGGGAGGAGTATCAACGCCGACCGTGCCGGGAGTCGCCATCAAACTGCTGACTCGAACGGCACCCGACCTCACCTACATGCTGGATACTCTCTGGGCAGCCATCCGTGAAGAGCTGTGGAATCTCCCGCCTGTATCCTTACGAAAATATTAAATAACTCGTCCGTACCAGGACATCAGGTATGCCACGCTAGAGGACTGTCTAGAAGTTTGAAGAGCTAGAATCAGCCGCATTGGCAGTGCGGAGCGACCAGGCTAATCCCAGGAGCGAAAGCATGAAAATCACCCACTTTGATGGATCAAAATTATACCAGAGGGGACCGTTACGGTAGTCGCTTTGGTAGGTGTGGTGATAGTTGTGATATCCTTCGCCGAAGGTCAGGATCGAAACCCACCAGCTATCTCGACTGGAATCCGCCTGGCTGTGTGGTTGGTTTCCCCAGAGATGGCAAACTGAATTGATGCAAAAGGTCGAATTTAGTACGGCAAAGGTCCGACCCACGCCGGCCAGCATGAAGCAACCGACACCGCCGACCCATCCGGCGTAGAGAAAACCCACCACGAACGGGAGCAACAACCCTGAGAGAAAGATCAGCGTGTAGTAACGATGTTGCCACATCACAACCGGATCCTGCCGGAGGCGCGTGGCATATTTTTCGTCCGAATAGCGCTGATCGGCAAAGAGCCACCCGCAGTGACTGTGCCAGAACCCCAGCTTTGCATTGTACGGATCGGCGTCTTGGTCACAGGCAGCGTGATGGCGAATGTGATCGGCGCCCCATTTGAGGGCGGAGTTTTGCAGGGCCCATCCTCCCGCGATCAGAAAGCCGGTCTTGATCCAGTCGGGGCAGCTGAAACTCCTGTGTGAGATCAGGCGGTGGTACCCGACCGTAATGCCCAATCCCGTGATGATGTAGAGGAGCACGAACATGGTCCAATCCAGCCAGGTATATCCATAGACATATCCGAATAACGGAACACCAATGAGTGCACTCATGGCGATGAGACCGAACAGCAATACCGTCACATAGACCGGGTAAGTGCGCGTTAGGCTGTTGGCAGACGCTGTTGATACTGTCATTGGAGTGCTGATGCGGGAAGGAGCATGCGACTGCGATTCACTCAGACATTCCAGGTTGAGGAGGCGTCAAAATTTCTGCCACTGTACCAGGACGATGGCAAAATAGCTACTGTGGGAAGGCGCGCTATGCGCCCCTTGTTTGACATTGACAGTGGGCGGTAGGATTTCATATACATAACTTGATCCAAGCCGGTCTCGCCAGCGGATGGTTGAGTGTGTGGTAAGCAAATAATAGTTCAAGAGTTTCTTCTCGGCTGATGAGAAAAGGCGGAAAGAGCAAGTCAGAGATTAGGTAGTTGATCCATACATTGATCTATTACAAGGAGGCAGTCCAATGAAGAGTGTGTTAACAATTGTATTTGGTGTGGCAGCCGTTGCGTTGGTTGCGGCGCCTCTCACCTCGTATGCGGGGGGAACGATTACCGGAAAAGTAACGTATGCCGGACAGCCACAGCAGAAGGAATTCCTTTTCTCAAAGTTCCCGAATCCAAAGTTCTGTCCCCAGAATCCGAATAAGAGCTTGATGGATGGGGATAAGCGGTTTCTCAAACAGATCGAAGTGAGCAAAGATGGTGGTTTGAAGGGAGCGGTGGTTGCCGTAGCCGATATCGAAGACAAGGCGTGGATGGATGGCTATGCCGGGACGGAAGTCGTGGCCGCATTCTGTGAATTCCAACCGTTCAGCGGTATTGTCGTCAACACTCGGCCCTTCAAGGTGGAAAACACAGATGCAGACCCCAATGACCCCAAGTCCGTGGCCGGTGTGCTTCACAACCCGCACAGCTTCACAGTGAAGGGCACGACCTCGGCGACCGGGTTCAATATCGGCTTGGCCAAGAAGGGTGACAAGCTTGACAAGCCAGTGACTTTCCGTGGTGGCGCAGAAAAAGAAGGGTATTTCCGGTTACAGTGCGACCAGCATGAGTTCATGCAATCGTTCTTCCTGCCCGTGTCGAACCCGCATTTTGCGGTTGTGAAGGACGATGGTTCCTTCGAGATCAAAGATGTACCTGCCGGCAAGCACAAAATCATCGCCTGGCATCCTTTCGCGGGTAAAGCCAAGAAGATAGAGTTTGAGGTCGATGTGACCGATGGCGGCACGGCCAACCTCAAAGCTGAAATCAAGTAAGTCTGGTTCATCCTGTACTCGTAACCGAAGGGCAGCGGAACCCCCGCTGCCCTTCGTGTTTTGTCTCTTACGAGCCAGCGACAAGCTTTGGCCGTTTTAGACTTGCTCCACGACCACATCCAGCGCGCCGTCGACCTTGAGCACACGGACGCCCACTGTGCCGTCCCGGGTCCGTTCGTATCGGAGGTCCACCTGCGCCTGCCCTACCTTCATCCCTTGAATGTGCAACTCATCAATGGGGCCGGGTAACGTCGGACGAACGATTCGAAGCCGACGATCGAACGCTTCGGGAACCAAGCCCAATACCGCCTCAAGCAGGTAGGGGATGGCTCCTGCCGCCCAGGCCTGCGGCGGGTTGGCGGCGGCGTACGGAACCGGCACCTCGTACTCGCTGCGGCTGAACCCTGCGAACAGCTCGGGTAGCCGATAGGATTTGAAATGCATAGCTGCTTCCAACAACCCGTCGAACACCCGGCAGGCTGCCTGATCATAGCCGTAACGCTTGAATCCCATCGCGATCAAAGAATTGTCGTGCGGCCACACGCTGCCGATGTGATAGCCCAGCGGGTTGTAGGCCTGCTCCCTCTCCGAGAGTGTACGGATCCCCCAGCCGCTGAACATCTCGTCGGACATGAGCCTATCCACTATGCGCTTCGCCTTGTCCTCCTCCACGATTCCGCTCCAAAGGGCCTGTCCCGGGTTCGATGAGACCACGACTGCGGGCCGCCCGTCTCCTTGCAAAGCCATGGCGTAGAATTCGCGCTCTGCCACCCAAAAGTCCCTGTTGAACCGAGCACGGAGGTCAGAGGCTTCTCGTCGAAGTCGAGCAGCGCGTGTCACATCGTGGGCACGTTCGTATAATTGCGCTACCGCAAGCTTGGCTCTGTAAACATAGCCTTGCACCTCAACAAGCGCAATGGGGGGAGCGGCGAGGCTGTCATCGATATTGACGATGGCTTCGCCGGAATCCTTCCATCCCTGATTATCTAACGGCCGTTTCGACCGGCTCATGTACGCAAGATAGCCGTGATCGTATCGATGCCCGGCGGTCTCAAGCCATACGAGCGCCCGGTCGACGGAGTTTTGCAACTCGCGAAACAGGTCTAGGCTGCCGGTCCAGGCGGCGTGTCGTCCGACCAGAATGAGAAACAGCGGCGTCGCATCGATCGATCCGTAGTAAGGAGTTTGTGGAATGAGGCCGAGACGGGCCATCTCTCCCATGCGTAGTTCGTGGAGGATCTTGCCCGGCTCTTCATCCCGCCATGAATCTTCCTGCTGTCCCTGATACTTCGCCAGCAGACGCAATGTCTGCTCGGCTATGCTCGGATCGTAGGCCAGCGTCTGCAACGCAGCGATCAGGCTATCCCTTCCGAACAGGGTTGCGAACCAGGGTGTGCCGGCAGCAAAGAATGTGAGGTGGTCGATCTGGCTCTGCAGCAGTCCAAGATTGACGAATGATCGCGCGACAACTTTGTTCAACACCAGATCGTCACTGATGATCCGTGGGAGCGCGTCGAACCAAACCGCTGAAGTCTGTGTCACATCGGAGTCCAGCTTCTCCGGAAGCGACGACCGCCGTACGCTGGCTTGCGCCTCAGGTGGGTCTCGAGACTCCGCTAAGAGGAGTGACACACGCAAGTCCGTACTTTCCTTCGGCCCAAGCGTGATCGGAACATGCGCGGTCTGGGCGCCCGTCACTTCCACGGATGGCGAAAACTGAATGCTCAGGCTTCGGTAGAACCCATCTTTGCCTTCATACAAAAAACCCAGCACGCCGTTCCGCCACGTAGGTGGATGTAGAACCCCCAGTGTCCGCAACAGAGCGTCGCGCACGGCATAGATATCTTCGAAAGCAGCTCGAAAGGAGAATGAGAGCAGAAATTCTGCTCGTCGTCGCCCGAAGTTCTTGATGAAAAACTGGTCATGCAGGGCTGGTTGCGCATCATCGACGACACGCCGCCACTCAATTCCAATTGCATCCGGAGAGAGGACACCGCCGTCGGATGCACTGATTTGCGGATTCGTCAACTCGAACTTTGCAAGAAAGGGACGCGCAGCCGTACCGCTCAGGGCGACCGGAAGCTTGCCGGCCAACCGAACGACGTATCCGCTGAGGAACCGGCAATCATGGTAATACAGGCCGAACCCATGTCCGCCGGTCAGTGGTACCATGCCGTCCGCGTCCGCGACAAAGCACACGTTGCCGTTCTTGATGACTACGGCGTTGGCCAAGCTGCTCCCGATACGGAACTCATCGAGATCCGACGACTGGCGGGCCCGATCACGAGACGGCTGGAAGAGTGAATCCTCGGGTGAAGCTATGGAAGGGACGGCGGTCGAGAGCGGGACGGCGATCAGCGACGAAAGACGAAGAAACTGTCTGCGTGAGATTGCAGACATCCCTCCACCCGTCTGGGTGGACATCTTCGAGGAGCCTCGTTCATCACACGACAGTTCAGAATCTTTCGCTCTGATGTGGAAGTCGCCGTCGTTCGGATCGAAACTCTTTCGGTCAGGGCTGTTGGGTGTTCGTGCCATGCCCCTTGCTGATTGGTAACGCGCTGGTCACCGCTAAGTCAACCTCAAAACAGGGTGCGAATCTCATGTTGTGTCGATTAGTCGATTAGTGAAGCATACGTACGCCCGACCAAGCCGTCCACTGGTAAAGTCCCTACGGTCGAGAGAGTTCTCTCCACGCGCTGCCAGACCAAGGAGAGTGCGCTACCCGTATTTCAGCTTCATGAGAAGAATCGCCCCGGCCAAGATCAGGGTGACCAGGTTGGCAAGAATCACGGGGAGCGAACCGATGAGAAGTCCATAAATGAGCCACAAGAGGACGCCGGTGCAAAAAATGAGGAACATCAGGAGGGAGACATCTTTTGCGGACTTCGTTTTCCATGTTTTTGTCAATTGGGGGATGAATGCGATTGTGGTGAGACATCCCGCGATTAACCCGATTACAGTCGCGCCGTCCATATAGGGCATTGTAGCAGGGCCGCAGGTGCGGGTCATGACAAAGTGTAAGGGAAAGCGTATGGTCCCGCGGGGTGCTGAGGCGAGGGACGTTACCTTCACGGTTAGCGATGACGAATTCAGCGCCTTGTCTTTTACTTTCCGATCTAGGTAAGATCCTAAACTTTAAAGCTGTTTGCTCAAAGGTATTGCGTGTCACGAGAACTCTCGCTCGCGGAAGTCTTCCAGCTTGGTTATTACTGGGAAACCAAGATCCTTCTAACGGCGGTAAAGCTGGATGTGTTTTCCGCAATCGATGAAAGACCGAAGGCAGTCCAGGACATCGCAGGTCGAATCCAGGCCGATGAGCCGACTTTGGCTCACCTCTTGAACGCCCTCGTCGCGATGAGGTTGTTGACGAAGGAGGGCGACTTGTACGGAAACTCTTCGACGGCGTCGAAGCACCTCGTCCGGAATTCGGCCCAGTACGTCGGCCATCTGCTCATCTTGCACGATGCGGAGTGGAACAACTGGGGAAACTTGGAAGAGACGGTTCGAACCGGGCGACGGGCAGTCGATCGGCACGTCTTTGAGACCGATCCGGAATTGGGAAGCAATGTGTTGGCGGTGCTCAACCGGATTGGCCGGCAAAGCGGACCTGATTTTGCCAGGCGATTGAAATTAATAGGATCAGAGCGGCTGTTGGATCTGGGCGGTGGCGCAGGAACCAACGCCATCGCCTTTTGTCAGGTGTACTCTGAATTACGTGCGACAGTTTTTGATCTGCCGGCTACATTGAAGTTGACGGAAAAAACGATCAAGGACGCAGGGTTGGAATCACGAATCACGCTGTATCCTGGTGATTTCAATAGAGACCAGCTCGGCGGGCCATACGATGTGGTCCTGATGTCGGACATTCTTCACTATCAAACGTTCCAGATGAATCAGGATTTGGTCAAAAAGGCCTTTGAATCGCTGGCGCCGGGGGGACGATTGATCGTTAAAGATCGCTTCCTGGACGAAGCCGGTACCGGCCCGGCTTGGACTACTGCGTTCATGATGCATATTCTTGTGAATACGCAGCACGGCAGTTGTTACAAATGTAGCGATGCAATGCAATGGTTGACCAAGTCGGGATTTGGCTCTGTTATAGAATTGGAGAAGACGGCTGTTGTTCAGGGTGTCAAGCCGTAACCCGCCAGTTGTCATACGCCGGTCGTGGGGAAGCCTAATCCGCACACGAGTGGGTCGGGTTTTGGTTTGATGAATGACCCTTGACGGACGACGGGAGTGTCTTTGGTGGGGTAGCAATGGATTGGTTACGCGAGCCGGGGTTCTTTGGAACCCATGCCACGACCGGAGCGGACTTAAGCCAGCTGATGGCCACGCTCTTTACCAGCCTCTTCATCCTGGGATGGTTCCAAGCTCGCAAGCGAAACGCCGATGCACACCATTGGTTGATGTTCGGGGGAATGATTTCGATGCTCAGCTTCTTTATTGCCTATTATCTCTTCCGACAACTTGGCGTATTGGCCGTGGAGGGAAAAGAGGGATTCGGCGGCTCTCAATCGCTTTATGATTACGTGTTTATTCCGGTGCTCACGCTCCATATTGTTCTTGTCATCATCGGCTTGATCATGGCGGTGTACATGATTGTGTTGGGCTTTCGTGCTCAACAGTTTGTTGACGGAGTGCGGTCCCTCCGGCAGTCGCGGTTGCTCACGACGTGGAAGAAGATCGGTATCGTTTTCGGCGGAATTGCCGTGGTGGTGCTCGGATTATTTTTTTCGCGTGTGGCGACCGCCGGTTTTTCAATGCGAAAGCTGGAGGTGTACCTTGTGTTCCTTGTGGTGGTCGCATTTGTATTCGCAATCGAGATGACGATTCAACGGATCTGGCCTGATGGCGCACGGCGGCATCGTGCGCTCGGCCGATTTACGATGGTCATTTACTGTGTCTTGTTTGTCACGGGGAGTTTTACCTACACGATGCTGTATATCCTTTATCCAGGGAAGATTGGGTAAGCTATTGCGATGCTGACCTGTGGCTGTGGTCGATGGATGCATACAGAAGGAATCGAAGAACGTGCCGATGAAAGCGGTTCCTCTCAATGGTTCATCCGTTCGGAGTGCGGAGGCTGTGGTCTGAAAGTCGGTGTCGACGTACCGGAGGGGCAAACGGACGGACTTGTCGATCGGTTGATGTGGACTGACGAAGCATTACACCGGCTGGATCGCCTGCCACCCTATGTCGCAACGCTTGTTCAGAAGGATGTGGAGCAAGATGTTCGTCAGCGTGGTTTTCCGGTGGTCACGTATGATGCGATGTTGCGTCCAAAAATCGGAGAGCGAATTGAATGGGAACCTGAGGCGGAGCAGCGGTTGGAGCGAGTGCCGGCTCCGGTTCGCGCCATGGCTCGAATTGAGCTTGAGCGCACAGCTGCGGATCGTGGATTGTCTCGTATTACCGTGTCTCTGATGGAAGAAGTGAAGGCAAAGTACTTTGGAATGGGGTCTTCTAAAATAGTAATGAGTAATGAGGGCTGAGGACTGAGAATGGGCAAAAGCATGAAACCGGCCCTTCCCTCGGCTCAGTCCGCAGTCCGGCTGCCTCAATCCTGAACATCATGTTGCATCGGATGGCCTTGCGGGTTCTTCCGAGTTTAAGTTTGGCAGTCACGGAAGAGCCCGTGCGCAAGCAGAAACGGATCGTGATGGTTGTCCCGGGACTGATCGCGTTCGGGGTGTATCGTCTCGTCAAGCATCTCGTTCCGATCGCGGATCCCCTTGTATTGTTGACGGTCAGTAGTCTGGTGGCAACGGTCACCTCGGTCCTGGCCTATCGGATTGGCCGGTCTGCCCCCTGGTCCACCATTGTCCGCCAAGACGGAGCGCGTCTCCTCAGCTGGCTTGCCGGATGGATTGGTGCCGTGTATGGCATCCAGCTCTCCTTGTTGGTGCTGACCCTGCTCTGGATCATGAATTACGATTATCTTCAACATCCCAATGGGCCGGCCATGATGGCGATCATCATCTCATGCACGGCCGTCGCGCGTGATGCGTTCGAGATCGGACATGTGCGCAAACTCTCGCTGTCGGGACGGCCATTTCTCACCTTCCCTGATGGAGAGCAACTTCGCGCCTTAGTGCAGCGTAGGGCTTGGCAATTGGGACCTTGGGTTGTGGGGGGCCTTGGTATGGGTACGATTGCATCGTTGTCGGGGATGGCCATCACAGACGTTCAAGGAGCCGCATTGGCTCAATTATTGGGTGTGACGGTCCTCGGCGGTGGCCTGGCCCTCTGTGCCTATTTTGGCGGACTTTATCCATCTATGTCATGGGTCCATACGCTCCGTCAGACCGCGCCGAGTGAGTTGCTGAAATATTGGTGGTGGCCTGGGATGGCCTTTGCCTCGACCTATTATCTCGTGACGATGGGACTGTTGCTGTTTGTCGTGAGACAGCCGACGATTACGCCGGGCTCAGCCGCCGTGATGGGCGCGCTGGTGACGGCGATGATGGGTCTGTACGGGTACTATCTGGGCGATCGCCGTCATGTGGAAGATGAACAGATCCCACAACTGTCGAGCGGAATGTTACGTTGCCCGTTTGTGATGGGGATTCTTGGAAAGACCGTTAGGGCTGACGGTGCGGCTGAGGAGATGGTACTCGGCAAGACCGGAACAAAGGGGTAGATGTATGGGGCAAGGATTAAGGTTGAAGCGTTCCGCGATTACTATTGCGATCTGCATCGCGATGGTCGCGATTGCCGTTGGAGGCGCATGGAACGGACCAGATCTCTCATTTGCAGAATCATCGACGGATGTGTACTTCGGCACTGAGGGGATTCCGCAGGGACCGGCGGCCCCCACCCCTCATGAAACGGTCTATCCGCGAATCGGCTCGTTGGACAATCGGTTGCTGGTGTGGTTTGTGACCCAGCAACATACCTATTTCGGCGGATTTGTCCTCGCGCTTCCCTTATTTTGCGCGTTGCTCGAGTTCCTTGGATTAGTCACCAAAAAGCCGGCCCTGGCGCTTCGCTATGACGGCCTTGCTAGGGATCTGGCGAAGGTGGCGGTTTTGGCACTGTCGGTCACCGCGCTCATCGGCAGCGTGATGCTGACGATGTTCATCACGCTGTACCCCAGCTTCATGACTTATATGGGCGGGACGTTTAAGGGCTTCATGCCGGCCTATGCTGTCGTGTTCCTCGGGGAGACGCTGCTGCTGATTGTCTATTACTACGGTTGGAATCGGATGACGGATCGCAGCATGAAGTGGATCCACGCGTCGATCGGTATCCTGACGAATATTGTGGGGACAGCGTTGCTGACGCTGGTAAACTCTTGGTCGGCCTTCATGATGTCGCCGGCCGGAGTTGATGCACAGGGGCGGTTCTTGGGGAATGCCTGGCATCTGCTGCACTCTGCGCTCTGGAACCCTCTGAACGTCCATCGCTTCCTTGCAGATATCATGTCCGGTGGGGCGGTGGTGCTGGCCTATGCCTGTTATCGGTTTTTTACGAGCAAGACCGATGAGGAGCGAGCCTATTTCGATTGGGTCGGATACGTCTTCCTGTTTGTCACGGTCTGCGCGCTCATCCCCATGCCCATTGCCGGCTACTGGCTGATGAAGTCGGTGTTCATGTTTCGCCAGACTATGGGTGTGACGATGATGGGTGGGTTGCTCACGTGGCTGTTTGTGGTCCAGGCCCTCTTGATCGGTGTCTTATTCCTGGGGATCAACTACTACCTCTGGCAGAGTATGGCTCGAATCAAAGGGGGCGAGCGCTATCAGCCCTACTATCAGCTCTTATTGGGGGTGTTAATGCTGGCGCTCTTTATTTGGCTGACGCCGCACACCTTGTTGATGTCTGCTAGCGAAGTGAAGGCAATGGGGGGCGCTCAGCATCCAGTGATCGGCAACTACGGAGTCATGTCGGCCAAAAATGGTGCCGTTAATATCTTGATTCTCGTCACTGCTCTCAGCTTTTTGTACTATCGCCGAGCGAATCGAACAATGACCATCTCATGGGTCAGGACTGGAAACACCCTCATTACGGTACTGTACGTGGTGGGTGCAGTAAATATCATCTGGTTGTCGATCTATGGGTTCTATTTGCCGGCAAAGGTCCGGGTCGGCCTTTCAGCTCCTCAAGCCTTCACGACGCTGACCGTGATCGTGGTCGGAGTGGTGATCAATCGCCTCATGCTTCGAGGAGCGGTGGTGCGTGGCCCCATTCAGTGGGGAAAAATTCCCCTGCGCGGCATGGTCGGATTGTTCGGGTTAGCGGCATCCTTTAGTTGGGTGATGGGCTTGATGGGGTACATTCGTTCGTCGGGACGTTTGTCTTGGCATGTCAGTGAACTGATGGCCGATGTCTCGCCATGGGCCTTCACCCCGGACCTCCAATTCGCCACGAAAATGGTGACGTTGAATATGATGGTATTTTGGGCGGCTGTTCTCGCTTTGTTCTGGATGTGCGAGCGTGGGCAGCAGCCGGTGATGGGTGAGGAATTCCACGACAAATCAGCTCCCTTGCTCACGTCGGTTCCGTCGCAAGAAACATAGAAAGGGAATGAAGGATATGAAGCGTCGGGTTCTGCATTGTGCAGCAGTCGTTCTTAGCCTGTTGATGAGCATTGTTATGTGGCAGCCATCCGTGTTTGCCCAGGATCAGCCATTAATCCTGGAAGACTTTCAAGCGAAGGAAGCGGATGGATTTCCTTCCCAATGGGATCACGAAAATCAGCGAAGTCAATCGAAAGGCCGTGAAGCCTATAAGGTGAGGTCTGAGAACGGGCTGAACTTTTTGTCGGCAAAGGATGCGGGTCAGCGGATCAAGAAGAAAAAAATCGATTGGGATCCAAAGGCTTATCCTATTTTGACCTGGCGGTGGCGCCTCAATAAGGCAACGACTGGAAACGAGCCACTGGCTGCAGTTTATGCTTCGCTGGATACCGATCTCCTCTTTATCCCGGTGTTCACGAAATATGTGTGGAGTGGATCGAAACCGGACGGCACCTTGACGGAAGGCGGCATGTTTAGCGGTTCCGAGATCGTCGTGCAGACTGGGACAAAGGAGGTCGGACAGTGGTTTGAGGAACGGGTGAATGTGTACGAGGATTTCAAGCGGATTCATCAGCATGAGCCGGCGGAGAAGGCATGGGGAATCTCCATTATCGCGGCACCTGGTGTTGAAATCGATTTTGGTCCGCTGATCGCGATTCCCATCAAGTAAAGGATGGGTCTTTCCCCGCTCTGCCTGTGGAAAACTAATGTGGTGGCAAGAGAAAAAGGCATTTGACATTGCACTAGGGATAACCGTGATGGGTACTGTCGGTGCTCTGATCGGGGTAACCATGGGCGGTGGGCTGATGCCGATAGCCATCGTTGTGGGGATTGTTCTTGGCATCGTCATCGGCTTTCTCGGCGGACGTCGATTTCTCATCAGCATCTTGATCGGGACCGTGCTGGGCGGAGCGTTAGCCTGGATGTTGGCAGGTGTTGACCGGATCTGGGTCGGCGCAGGTGCTGGGGCTGCAATGGGCGGATTCCTTGGTGTCCAGATATCAATGTTGCTGGATGTGCGTGCTGCCAGGAAGGCCGAATCGGAACAAGGTGAGACGCGACGTCTTATCGGTAATTCCTCCAAGTTGTAGAGGTGTTCGTGGAAAATAGGGGTGTTTTAGTCGGATCCATCGTTTTTGTGTTTACCTCGTTCTTTCTCATGATCGGCCTGCTGGCCTATGAGTCCTATAAGGCAAAGCAAATGAAACAGCTTGCCATGTCGGTGAAATCGGAAGCCCGACCGATGGCGAGCAACTTGCCGGCTCAGGATTTCTCGATGTACAAGACGAAAACGGGGGATGAAGGTCGCGAGATGGTGCAGATCCCCGAAGGCCCTTTTACGATGGGGAGCAATGAAGGGGATCCGGATGAGGCTCCCGAGCATCAGGTTTACCTGAAGGGATTCTATCTCGATCAAAAGGAAGTCACCCAAGAGGAATATATGCGGTTCGCGAAAATGACCAAGCGTGCTATGCCCAGGATCGAGGTGTTTGACGACGACCAGTCGAAGATTTTGAAGCCTGAATTGGCCGCCATGAGTGTTTCCTGGGACGAGGCGGCGGCCTACTGTAAATGGGCCGGCAAGAGACTTCCAACGGAAGCAGAGTGGGAGAAGGCCGGTCGTGGCGAGAGCAAAAAAAAATATCCATGGGGAAACGAATTCGTCGCCAACGCCGCCAATGTGGATGGCAGTGAGGATGGGTATAAATATCTTGCTCCCCCCGGATCGTTCGATGCAGGACGAAGTCCCTACGGCCTCTATGATATGACGGGTAACGTAGCTGAATGGGTAGAGGATTCATATAGCGAACACTATTACCAGAAATCTCCGTTTCGCGACCCCAAGGGGCCAGAGAACGCGGATCTTAAGGTCGTACGTGGGGGCTCATGGAGGGAAACCGAACACAATGCGAGGCTGTCAAAGCGATTTGCAGCCAAACATTGGCGGACAGACGTGACGATTGGTATTCGTTGCGCAAGTGATCTGGATCAAGTGCCAAGGACGCCTGAGTCTTAAGGTATGCTCGAAACTAAATTTAAAGTGATATTCCTGTTCGTGGTGCTGGTTTGTGCCGCTATGCCCATTACCGCTATCTTACGAGGCACCACCCTCACGCCATATGAAGAACCGGTGTCGGGCACCAGTTCTGAAGTTGAACCAGAACGGGATGGTACTTCTGGAGAGGATCCTATCCCGGAGGACATGGTGACGATTCCTTCCGGACCATTCGTTCGCGGAACTGAGAGCGGGGGGTTCGATGAGCAGCCGCAGCGCACCATCTACTTGGATGCATTTGCGATTGATCGGTACGAAGTGACGAATCATTACTATCAGCAGTTCGTCCTGGCGACCGGCCATCGGAAGCCCGGGCTACCTGCGCGTTACGCCAAGAGCGGTGGAAGGATGAAAGGAGTAAATCAGCCGGTCGTCTATGTATCGTGGGATGATGCGATGGAGTATTGCCGCTGGAAGGGGAAGCGACTTCCGACGGAGGCGGAATGGGAAAAGGCGATGCGGGGCAGCGACGGAAGGCTCTGGCCATGGGGGAACAAAGAGCAGGCCAATGGCGCCAACTGGGCCCGAGTGCAGGATGGACATGAGGTATCGGCGTCGGTGGGAAGCTTTCAGACTGACAAGAGTCCCTATGGAGTGATGGATGGGGCAGGCAACGTCATTGAGTGGGTGAACGATTGGTATGATGAAACGTACTACAAGAATTCGCCGGAACAGAACCCACCGAGTCCCGAGTACGGCACCTATCGGGTGCTTCGCGGTGGTGGCTATACGACGACTGGAGGTGATATTCGAATTACCAGTCGAAGCAAGATGATGCCGGACTTTCGAGATGAGACGATCGGATTTCGCTGCGCCATTTCGAAGGCCGGAATAAGTGAGGAGGGGAAGAAAAAACAGGGTGAATTTACAGAAAATCAAAGTAATAGAGGATCAAAAACACGGCCAAAATAATGTTGACAACCATTCCGGCCAAAACTATAATGTCAAACACTTTTGAGTTTTTCGTCACGGTTTCTCCTATTTGATTTGCCCGCAAGCGACAAAATTTGATAACACAGGGTTGAATGTCTGTCAAGAAACTGTAGTATTTTGGATGTCTCATAATTTTTTATTTTTTGAGTAGGAGTACAGAAGGCGATGGCAACAGCTACACCTGACAGCGAAATTAAAATAAAAATCGGCAAGATGATTTTCTATATCACCTGCGCCGTTGGCATATGGTTTTTCTACTGGTTTGCTGGAGTCCAGTGCCCCTGCTGAGATCGTAGGTCTCGCCTAACCCACAGGGTCTGGTTCGCAGTTCAATCAACAGATGGCCAGGTAAGCGGAGGAGAAGAGGGATATGAGTGCGTTGAATAACCCCGTCATTGCAGTGATTATCTCTGTTATTATCGCGGTTGGCTATTTTACGTTAGTTGATCATTATCTAATGGATATGCAGGGACTCGATTACTGGTACTTGTTCCGCAAGTAAACCAGCGAGGCAGTAGTCGGTCATCTGGCCAGGTTGTAACTTTTAACGAAAGTGTATCAAGGAGGTATTCCATGGCTCCTTTAAAGGGCAAGCGCGTATTTTCGATCATGGCGCTCTGCATGATGGTCGGCCTCCTTCTGCTTCCGATCGTCGTAGCGCTGCCTTCGCCGGCTATTGGCGAGGACGCTCCCGCCGGCGATGCGGCAAAGAAGGATGGGGATAAAGTCGAGAAAGGCAGGGATGTTTATTACAAAACCGAAGGTATTGTGGTCGGCGCTCCCGCTCCTAAGACCACGGACGGTCCAAAGGACTATCCGCGGTATAACTTCGAAAGTCGTGTCTTGCTCTGGTTTGCCAATCAGCAACATCTCTACTATGGCAGCTTCGTATTGGCGGTGCCGATTTTCTGCATGATCATCGAGTTCATGGGCGTCGTGACCAAGGACAAGGCGCTTGCAAAGCGCTACGACCAGCTGGCCTATGACTTCATCAAGATCAGTCTCACTGCGTACTCTCTCACGGCAATTCTGGGTGGAATTCTGATTTTTACCTTTCTGACCCTGTACCCGACGTTCTTTGGGTATCTGTCCAGTATCTTCCGTCCGGTCATGCACATCTATGCATTGATGTTCGTGGCTGAAAGCGGCACCCTCTACATTTATTATTATGCGTGGGACAAGATGAAGGAGGGGTTCCTGAAGTGGATTCACTTGAGCATGTCAGTGGTCTTGAACATCATCGGCACGCTGCTCATGTTCCTGGCGAATTCTTGGATCGGTTTCATGATGTCGCCGGCTGGTGTCGATGAGCAGGGTCGGTACCTCGGGAACATCTGGCATGTTATTCATACGGCCTTGTGGAACCCGCTGAATCTTCATCGCATCCTGGGCAATATGGCCTTTGGAGGTGGTGTTGTTGCTGCTTATGCTGCGTATAAGTTTTTATCCTCAAAGACTGACGAAGATCGAGCTCATTATGATTGGATGGGCTATATCGCAATGGCGCTTGGCGTGGCCTTCTTGATCCCCTTGCCCTTCGCGGGCTATTGGCTGATGCGCGAAGTGTATGCGTATCGCCAGCAAATGGGAATCACCTTGATGGGCGGTTTGCTCGCCTGGCTTTTTATTATTCAAGCCACAATGATCGGTATTCTCTTCTTGGCCAGCAATTATTACCTTTGGCAGGCACTGGGGCGCATGCGTGGTGCTGAGAAGTATCAGCGGTACATTAAATATCTTGTATTTCTGCTCATCTGCGGATTCTTGGTTTTTATTACGCCGCACACCATGGTTATGACGCCGGCTGAATTGAAGGCCATGGGAGGACAGCAGCATCCGGTATTGGGTAACTTCGGAGTCATGTCCGCGAAGAACGGCGGTATCAACGTCATCATCACGACGACCGTGCTGAGTTTCATTTGGTATATGCGGGGTAATAAAGCTTCGACTGTATCATGGGCGAAGTTCGGGAACATCTTCATGGGTGTATTCTTTTTCTTCGCATACGTTAATATAATCTGGCTCGCTATTTACGGATACTACATTCCGGCAAACGTACGAGTCGGTTTATCTGTCCCCCAGGTGGCAACGACTTTGTCATGTCTCTTCTTCATGTTCGCGCTGAACAGTGTGATGATGAGGGGGGCAAAGCAACTGGGACCGATTGAATGGGGTAAGATTTCCGCCCGCTCACAATATGCCCTCATTATGTTGGCAACCGCATTTACCTGGATGATGGGATTAATGGGCTATATTCGCTCTTCGGTCCGTCTATTTTGGCACGTGAATGAGATCATGCGCGATAACTCTCCTTGGGCTTACACTCACACGGTTGGGTTTGGTGCCAACATGATTTCGTTTAACGTGATGTTTTTCTGGATCAGTATTCTTTTCGTCTTCTGGCTTGGCAGCTTGAGTGTGAAGAAGGCTCCGGTGGAGGCAAAAGCGGGGATCCCTGGCAGTGTCCCGCAGCCGGCTGCTAGTCACTAAATCTCCGTCTCTTGTTGACGGTTGACACAGCGGCGGGGGAGGCCTTTCCCTTCGTTACAGCTGTAGGAGGTCAAGACCTTGGGTAACCTGATTGCTGAAGCGCTATCGATGGGTTGGATGGCTCTGGCTATCCTAGTCGGTCTCTTGGTTTATTTTCAGGTGTCCATCAGCGACCCCGCTGCGAAGAAACGCGCAGTGTTCAAGACATTCATCGGAATTATCTCTTGCTTTCTCCTGTTCATCGCAATCGCCAATTACAAGGCGAATTTTTATGGCGAAAGCCGTTTGCTGCCGGTCTCTCTCGCGATGATTACCGTGACCACCTTCGTCATGGCATTGTATTTTACCAACCTAGGCGCCCTTTTGAAGATTGGTGGGTTCATGTTCTTTGTAGCCGCGTTTCTTTCCGGTTACGGGAACTGGCTCCCTCAAGTCGAGGGTGGTTTCCCGCCGGTAGAAGAGAAGAAAACGTGGGATTCGATGTCTCCGCAACAGCTGGCTGATGAAGGTGAGAAGATAATCTTTGGAGGTGTCGGGAAAAACAAGGAACAAGGTGCAATCGGCAAGGGGCAATGTCCCCTCTGTCATGCATTCCACGCGGGCATGCTCGGCGAGCGGGCGCCTAACTTATTGGGACTTCCTACTCGAGGGAAGGAGCGGTTGGAGGATCCTAAATACTCCAAGGGTAATCCGTCCAAGCGTGAATACGAAGTTAAAGAAGCATTCCCTGGTTCGGGGACAGCAGAAAGTTCGCAAGAGTACATTGCAGAATCACATGCCTGCCCAAGTTGCTATGTGGTTTCAGGGTATGGGGTGAAGGGGACGAATGACAAACAAAGCCCGATGCCGTCTATTCATAAACCGCCAATCTCACTCAGCCTTCCTGAGCTCGCCGCCGTAGACACCTGGATGTATGTGCGTGAGGGTATGGAGCCGCCCCCCTTCGAAGAGATCGTAAAGTCGTACGAAAAGTTCATCCCTGAGGCCGATCGTCCCAAGATGGCTGATGAAAAACCGGCAGGAGCCACTTCGCTAATGGCCGATGGGTCCGAACCTGTTGATCAGATTTTTGCTAAAGCACAGTGCGTGTCATGTCATACGATTCCAGGAATCCCTGGCGCTATGGGTACCATTGGTCCAAAACTTGAGGAAGGCACAACTGCCGCACAGCGCATAAAGGACCCCACGTACAAAGGTACTGCAAAATCTCCGGCTGAATACATCATGGAGTCTGTCGTAGATCCCAGTGCCTATGTCGTAAAGCCGTTCCCGGATAACACGATGCCGAAAGTCTTTGGGCAAAAGCTGAGTGCGGGTGCCTTAAAGAAGATTGTCGATTATTTGTCGCAGGTGAAGGCCGGAGCGCCGCCACCGAAGATTTCATAGCCTCCTGTTGTTATACGGAGAGCAAGGGAGTTTTCCAATGAAAGCGTTAATGTCGCTCGGTGCCTTGATTGGAGTAGCAGGGCTTCTCCTGCTAGGAGGGATGATCTTCAATGTTATCCCTTCGAACACTGTGCGTTTAGTCGAAGGCTATATGCCCATGCAAATGCTTTTTGAATTTGCATGTTTCGTCGCTGGCTTTGCAGGACTGAGCTACATGATGAGCTCTATGGGTATGCCGCTTTCTCGTTTTTGGCAGGGGATCGGCTTCTGGGCGTTCGTGCTATTGTATTTGAAATATCGCGTCTATCCACCGATTCCCTTCAGTGTGCGAGCCATGTATGGGACCGTGTCTCTCGTTGCAGTCTTCATGTGGGTCTCGGCTAGTGAGGACGATTGGAAGAAATTCAAGCAGCCCATCATGAACGTGCTTGATGCGCAGACCGGGATGAATAAACTTTTGCGGTACGCGTATCTGATACTCCTTCCTATTCTTATCGGTGGATTCTCTTACAACGCGATGATGCCGAAGTCCGAAGAACCCATTGAGTTAAGAACAGTTCACCCGGCACCACCGGCCAGCACGAAGGTTCATGGCAAGACCTATGTGTTGCAAACTTCCCAAAACCCGTACCGGGTGAATCCTGAAGGAAAATACGATCAGGAGTTCACGAACGCTAATATTGTCGAGCAAGGTATGGGTCGGTTGATGAAACCCAATGCCAACCCATGGGATGAGAAGAATCAAGGATATTTGAAGTATGTCCGTGAGGGCGGGGAGATATTCTTTCAAAATTGTCATTTCTGTCATGGAGATAATCTCAATGGTCGCGGGTTGCATGCCTTCGCCTTCAATCCGATTCCTGCAAATTTCACCGATCCAGGTACAATCGCACAACTCCAAGAAACATTTATCTTTTGGCGCGTTTCTAAGGGCGGCATTGGGTTGCCAAACGAGGGCTTTCCTTGGGCCTCGGTTATGCCTCCGTGGGAACAGCATTTGACGGTAGACGAAATTTGGAAGGTAATCTTGTTCGAATATTGGCACACCGGCTACTATCCACGGACCTGGGATTAGCCACCACAACCCTTAGAACGCCAAACCGGACATAATAGAAGAAGAGGCTAAACATGATCGACAGCATAACTCAGAAGGCCGGAATTGTAGCGGCGGCTGCCTTCGGAGTCGTTCTGGTGTCTAGTGCGGGATATTCGTCCGTTTCAGCCCAAGGGCTTCCCGAAGGTTTTAAAAAGGGCGATCTTGCACCTGAACCCTCCGCAGAAATGATTGAGGCGGGAAAACGTGTTTATTTCACCAAGTGTGTCTGGTGTCACGGCGTCGATGGCGCCGGTGACGGACCTGGAGCTGATAGACTCTGGCCTCGTCCACGAAACTTCAATCAAGGGACCTTTAAAATTAGGCATACAGCGAGTGGTGAGCTTCCCTTGTTCGATGCGAAAAAACCTATCCCTGGTCAAAACGATCTCTTTGAAACGGTTACTCATGGGCTGCCTGGTTCCGCCATGCCGTCCTGGGAAGGTATCCTGACCGAAGAACAGCGCCTTCAAGTTCTGTCTTTCGTCACAACACAGTTGGTCAAGGATCGAAAATTTACGGATAAACAGTCGGAAACTCAAACAGTATTACAGCTGGCTGAACTCAAGGCAAAACCCGCAACCGATGAAAGCAAGAAACGTGGTTCTGAACTCGTTGTCGAGAAGAAGTGTGTCGAATGCCACGGGATGCAAGGGCGTGGAGATGGGAACGCCTTTAATTTGAAGGATGATTGGGGTTTCTCGATTCAGCCCGCCGATTGGCACAAGTGCTGGAATTTCCGTGGAAGCCGTCAGGATCCATACAATGTGGCCAACATTTTCCGAACTTTCTCAACGGGTGTCAATGGCACCCCGATGCCATCGTTTGCAGATAGCACGACTGTGGATGAACGGTGGGATATAGCTAATTTCGTTAATTCCCTGTGTGAGAGGGATGCCTTAGGCAATCCGCTCCCGATTGATCCATTGACGGATAAGCCAAAAATCAACTTCGTGATCCCATCGGATCTCGTTGAGGGCGAAATTCCGACCGACGTTGAACATGCGGCCTGGCAAAAAGCTCCAAAGCGATATGTGGCTATGGGTGGGCAAATTACTCATAAGCCCAGAAACTTCGTGAACCGGATTGATGACATATGGGTGAGCTCGCTCTATAATGACAAATCAATTGCCTATCTCATCGAGTGGGATGACAGAACCAAGAGTGTAGCGGAGGGTAAGCTTCCGTGGGCACCGACCCAGGTCAATATCGATGTTAAAGAGCAGGATCCGAAGACAGGCGAAGAAGGATCGATCGCAGCGCATCAAAACAACTACACGGTGTACAACGATGCGATTGCCATTGAGACAGCAGTAAAGTGGAAAGACCTACCTGCGCCGATCAAGCCTCGCTACTTGTTTGGTACCAACGACCAATTCCCGGTTGATATCGTCAAGTGGGAAGCAGACGGATCCCTCCGCGCGTTCAAGGGCACTGGTTGGGATAAGGATTTCGAAGAACGTGATAACTACGAAGAAAGTATGAAGCTTTTGAAGGGCGAGTGGAAGGACGGGCGTTGGTATGTGATGATTCAGCGCCCCTTGGGGAATAAGAAGGACCAAGATTATGACGAGGATACATTCTTCGAGATGGGGCAATACATTCCAACAGTGTTCTTCGCCTGGGACGGTCACAATGGGGATGCAGGGAGAAAAATGGCAGTGTCCGCGTTTTATTACACATTCATGAATCCACCTATCCCGCGGGAAACATACATCTATCCGGCAGTTATTGCAGTGGGCGTAGTGTTGCTGGAAGGTTGGGTGCTGACTCGTCGCGCCAATAAGAAAAAGGGTAAGACGCTGTAGCATTTCTTCGAGACACGCTTCAGCGCAGTCAGAAGATAGAGGGGGTAGGACAGCCTACCCCCTCTTTTTTTTCAACAGGTCATGTGTTCATGATCACTGATGTGACGGGTGTACTGCTGGCCGGCGGAAAAAGTAGGAGGATGGGAAAGGACAAACGATTTATTCTTGTCGGTCGGCGCACTCTCTTTGAGCGGACCTGCTCTGTTCTCCGGGAATCGTTTGAGCAGGTATGCATTGTCATCGCTCAAGACAGTCCGTCGCTGCAAGCAGAAGTACCGGTGGTTCGAGATCTTATTCCAGACTGCGGGAGCCTTGGCGGATTGTACACAGGCCTTCGACGGGCGAAGACTCAACATATCTTTCTCGTGGCCTGTGATATGCCGTTCCTCAATCCTGATGTCATTCGGTATATGGTTCGCATGAAAGACCGGGCTGATATTGTTATCAGTCGATGGGCGAGTCGTCTGCAGCCAACCCATGCGGTGTATGGCCAAAACTGCCTTCCAGTTATCGAAGAAATGATGAACGTCCACAATAAGAAGATTCACAGCATGATAGATCACCCCGCTCTTCGCGTGCGCGTGATTGCCGAAGGAGAGATCAGGCAAATCGACCGCAATGGGCGTTCCATGTTCAACATCAATACGCCTTCCGATTTAGAACACGCTCGATCAGTGCATGATGCTGATACGGCTCTCGGATCATAGGGTTTTGGGAATACATACAAAACGCAGTATCCTTATTGTTCATCCGGGTGCACTTGGGGATGTCCTGCTGGCTGTCCCGGCGATAAGGAGTCTGCATGGGAAGTTTCCTCAACATGAGATCGTGCTCATAGCTTCTGCAGCTGTGAGTCGACTCCTATCGCAGTGTGAGGTGATTGACGATTGGATTCCATTGGAAGGGCAAGCGTGTCTGGGATTGTTCTCGGGAACGTTATCCATCACAGGGGAATTACAATCATGGCTGAACCGATGTGATTTGGCTGTGGCCTGGACGGAAGACAAAGAAGGCGCTCTTCGTTCCCTATTTCAGGATTTGGGGGTCGCGCAGGTTCAGATTCAATCGCCATTTTCCACGGAGTTATGCGCGAGGCATCAGAGCAACCGCTTTCTTGAGACGTTGGGAGAAACGACGGAAGACATTTCATTGAAGAGAACGGCACAAGTCCCTTCCCATCTTTTGGAGCGTGGTAAAGACCATCTTGAGGCGCTGAGGGTCTCGCGCGATCAATCGCTGGTCCTTGTGCATCCGGGGAGCGGAAGTATTCACAAGTGCCTTCAACCCAGAAGAATGGCCTTGCTGATTGAACAGTTGTGGCGAGGAGGAATGTGTCCGCTAGTCTTGGAGGGACCGGCTGATCAGGATGCTGTGGGCCATGCACTGCAGTTCATGCGTAAGCCACCCTTTGTGCTCAAGGACCTTGATCTTTCCCAGCTTGCAGGAGTGCTTGGGCAGGTCAGGTTCTATATCGGTCATGATTCGGGTGTGACCCAGTTGTCTGCCTGGTTGGGTGTACCGACTATTGCCTTATTTGGTCCAACAGACCCTCAGCGGTGGGCTCCACAGGGTAGCCATGTGACGATCTTGCGTGGGGTGCCCTGTATCTGTGAGTCGTGGGAAACAGTTAAAAAGTGCGAGGAGAAGCCCTGTCTTCAAGTGCCGATCGAAGAGATTCTGATAGCATCTGGACTTAGAATGAGCAGTGCAAACCCTCGTAATTCCACATGAACCGCCTTGTCTCTGTCTGCCTCATGTGATACAGTGGCGCGCTAATTTCCTTTCTTTGGTAAGGACTTAGAGGGATTGCTGTGTCTCAAGGACTTGTGCAAGAGAAGGTAACAACGGCCTTACTTGGCGCCCTCAATGGCGCAAGGCAAAAAGGGCAGTTGAAGACGACGGCTTGGCCCACACTGACTCTTGACGCGCCAAAACGGCCGGAATGGGGGGACCTCGCTTCCACGGTGGCGATGTCTTTGGCCTCCTCTGAACACAAGGCGCCGCATGATATCGCTCAAATCATCGTAGAAAACCTTCCTCAGAGAGAGCAGCTGTTTGATCGTGTTGAAATCGCCCGTCCCGGTTTCTTGAATCTTACGGTTAAACCGGCTCTCTGGCAGGAAGTTCTCCGTGAAGTCGAATTACAAGGGGTTCGCTATGGCCGAGCAGCTGTCGGAACCGGTCGTCGAGTATTGGTTGAGTATGTG
>JACZCY010040958.1_pt1 | contig 32530 bp, 41 predicted proteins | sample 8641821 | NCBI WGS metagenome assembly JACZCY01 (sample SAMN15324609, study PRJNA640507) | soil metagenome | isolation source: intercropping sugarcane | place: China: Luxin town, Laibin City, Guangxi Province | collected 2019-07-25 | depth 10cm m | reverse complement strand
TCCCATACCGAACACGGAAGTTAAGCCCTCCAAGGCCGATGCTACTGCTGCCGAGAGGCAGTGGGAAAGTAGGACGCTGCCGGGTTACAACAAGAGCCCGATGATCGAACGGTCATCGGGCTCTTCTCTTTTTTGTACCCCGCTTGGGTCTATGTCGGGGATAATTGACGAAAGCCTGTTGATCCAACCACTGATTCATGCGTGTGCAAAAACAGCCGTTTGAAATCACGTCTGTCTTTCGGAAGATCAGGAAAGCGATTGAACCCTTTCCAAAGGCGGCCATGTTTCAGCTTGCTGAGGAGGGGTTCATTTCGCCGTTCGAGCAATTGGTAGCTTGTTTGATTTCGATCCGAACTCGAGATGAAACCACGGTCCCCACGGCCCGGCGATTGTTCTCAATAGCGAGGACACCCGCTCATGTTGCGAAGCTTTCCATTGAACGGATCGAAGAGCTGATTCATGGAACGTCGTTTCGAGAGGTAAAAGCCGAGCATATCCGGGAAATCGCGATACGTACGGTACAAAATTATGCAGGGATGCTGCCGTGCGAGGAAGCCGTTCTACGGTCACTCACAGGAGTGGGCCCAAAATGCGCCCATCTCGTGTTGGGTATCGCGTGCGGGAAATCTGCGATCAGTGTTGATACCCATGTCCATCGGGTGACGAATCGATGGGGATTTATTTCAGCATCGACGCCCGAACAGACCATGCGGCACCTTGAGACCAAATTGCCGAAAAGGTTGTGGATTGAGATCAATCGTCTGCTTGTTCCATTTGGTAAACACATCTGCACCCCGACTTTGCCGAAATGTTCCACGTGCCCAATCCTCAACGTATGTCGGCAAGTCGGTGTCACCAGGCATCGATAAGGACGACGAAGGCGTACTACGGAGCTGTGGTTGGTGAATGCGAGACATGGAATGGTAAGCGTGCGAAAAGACTCCCTATACCTTTTCTGCCTTTACACATAACAAAATTGACCCAAAGCTTGACCTGGAAACATACCGTTCAATGAGTAGATGAAGCCCTCCAGCAGTCAAACTCGCGAGGGCATGGCAGAGAAAGACGGCTGGTCGCCAGATCATTGTCGTGTCTGATGCTCTTGTTATCTTCCTGACATCTCTCCCCGCTCTCGTCATCGATAATATAAAACGCTAAAAGCTTCCCCCCTCTAGTAGGGAGTCATTGCCCTTCTGCGGACTTAGCATACAAACCGGGTAGGAGAAATAATCGCTGGCCACGATGAGGTAACGCATCGACATCTATGGACGAAAGATTCACTCACCGCCAATTTACGCCTTAGTATGATGGAGGATCCAATGAAGATAGTAACGTTCTGCAGCATCGTTCTGTTTTTAACTGCCACATCATTCCCCCCCACGGCAGATGCATTTTCGAGACGGCCTACAAGCTCAGAAATATCTCAGAGCCAGCAGGCTGGACCGCTACCAACTGAAGGGAGAGGTCACACGCCAGATCATGGAAAACCTCACGCAGTTCCGGAGCCGTCGTCACTTCTGTTATTAAGTATCGCTGGTATAGGCCTCGCAGTCTTCCTCTCGATGAGGAAGCGGTTCCGTGGGTCAGTTAGAAAGTAGGAACATCACCCCGTATTGAGTAGCGTAGTCTCTGGACTCTCCGTGTGGCTGCTACTCAAGCTGGAGGGACATTGGATCTCAGCCCATATCCGCCGATGTTTAATGGTGTTGTGACGACGAGGGCGACCTGCCTGCTGTTGCGGCATTTGGCAAGAAGTACATCATGCATGGGCGTCAGTACGGTGATCGTCACTTCTCTCAAAATTGAACTCTGACCCTGTTCCGATTGATCGCAGCACTCTGGTGCTCTGCTAGGCGATTCACTAGTCGGCATCTTCGCTGCCATAGCGTATCTGTCGCACCCCCAAGTCTTCGATTCTGTATAAACCCACTAGATTAAACTCAATACCCGGATCTGGCCACAGCTGACAACCAACGTGTTGAAACATGCATATCCTTGTCCTCACTTTGCTGCTCAGTCCGTTCTTAGCCCTCCCGGTGCAGGAGAATTAAGCGCGCACTGCGGGAACAGATTGCAACCGTGCATCGGTTGTCCGCCTTTTTAGATGCGCACCCAGCTCTCATCGACCCCAGTGGCGTTTTACGCAGCGATCTTTGTGTGCGTGGACATCGCCTACAATGTGTTCGAGCGGGAAATATTCGCCCAAGCAGAGGCCACCAAAATATCCGAACGAGTGCAACGCATGGCGAGGCGACGATCACTCGCAGTTCTTGGAATCTTCGCGAGCGCCATGCTGGTCGCTTTCGTCGCGCCGCGGTTCGCCTTCGGTTTGGTTTGCAGTGCCTTGATTCTCCACTTGCGGCCGGAGGCACCCGGTATCGTCGGAGAATGGCGGATGGCGAAACGGCTCACCGAAGTGCTGAAACGCATACCGGGCTAATCCCTTGTCTCCATGACAACTGGAGCAAGAAACATTGAGCTTATTCAGAACTCCTTGAACTAGTCTTCAGCCAATCGAGTTTTCATGTATTTAAGAAGTTATGTTGAAAGAGAAACTCATGGCAACAATACGGTATAGAACTGCCGATGTGGATGGATCGCGTGTCTTCTATCGGGAGGCAGGGAAACGCGAAGCTCCGGCCCTATTACTGCTGCACGGCTTTCCCACCTCCAGCCATATGTTTAGAGACTTAATCCCGCAATTAGCGGATTCCTATCACATCGTGGCGCCCGATCTGCCTGGCTTTGGGCATTCGGACATTCCACCAGCTGTCACCTTCGCCAAGATAGCCGATATCATTAGACGCTTTACCGAAGTTGTTGGACTGGAGCGGTTTGCAATGTACATCTTCGACTACGGTGCCCCTACAGGGTCGAGGATGGCGCTTGAAAATCCTGAACGCATCACAGCGATTATCACCCAGAACGGCAATGCTTATGAGGAGGGCCTCAGCGAAAGCTGGAACCCTATTCGCGCCTACTGGCAAAATCCTTCGTCGACTAACCGCGACGCTCTCCGAGGCTTTCTCTCCCCTGAGACTACCTATTGGCAGTACACGCATGGCGTCACCGATCCCATGCTTATTTCCCCGGACGGCTATTCGCTTGATAACTTCTACATGGGACGGCCTGGAGTGCACGAGGCCCAGCTTGATCTTTTCCGCGACTATGCGACCAATGTCGCGCTCTATCCGGAGTTTCAAGCCTACTTTCGCAAATACGAGCCGCCGCTGCTTGCGGTTTGGGGCCGCAACGACCCCTTCTTTTTGCCGGCCGGTGCTGAGGCCTACCAACGAGACATTCGCGCGGCGGAAATCCGGTTCTTCGATACGGGACATTTCGCGCTCGAGACGCACGCCGTTGAAATCAGTCGCACGATGCGGGACTTCCTTGACCGCATCCGCTACCTTTCTGGTAAGGCTCACGGAGGCCAAGTAACAATTAAAAAGAGGAGGACTGAACAATGCACGCAGCAGTTCTCGAAAAATTTGGCGGTCTCGATAGCTTGGTCATCAAGGACATTCCGGAGCCTGAGCCGAAAGCGGGGTGCGTCGCTATTAAAATTAAAGCATTCGGCATCAACCATGCGGAAATGCACATGCGACGGGGCGAGTGGGCAGAAGCGGCACAAGTGATCGGCATCGAATGCGTCGGCCTTGTGAAATCTTGCCCAGGAGGGGAATTCCCGGTTGGTGCGAAGGTTGCCGCCTTGATGGGCGGTCTGGGACGCACAATCAATGGTAGTTACGCTGAATATACCCGAGCGCCGGTGGGCAATGTCGCGTTAATTGAATCTGACCTTTCGTGGGCGGAACTCGCGGCGATTCCTGAAACATATGCGACCGCATGGACATGCCTGTTCCGAAACCTCGAAATCCAGGCGGGACAGACTTTGGTCATTCGCGGCGCAACGTCATCATTTGGACCAAGCCTTCGCGTGTGTCCAAATTTCAGGACATTCGTGAAGCGCCCCGTGTAATGGAAGCTAACGAGGCAAACGGCAAGATGGTCGTCGTCCTCGAATGTGAATAATAAGGTGTCAGAGAAGAAAAAGAGGACAGGCTGAATAAAAATCGCAAATGAAAAGCGGCACAACCTATTTTCTTAGAGCCATCCGCTCCCGCGCTCGATGGCGTTCCGTCGGACTCGCAGAGCCATTCGATGCATCAGAGTCTCGCCCTCGCCTGTGGCTCATCACCGCTTCCGCTGGCGTCCCGCAATTCTGGACTCCGCCGAAGTCCAACCGACATCGAACGGATGGCCGGGGCTGTCGAGGTCGATGACCCGCGGTGCGTGATCCAAGGGGACAGATTTCCCTTTCCGCGCCTCGAGATCGATTTCGGCCTAGATCACGCGGTGGCTTAATGGCGTGGTCACGAGAAGGTGATCGATGCGCATGTCGAAATTTCATAAAAATTGCCAGCGCGGTAGTCCCACCACGTGTACCGCCCGTTCCGAGTGATGTAATCGGTACGCATCGACGAATCCGGGGTGCGAGACGTGAACGACAACAAGATATGCTTCCAGGCTATGATTTCAGCAATGTGGTCGCGTCAAGTATGCCAAGCGGTATGCGGAGGGGAGTAATATCGTCGTTCTCTCTCCCGATGTGGAAAAGATATTTCGGATCTCTGAATCCGTGAATGAAGCGGTGCGGATCCTTGTCAGAGTCGGAAGAAAACCATCCAGAAAGCTATCCGAGTAACGAGTCTCATCTCTCAAGGCCGATGCGACTGCTGCGGGGCAGAGAGCGAGCAAGAATGCCTCGAAAACAGACAGATCGTAGATTGTGCTGTGCGTGAGAAATGATGATCGTGAAGACCTTGAGAGACGAAAGGTCTACCGCGTACTCACGGATGAAAAGGCGGAGAAGGATGGATATCTGCTGAATCGCCTGGCGAGCATGCTGCGTCGAGGGCTATGAGTCGCTCCACCTTTCAACAGGTTGACATTACACATCGGCTGTTACAAATATTGTTGTCCCTTCTTCCTGAAGCGTGATGTATCGCCCAGCTCATGTCATATGGGTACAAAGGAAATACCTGTGACCGTCATCTCGGGGTATCTTGGTGCCGGCAAGACGACTCTCGTCAATCATTTGCTCGTGTACAAGGCCGGCGGAGAAATTGGCGTGATCGTCAATGAATTTGGCGAAGTGGGGATTGATGGCGACCTCATCGTCGCCGACGAAGAAGCCTTGATAGAGATACGCAACGGCTGCATTTGCTGTACTGTGCGCACCGACCTCGTGGCAGGTGTGAAGCTCCTCTTAGAACGCAGTTACCGCCAATTGGATCGTTTGATCGTTGAAACCTCAGGACTGGCCGACCCGGCGCCGGTGCTACAGACCTTTCTGGCAGACACCGATCTGTTGACCCACGTCGAACTGGAATCCGTCGTGACGCTGGTCGATGTCGCCAATTTCCAACGTCAGATCGACGATGGAGTTGCGCGGGAACAGATTGCCTTCGCCGACCTGATTGTGCTGAACAAAGTCGATCTGCTGGACCCTGATGCTATCGCACCATTGGAACGGGATCTGCGTACCCTCAACCCGATAGCGACTTTTGTCCGAACTGTTCACTCCGAAGTGGCCGCTGACGGCCTGCTCGGTGTACACCGGTTCTCCTTGCCGAATCTGCTCGCCATCGAACCTGGTATTCTGCAAGACGCACATGACCACGACCATGATAATTCGATTACCTCCTGCGCGGTTAAAACCGGCGATCCGCTTGACCCGGACCGCTTCAATCGATGGGTCAATCAACTCGTTCAACAGCAGGGGCAACACCTCATGCGCATGAAAGGGGTGCTGAATTTTCATGGCGAAGCGCGGCAGTTCTATTTTCACAGCGTACATATGTTGTTGGACGCGAGGCCGGGCCGACCCTGGCAGTCTGACGAGGCGCGCCAGAGCCGCTTCGTGTTCATCGGCCGCCATCTCGATGGTAACGCATTGCAGAGCGGCTTTCTCGATTGCGTACGCGACGTATCTCGTCGTCCTGTGGCCCATCCTGTCGTGTAGTCGGAGCGCATCATGAGACTTCAACATTACCTGGGCGGTCTGGAAAATCTCGGGCCGGTTAATTTCTTTGAGAAAAAAGTATTCATGACGGAGTGGGAAAAGCGCATCTTTGGCATCCACACCGTGATGATGGCCGAAAGCGCCCATTTGGATAAGTCCCTCCCGAAACACCCACTCTCGGAAGTCCCAACAACGTTCAAGGACACGTGGACGTGGGCTTCGCTGCGTATCGGCGCTGAAAACATGCACCCCTTCGAATATTTCAAATATCGCTATTATGAAAGATGGCTGATGGGTATCAGTCAGTTTTTTATTGATCGCGGCTATGTAACCGCTAAGGAATTGGCGACATTGACGGAACATTACCGGGCACATCCGGATTCCCCACTACCCGCGCAGCCCAACCCCGCGCTGAAGGAACAGGTGGTCCGGTACCTCCATCATGGCGACTCCGGTCTGCGCGCGCCCGTGGACGAGTTTCGTTTTGCGGTGGGGGATACGGTCTATGTCGCGGATCCGGAAGAGAGAGGCAACTGATGTTTGCGGATCGTGTGCCGCACCATGTGCCTGCCATGGCCGCTCGCAAGGTGCTGACTTCCACCGAGGACGGTTATGAAGAGACGCTGGAACTTGATCGGGGACTTGGGGTCTTCGAACCTTATTACCGAATGCTCGTTCAGAGGAAGGAAGGCTCTGTTACCTCATGATTGGGAGAACAGGTGAGAGAGTGCTCAGCTGATAGGTTCCGCATTATTTGATCACCCAGGATACCGCTTCTTGTAGTTCTTCAGCGGCACATCTGGCTCGCCATCGCTTTTAATTTCTTGTCGGGTTCTTATAGCGGCTCGATCGAACGCCATCCCGGATCTTGTCAAGCGACCAGGCCACCTTCCGTGAGCACGGACAATCTATCTTCCATCTTTGGATCTTTCAGCTTAGCCAGGTTTCCCGGGCGCGCCGCTGCAATTCGCGAATCCGCCGAAGCCTAACCAGCATTGATCGGATGGCCTAGGCTGTCGATGTCGATGACCAGCGGTGCGTGATCCGAGGGCAACGGTTTTCCCTTTCGCGTCTCGCGGTCGATTTCGGCCCAGACGTTGAGAAGGCGGAGCGGCAGGTCGCGGGGACTGGATCGCTAGAACCTATCTCAAAATTGTTTCAGGAGCATCGTGATGCAGGCGATCTGCACAAACCCGAGGAAGTTGGTCGCGTCATACTCCCAACGAATCAGTACGCGTCGTTTCCATTGCAGCCAGGCAAAGAAGCGTTCGACAAGCCAGCGGCGTTGGTACCGCCGCAAGTGACGCCCATCCTGGGTCTTGAGTTTGCGGGTGGAACGGTGTGGGGCGATCAGATTGTCCCCATCGTGTTTGATGGTCGTCATCGAGTCCATCGCTGTCATACGCGCGATCACCGATGAGATGCTCCGGCTTGGCCTCCAGCATGGAGAAGTCGAAACTGAGTTGGACCCACGTGATTTCATGATGATTGGCCGCATGCGTACTCACGGAGAGCGGGAGTCCCTGTCGATCCACAATCGCGAGGATCTTCACGCCTTTCCCACGTTGCGTGAGTCCGACCGCCTCGCCGCCACCCTTCGCCGCGGCACATGTCGCATCAATGACACTCTCCCGCGCGTCGATGGTCCCTTCGTCGCGCAGCGTATTCGCCAGCTGCGTGAGGACCTCACGCAGCACCTCGCATTGGCACCACTGTTGGAACCGACGAGGAACGGTTTTGTAATTCGGATAGCACGGCGGCAGGAAGTGCCACTGCGCACCCGTGTTCAGAATCCAGAGCACGGCTTCCAACACGCCCGTGTGGGGATCGGCTTGCGACCGGGGCGACCGTCCGGGATGTGTTCCTCAGGAAAATGTTCCCGCATGCGCTCCCATTGGTCATCGCGCAGACGACGCATGATCGGACTTATAGGGAAAGATGTTCGGGCCGTCAACTATTTTGAGATAGGTTCTAGCTTGAGATGCTGTAACCCTTGTGCTACAGTTTAACTCAGTTAAACCGTAAGGGGAGATGGATTATGGCTCGAAAGACGGCAGTGCTTGGATTCTCTGTCAGTCCGGCGCTCGCTAAAGAGTATGAACGTCTCGCAGAGCGTGAGGGGACGACGAAGAGCGACCTCTTTCGTCGTATGGTTGAAACGTATAAGGCGGAACGGGCCGAACAGGAATTTTTTGCACTTCAGCGGAAGATGGGGCACCGGGCTCGCAAGGCCGGTGTGTTGACCGAGGAGGACGTGGAGCGAATTGTGTTTGAGAATCGCTGATGAAAGCGGTCTTCGACACGAACGTGTTCGTGTCAGCGTTTATCTTTCCGGGCAGTCAAGGGGAACAAGCGTTTCTTCTGGCTCAACGTCGAAAGGTTGAGTTATACACTTCCCTCTCAATTCTTACCGAGACTGCGAGGGTTCTCCGCGAGAAGTTCGATCAATCAGAACAAGACATTACTGCAGCATTAAAGATGATCAGTAGGGTGGCAACGATTGTGCGGCCAGTGCGCAAGATCAGCATACTGGAAGATGTGCCTGATAACCGCATCCTTGAATGTGCGGTGACTGCGGACGCTGATCTCGTCGTGACAGGTGACTCTCATCTCATAAAACTCAAAGAGTTTGATGGAATACCAATCGTGCGTCTTGCCGATTTTCTTCGAACGATCCCTTTATAGAGGAATTGAGTAGTAGTCGATGAGCCATGAGAACTGAGCTTCTGTGGGGAATCTAAGTAGCATGAGTACATTGAAGCTGAGGCTGCCGAGATAAAAATCTCACTGTGACTCATCGCTGCTTTCGCACGCGCGCCGCGATGCGCGATTCCGCCGAAGCCCAGCCGGCATCGAACGGATGACCGGGGCTGTCGAGGTCGATGACCAGCGGTGCGTGATTCGAGGTATCGATTTTCCCTTCCGCGCCTCCCGATCAATCTCGGCTCAGACAACGAGGTGTTGTAATGAGGTTGTCACCAATAGATGGTCGATGCGCATGCCGAAGTTTTTGCGGCGTCGTCTGTCATCGAGCAGGTGAAGGACTCCATTAGTTTGTGATACAAAATCAACGACTGTGCCGTTCTGGAGGACATTCGGATGAACCTGTACGACATCGACCTTGTCACCATCGACGGCAAGCCGCAGAAGATGGACCTCTACCGCGGCAAGACGCTGCTCATTGTCAACGTCGCGAGCGAGTGCGGCTTCACGCCGCAGTATGCCGGGCTGCAAACGCTCTACGACAAATTCAAAGATCGGGGATTTGTGGTGCTCGGGTTTCCCTGTAATCAGTTCGGGCATCAGGAGCCGCATGGCGAAGCGGAGATCGAGCAGTTTTGTGCCAGGAACTACAGCATCACCTTCCCGATGTTCGCCAAGATCGACGTGAACGGTGGAAATGCGCACCCTCTCTACCAATACCTCAAGTCGGAGAAGCCAGGGATTCTTGGGACGGAGGCGATCAAATGGAACTTCACCAAGTTCCTCGTCGGCTCCGACGGCACGGTACTCAAGCGCTATGCACCGAGCGACAAGCCGGAGACAATCGAGGCCGACCTGACAGCGGAGCTGTAGGCGCCTGAGGAATGTTGGGTCGGCAACTGTCATGAGTGCTCACTGACCATGCCGACAGGAAGTTTGCTAGTCACCGCTGTCCTTGCCAATGGTGAGCGGGATTCGCGCGCACACCGTCAATGCCAGCCTCTTCACCTGCTCGGCTGACACAGCGCCTTGCCGATTTTCTTCGAACGATCCCTTTATAGAAGAATCGAGTAACAGTCGAGGACCCATTTAGAAATGGGAGAGCTCAAGTGGCATGAGTACATTGAGTAATGGAGCAAGAAATTAGTGCCGATCACTTGGTGAAGCTGAGGCTGCCGGGATCAAAGCCTCGCCGTGGCTCATCATTGCTTCCGCTGGCGCGTGGCAATTCGCGAATCCGCCGAAGTCCAACCGGCATCGAACGGATGGCCGGGGCTGTCGATGTCGATGACCACCGGTGCATGATCCGAGGGTAACGGTTTTCCCTTCCGCGCCTCGCGGTCGATTTCCGCCCAGACAACGCGGTGTCTTAATGAGGGTGTCACCAATAGATGGTCGATCCGCATGCCGATATTTTTGTGGAAATTGCCGGCGCGGTAATCCCACCATGTGTACCGCCCCGGCTCAGGGTGATGCAATCGGTACGCATCGACGAATCCTGCGCTCGACAGCCGCGCAAACGCCTGCCGCTCGCGCTCCGATACGTGCGTACCGCCATGACAGGCCTGGGGGTCCCACACATCAATATCGTGGGGCGCCACATTGAAATCACCACCGATGACGGCAGAGGTACCTGGAGCGACGACCTCATTGATCCAGCGAACCAGCTTGTCGAACCATACGAGCTTCGCTTCATAAAACGGCGAACCCACGAGCCGGCCGTTCGGCGCGTACACACAGATGGTGCGTATGCCGTCGCATTCGGCACTGACCATCCGCGCCTCGGCCAGCGGTTCATCATCGCCGGTATCGGACGTCCGCGCCGGCCGTAACGGCTCTCCAAAATTCGTGATCACGCCGCCGATGCCGCATCGACTCGCGATTGCGACTCCGTTCCATCGACCTTCACCATGGTGCACGAGTTCGTATCCGACTTGCTTGAATGTGGTAACAGGCGCGTCTGCGTCCACCAACTTCGTTTCCTGCATCAGGAGCACGTCCGGCTTCGCCCGATCCAGCCACCACATGATCTTTTCCAGGCGAGCCTTCAGCGAATTGACATTCCAGGTGGCGATCCGCATGTCTAAAGATTATCCCATCTGGACTGAGTCTTGTGGCCGTAATCACTTCGCATCATGGAAAATCACGCCGAGAGTAAAGCGCGAACCGGAGCGAACCGTGCTCACGCCGTGCCGCATGTTGACTCGGGAATAGCCTCGGCTTCCTTGCATGGGACGGTGCCGCGTCGCAAAGATCACGAGTTCACCCTGCCGGGGTGTCAAGACCTCACCGCGTGATTGTGTCCGCGGTCGCTGTTCCACGAGCAGAAACTCACCACCGGAGAAATCGCGGTCAGGACGACTGAGGAAGGCGGTGAGCTGCAGCGGGAAGGCGACCGCTCCATAGATATCCTGATGAAGGCAGTTATAATCTCCAGCACCGTAACGAAGTAACAACGGGGTGGGTTTGGTCTGTCCGTTTCGCCGACAGAAGGCGAGCAATTCATCATGGTTCAGCGGAAAATGATCCGGCTGACCCAATGTTTTTGCCCATGCGTTTGCGATCACCGCAAGCCGGGAATAGATTTGTTCGCGCAGCGTTTGGACCAGCAGTGGTAATGGATAGGTGAAGTATTTGTACTCTCCTTCGCCGAACCGAAAGTGCTTCATGTCGATACGGCTTCGAAACAATTGGTCCTTACTGTACAGGGCGACGAGAGCATCGCACTCTTCGGCCATAAGCAAGGGATCAGTCTTGGCATAACCCCGTTGCCATAACGATGCTTCAATCGCTTTCCAGTCTAGCCGGGCCAATCTGTCTTGGATAGTCAATGTTCGTCCTGGATTCCGTATTCCTGGTCGGACACTTCTTAGCGATGGATCACGCCACCAAATCAGCAAGAACGCCCCAAGAATCCAATCGTACATGACACAGAAGGGATGTACCAATGCGGCGTGTTGCCGTACGGGTCATGACGGTGATGGAAAAGATGTGAGCCCCTAAATGTGATTCCACAAGTTGCCCAAACTTGGTAGGAGGTCCGAATCTAGCAAGTTCTGTTCGGACATCCGCCAGGTAACAAGAAGAGCCGACGATCAAAAGATCATCGGGCTCTTAGCTTGTTGTCGTCTGGCAGCGCCTATATTTTGCAATGAAGAAAGCGAAAGGGTTTGTCCGCCGGCGTCAATTACGATAGGGAATAGCCAGCGGTTCACACGAAGTGTGGTATGGACCTTAACCCGCTGGTCCTAGACCTGCCGCTTCAGTCAATCAGGCTCGCTGTTATTAATACCTGGCAATGCCAAGCATCTTTGTGAGCAAAGCGATGACCGTGACGAGAATCCCCATGCCGATTACTCCATAGATGGCCAACTTTATGTGATCCATGTGAATCTCCTTGTCTTAGAGTTGATGAGATTCGTTCTTGCTCTCATACAAAAGTGTATCAAGAAGGGCGCCCAGTTGACAGAGACCTTAGCCACTGTTAGAGACGTAAGATTGTCCGTTTAGAAGGGCGATGGTCTGAATCCGCCGCTTGGGTATTCCCAATATCCGCTACCCGAGACAGGCTCATCATCCTGGTAAGCCTGCCTTGGTGAACTGATAATGGATCGAGCCATGGCCGCCTTCTTCCCGGCTATTTTTTCTTTCCGATTGTTTCTTGTAGAAGAGATTTCCATTCATCTCGGTTGACGGCCGGCATCGTCGTGATCTGGATGTGTCCCAGCGACGCATTCATCACTGCTGCTTTCATGGCGGTCTTGTTGTCCGGAAAGTCCCAGATCGCCACGACATCGTATTCACCGAGGCAATAGTAAGCCTGGACCAGCTTACCACCAAGCGCTTGGGCGTTCTTCTTGACCATTTCGGCGCGCTCGACGCCCTTGTCCTTCATGGTTTGAAGACCGTGCTGGCTGAACTTCACGAGACTCACATAGGTCGGCATGGCAATCCTCCTTGGTGGGATGGACACCTGTGGATTATTGAATGTCCAAAATCTTAGGCTCCTTTAGTGGGTCGAAACAAGAGTGAGTTTGCCGCTCATTCGATGGTGTCACGCAGATGGTGATTTCGACTACTGATCGGAGGGGGATGGTGTCGATTTTTCGAAGACCGTTCGACTACAAGGTAAGGGCTATCATTCGGGTCGTGCTTGATCATCCTAACCTAATAGTAGAAAGGAAAAATAATCGTGGGAACGAATGCCATTCGACTCCATCGTGTGTTTCGTGCAACACCAGAACGGATTTACCGGGCATTCCTTGACGCGGATGCCATGACGAAGTGGCTGCCGCCAAACGGATTTACCGGCAAGGTCCATCACATGGATGCCAGGGTCGGCGGCACCTTCAAGATGTCCTTTACCAATTTCACCACAGGCAAGGGGCACTCGTTCGGCGGCCAATATCTGGAACTCGTGCCCCATGAACGTCTTCGGTACACGGATAACTTCGATGATCCGAACCTGCCGGGAGAAATTCGCGTGACGGTCACGTTGAAAAAAGTCTCTTGTGGAACAGAAGTGAATATTGTGCAAGAAGGTGTGCCCGACGTCATTCCGGCCGAGGCGTGCTATCTTGGCTGGCAGGAATCGCTAACCCTTCTCGGGAAGCTCGTCGAAGCTGAGATCCAGGATTAGTACCCGGTTAGTATTCGGCGCCGTTCATCCGCGCGGCGCCGGCGCACTCAGTTCCTCCAGAAGAAACTCTCGAACTCTTTCGCGCGCGTCTCGCGAAGACTGTCCCGCCTCGCCGTGTTCTCTCCATGAACCGATCAATGTGCTGTGAGCCTTGACCGGCTTTCCTTCGACTTGATAGGCGCTCGCCGGGATTTCACCATTCATATAGCGATCGCCGAATTCGTCGCGCAGCGTGTCTTGTTTGGCTGGATCCGACATGCAATCTGTTTCGAATCTCAGTCCGTAGATTCTTGCAGCGCTCTTTCTCGCGTACTGCAGATCGTCGGACGAAAGGCCGAGAGACTTGTAGTCGGCATCCGTGTACCACCAGAAACGGAGGGGCAGAGCCGGTTGGGCCACCACCGCAGCAATGACCTGCGGACGGTCAAGCAGCGCTAACGGGAGCGGACCGGTCAGGCAGTTTCCGATGATGCCGATGTGCTGGTGAGGATGCCGTCCTCCAACCTTCTGCACCACGCCTCTCAGCCAGTTCACAATGGGAGGGCTTCCCTGAGAGGGAACGCCCCATTCGCCGCCGGGGAAAAACTCCATTGACCCCCGGAACCAATAGGCCGACAATCCCTTCGTTAGAGAAAACTTGCCCTTCTCACCGAAGAGCAGCGGCGCATACACAGTGAAGTCCTTCGAGAGCTCCTCGGCGTAGGCCAGTGTCCCCGGAGACAGCCCGGTCAATTCATGGAGCAGCAGCACCGGAGGCTTGTCGGTGCCGTCATTCAGGCAGAACACCGAATGGGTAATGCCTCCATGTGAGAATGGCTGATCGAAACACTCGACCCAATTTCGAGTAGGCGCACCTTCTTCTTTTGTATGCGGCGCGCACATCCCAAGCTGTGTTGCTCCACAGCCTGCCTGAAATAAGAGCAGCGCAGTGATGATGGTTGGAGAGAGAGCGCGGCACGGTGTATTCGTAGCGTGTTTCCGGCGCAATGTGCTGCGGCTTGTGTCATGCATGCTGTGAAGTAAATCAGCGGAAGATTGCCAGCGTCGGAGGATCGGCGCAAGACCCTTGTACGTTCAGCCGCACATTCCGCGATATGTCCATTTTGAAATGGACGTATGTGTGTGTTAGTCTCCGCTTCATGCTGGAGGACGATCTCTCAATTCCGCCGACGCCGGAATCTATCAGTCCCACCTGGCTCACGACGATGCTGCGCCGTGCCGGCGTGCTCGACCGAGCCATAGTCGTGGATATCAATGTGACGCCGATCGCCGGAGACAGTGGATTCGTAGGGCAAACAGCCCGCCTTCGAGTCGCGTACGATGCCCGTGAAGCCGGCGCTCCCGCTACCATCTTTGCCAAATTGTCCTCAGCGGATCCAGCCGTCAGGCAGCAACTCCGCAGAGTGGGAGTCTACGAAACCGAAGCCGGTTTTTATCGAGACCTGGCTCTGCGGCCGCTCTTCCCTATACGCGTGCCCCGTCCGTACCTGAGTCAGTATGATGAAGGCACAAGCGCAAGTATTCTGCTGCTGGAAGATCTCAGCACGGTGGAGTTTGGCGACAATCTCACTGGTTGTTCAGCAACGGACGCTCAGATTGCCGTGCGGCAGCTCGGACTCTTGCACGCGTACTTTTGGGAGTCTGCCTCCCTCAAAGAGCTGTCATGGTTGCGTGCGCTCACCGATGAGACTCAGGCGAGAGCTGGCATGTATCAGGCGATGTTGCCCCGATTCGAACAACGGTGCGCCGAGTTTCTGACGCCGAGTTTGCGGGAGGCTGCACGAAGATTTGCTTCGGTTATCCCTGAATACTCTCAACGGTGCTCACATGGTCCCCAGACGCTCACGCACGGCGACTTCCGAGCCGACAATTTGGCATTTGCCGGAAGGAGCGAGGGCCGAGGCGTGACCGTATTCGATTGGCAGGTGGTACGGCGCTCTCGTGGTCCGCGCGACCTGGCGTATTTTCTGTCAAGCTCGCTGTCGGTGGAGCAGCGCCGGACTGTGGAGGAATCGTTGCTGGGTTTGTACTATGAGACGCTGAAAGCCAATGGCGTGGAAGGGTATTCGACCAGAGACCTCCGTCGCGACATTCAAGCCGGGCTCGGTGCGCCGCTGACGACATGGGTTATTGCCGGCGGCATGCTCGACTTCTCCAGTGAACGCGGGACCGACTTGTTGAAGCGTGTGTGTGAGCGGCTTGGCGCGGTGCTGGACGATCATCGGTTTATGAGTTATCTCGATGAACTTGCCTGATGCCGCACCGGTTCAGTCAGCAACATGTCTCTGAAGAAACACGAAGTCTATTCCGCGGGCTACGATCCGCTGGTGTTGCAAGGACTGGCAAGACGAAGTGCGACTCGCGACGCTGCGTTCTTTGTGCCCCATCTCGAACCTGCCATGCACGTGTTGGACTGTGGATGCGGTCCAGGAGGGATCACGGTCACTCTTGCGGCATTGGTCCCGCAGGGACGAGTCGTGGGGGTTGATATTGAGGACCGCCAGCTCGATATGGGTCGCCGAGAGGCGCAGCAGCGGGGGATCGGCAACGTCGAGTTTCACCATGCCAGCCTGTATGCCCTTCCGTTCGAGAACGGAACCTTCGATGCCGTCTTGGCTCACGCCGTCCTGTATCATCTTGCCGAGCCGATGAAAGCCTTGCGAGAACTGTGGCGTGTCCTGAAGCCGGGAGGCGTGATTGGATTGCGCGATGCGGATTTCGACGGGGATGTCTATTACCCGGCCCATGAAGACGTCGATCGGTTTTGGAAGCTGACGAAACGGGTGATTGAGCACAATGGTGGAGATCCGCTGTTCGGGCGAAAACAGCGCCGGTTGTTGCGGGAAGCGGGATTTCGGAATATTACGGGCTCGGCGTCGTCCGATGCGTTTGGGACGCCGGAGATGACCGCCGGCTACAGCCGTTACTTCGGCGGTGTCTTTTTGAATCAGCACCGCGAGTTGATTCTGAACCAACAATGGGTAACAGACTGGGAGCTCACCGCTATGCAGAACGCGCTACTGGCCTGGGGGAGCAACCCTGATGCCTTCTATGCCCGCTGCCGTTGCGAAGCCGTGGGTTGGAAGTGAGCCTCCCTCTTCGCTGGTCCGCTTAGTTGCGGTCTCAGCCAGCACGTCCTTGGCATCGTAGAGGTCCGCAACCCCGACGGGCCTTTGGCCTTTGTACAGCGTCACCGTCATAGCCGTTCGACGTGAGAAGCCCAGCAGGTCGGTGCGCTGAGCCAGGTGAAAAAAGTCATAGCCCTCACGGAGCGTCAGCTCCGCACAGCGGCGCCGCAGATAGCGATCCAGCTGCTGTTGCGAGGTGAAGGGACTCGTTCGATATTCCACCCGATAGACGTTTTCTTTGAGCTGCGCAATCTCAGTCGTCCCCGCCTCGCCAAGCGGCGTATAGTGCGCGGTCGCGCAGCCGGCGAGAGACGTGGCCAGCATCACCACCGTCACACATCTCTTCCAAATCTTGGGCCACATAGAAGGGGGTCATCGTAGCGAGATCAGTCTATGAGATCAACAACAACCTCACTCTTTCGTCTTTGCTTCAGCGGGAGCCACGCGAATCCGGATGGAAACCGATGAATAAGGAAGGAAGTCACATGGGCATAGATGAGGAGATCCGTATCGATCAGTATTATCAGAAAGCCTCATTTTCAGTAGTGGCTTACACTTCCGCCACGTCGTCTAAGCTGCCGACGAGGCAACGACCCAGAGAGACGCCTTTGGTCCGGAAGGGTTTCTTGGGCCGCGCTGGCGGACCTAAGATCTCTTTGAGCCCTTGGCGCAGCGCATCGTTGACCACGGTTTTGAGGCTGGCTTTGCGGACCTTCTGTGCACGCTTCAACAGCGCGGCTACATCGTTGTCAAGGCTCAGAGTCGTTCGCATCCATCGATGCATAGATGAGCTGATGTCTTGATGTCAACAAGAATGACTGAGACGTATTGGAGGCGGAGAGTAAGAGGTGGTTACCTGTTTGGGTACAACCGAGGCGAATCCCGCCCGAACTCTTAAACAATGGTGGTCGTCCAACCCGACGGGGCTGGATTGAAAGGTAAGGTAAACGGCAGCAGGACAGGGATGGTGCGTCACCTCTAGAATCTTGCAGGAGATACAGGGCCGTCATGGCATACACTGACTCCAGTACATTATCTCGATAGCCTGCCACAATGAATGCACGAAACAAGACGCCTCGCAGGGACGGAGTGCCTTATTTTGGTCCGATCTGTGAGATGATATGTATAACTCACGATTTCATCTGACAGACAGGAAGTCCTCACCAGGTTAAGCCGCGAGCATTTTCTCCTTCGCGAGCAACACGCTATCCACAAAGGTTTGCCCCGGCGTTTTGCCGTAGCACCAGCGACCTTGATGAGGCCGCTGCTCGTTATACTCCTGCATCCACGCATCCAAGTCCGCCTGCAGTTCCTCTAGGGTACGATAGACCTTCTTGCGGAACGCCACGCGGTAGAACTCGTTCAACATCGTCTTGTGGAACCGTTCACAGATCCCATTGGTCTGGGGATGCCGCGTCTTGGTGCGTGTGTGATCGATATTTTCCACCGCGAGATACAGCTCATACTCATGGCGCTCCGGTGCCCCACAGTATTCGGTCCCACGATCGGTGAGGACCCGGTTCACAGGAATCTCGTGCCGCTCGAAGAACGGCAAGACACGATCATTCAGGAGCTCCGCAGCCGTGACGGGGGTCTTGCGGTCATACAGCTTCGCGAAGCCCACTTTACTGTAGGTGTCGATGAAGGTCTGTTGGTAGATCCGGCCTACGCCTTTCAAAGTGTCGACGTAGAAGGTGTCCTGAGCGCCACAGTAGCCGGGACATTCGCTCTCGAATTCCCCATGGGCTTCTTTGTCAGTGGTGGCCTTCTCTAACGCGACGACTTGGGTTTCCGTCAGGACGAGACCTTCTTGGGCCACCTTGGCCTCCAACGCCTTCAGCCGTTTTCGCATCGTCTCTAGGTCATGCCGCAGCCAGATACACCGAACCCCGGCCGGGGAGATGGTCAGGGCCTGTTTCCGCAGTTCATTGGCCACGCGAGTTTGCCCCCAGGCCGGTTGATCGAGTGCCATCTGGACAATGGCGTGTTCTACTGCCGGAGCCACACGATTCTTGAGGAGCGGTTTCTGTCGGGACATCTCTTGAAGAGCGGCCTCGCCGCCCGTCTCGTACAGCTCCTTAAAGCGGTAGAAGCTGTCGCGGCTATAGCCCATCAACCGACAAGCTTTGGACACATTGTCCAGTTGCTTGGCTAACTCAAGGACCCCCACTTTGGTCTTAATGATCTTCTGGTCCGTCGTCATCGTCCTCTTCCGTAAAGGGAAGGACTTTACCTGACTGTCAGATGAAGTTCTAGCTTCTACAGATGATACGGTGGGCCAGGAAATTCATAGTGGAGTGGGCGAGCCATGGTGCGTTCCAATGACTGCACAGTGCAAGATCTGCCCCCAAATTCAAAATTCTGATGGAAATGATAGTTATGGGATAATTCCTCGATTGCCATGGGATATACCACACCGCTAGCAATACCACCTTTCATGACCAGATCACAGAACCGATACTTCGGCGGCTTTGAGCAGTTTGTCATAGTGTCATAGATATCTCCTCCAAATGGTTTCATGTTCTGGTAATAGGATTAAAGAAGAGCCTGAACGTTGCTGTTAAACATCGATGGAGGTTCACTCTTCTCCTCGTGAACCAAGATAAGACAAGTTGCTTTGGTCGTTGACGATATCTCCCCTGCGAAAAGTAAAATGTGAAGATCACAGACATCCTTTCAATTCTGCGAGCTGCTGATCGGTGGAAAATTCACGCACCTTGGCTCGTTCCTGCTTGAGCTCGTACTGACTCTCCACGTCATCTTGAGTGGGAGTCGCTTCGAGCAGTTCACAGCAGCGTTCCATGGGGGTCTTGCCGCCTAAGGCGCTGTGAGGGCGATGCCAGTTATAAAAGAACTGCCATTCCTCAAGCAGCTCTGGTAACAATGGATCTTCCAGGTCTACCGTGGAGTAAAACTCCACCCAATCGGTTTGCTGGGAACGCTCAACCTTGCCGTTGAGATGGGGAGCTCGGGGTCGGTTGGGCCTGAACTTAATGCAGTACCGTTGCAGGGCCCCTTGAAACCCCATCCCGAGAAACTCTCCCCCACGATCTGTCTGAACTCGTTGGATCGGGAAGGGTAACTCCTCGATCATGCGCTGCTCCAGGAAGTGCACCGTGTTGGAGGCGGTACGCCGAGGGTACAAGCCCAGCACGCGCAGACGCGTGCAATCGTCAATCGCGGTGTACTGAAAGCGGCCGGTACTGATTTTCATAGTATCGATCTGCACGCGATCTCCGGGTAATGGACGGCTGTACCGTCGTGGACTCTCCGGTGGTCGCTTGCGAACCAACGGGGCTCGTGCATGGCTATGGAGGACTTTCCAGATCGTGGCGGTAGACAGACGAATCGCATGGTGCCGCAGCAATTCGGCTTGGATACGTTTGGGACCGAGCTTCCGCTCATCGCGCAACCCCAGAATGAGGTCTCGGTGGGTTTGATCGAGGACGCGTCGAGGTGAATGATATGGCCTACGACTCAGGCTAAGGAGTCCACCGTCCCCCTTCGCCAGGAATCGTTCCCACCACAGTCGTAAGGTGGGCCGACTGATCCCGCACCGTCGACAGACCAAGCCTGCATCCTTGGTTGCAGCATAGAGCTGAACCCAGATCCGTCGGCGTCGAAGCTCATCGTGATCACCACCCACGGAGCAGGACTATACCTCACTTCATTGAAAGGATGTGTGTGATCCCGACAAGTAAAAAGACACTCGATACCTCTTTTCTAGCTCCTTTGCATACCGGAAAAGACTTGCGCCTCTTTATCCTCCCCTCATAGCGTTTCAGCGCTGCGCCCCACTAGAGAGGTATGCCTCCTTGATGAGTGAGGATGTAAGGGCTCTTCTGCGCAATTCCTTCGCCTCGCTCAGATAGCTCTGGCTACCAACAATGACGGGATAGTAGTCATTAGGAGCAACTTTTACCCCAACCCAAGCGCTCAATGTCTTGTCTGTAGAATTTATCTTGTCAGCAAATTGTTGAGCAGCTTCCCTTTCCTTATAAGAACCGACTATGACCCAATATCTTTGAGGTTCCTTGCCGTATCCGAAAAATACTCCCACCCCTCTCCGAACCCTTTCCAACGTGCTTGCGTCCGTCGCAGTGTCAGGATTTTCAACTTTGCTAGATTCCACAGGAAGCTCCCGCACTTCCGCATACGCGCTAGTTACAATATCGAGTAAGCCTAGCTGGGCTTTGTCGCCTTTAATACCTCCAGCCCACGTAGTGATCATGGCAGGGGCAGCAACTGCCAGAGCGACCAGCTTCATGCGCTGTTGCTCATCTGAAATCCATGCGACAAAGCTTCCCAAGAACATGAGAATGGGAGTGAGGATTCCATAGCCCACTTTATATTCTAGTAACTGACTGTCTGTAAGATTCGCTGCTTGAGCTACTACATTGTGGTAATCCTGACCAAGAAACTTTACGAGCACAGCCGATAACCCTCCCAAGGCCCCCAGGAATGCTTTCTCTAGGTTGGACATATTCCCCTCCAAATAAAATTGATCTTTCCTCAATTCTGTAGGCACCAGGTTAAGCCATTCCTGCCCTCGCCTAGAACTTGGCTGGGGATTGATAGCCTAGCGGCAAGTGGTGCCGCTGATGATTGCAGATAGGGTAGGGTAAGGTATGCGCATCGTGACAAAGGGAGCGTTTCTGAACTTCAGATTCCATTGTTTCAAGAGGCAATAAAAGACTCCCGACCCCTTTATTTCCTTCTTTACTCTTCGCTCCCGGTAGTCGATGTACTTTCTTCAGGACCAACAATCAGATCCAAGAATTCTCTTTGACCTTGGAAAACCTTCAGGTCATCATCCTCTGAATCTTCCGGAGGGCTCAATAGGGTTTTCAGTCTCACTTTCCACTCCGGATTATCTTTAATCGCTTCTCGTATTGCTTCTAAGGCTTTAGTTTTTGCTAACTGGTAGTTCGGGGGATCCTTGCTCGCTTGCTGACCTCGCGCCGATGCGACATTCACCCACATTGCACCAGTGGGCTTCTTTCTCCGTAATTGCCGATACTCATCGGCAAACTCAATAGTTTCTTTGTAACCATCCGCCTGAACATATAGAGGATAATATGTAAGTGCTTCATAAACCTGCTGCACCAACTGATCAGAAGCATCTCGAGACAGACAATCCCTGGCGATTTTGGCTTCCTTCAGAGCCTGTGTCCAATCACGGCGCGAAGCGTGTACATGAGCTAACCGTATGTGATAAAGGGCATTACGGGGTTCAGTCCGTAGAAGAAAATTATAGGCGTCCGCTGCTTCCTCGAGTTGGCCAACCATTAACTTGGCTTTAGCCCATATGGGAATTTCAGAGACTTTCAACGAGTGCAATGGTGCTTTTGCAATCTTCTCTGCTGCCTCCAACTCTTTAGGGTTCAGAGTCGCATCGCTATCCTCTACAGACAGCTTGGCATCTTTAACGAGTTTTTCTTCTTTTTGATTAATACCGCGATCAGCGCGAGCAAATGCCCCGGCTAGGAACAACCTAGTCATGATATATCCACCGAGAAAACCTAAAACGGAAAAGTAAATAATAATACCACCGGCTAACGCTTGCGAGCTTGAATCACCGATGCCTGGACCGATGAACGTAGCAGCACGAACGAGATAATCGTCGATTCGTCTCAATTCTACGAGACCGAGGCCGACTATGATCTTGGTTAACCAATCAGATACCTGTTCAAGGTTGGTATTGACCTGATAAGAAGATTCGACGGGTTTTGCTTCTGAGCTTGTGGCTGCCTTATCCGGTTCGGTACCTCCTGGATTTTGAGGCGGCGCATTGTACTGGACCACTCGCGGAATTCCGAAAAGGAATCCAGCTAGGGTTCCTGCGGCAACACATGCCAATGCCCATAGAATCGCAAGGCATTTCCATCCAGAGCACCACCAGGCTATAAACAACCCACCAAAAAAGAATACCCCTAACGCCCATGTAGACAATGCTACATCGGCAGAAAGCTGCTGCTCATTTTTGTTATTGCTTTGCAGTTTCTTGCCTTTATCGTCGGAGAAGAAGTTAAGCCACCCTAATGACATGACTCTTTCTCTAATCGTTACCACCAATCACGTTCCATTCGGTAACGATCACCTTGCCGTCCAGGGCGTCTTCTACATGAGAGCGAATCGCTCCAGCTTGAATTCGGAGTTGCATTGCCTTATCTAAGCTTTCACGGGTCGAGTCTTTGGGAAAGACTTCACGGGTTGTGACAGTGGCTGGCATGCTGTCCTCCAATTTGATTTCATCTAAGTGCGGCTTCCCAGGCGCAAAGATTCTTGTCATCGTAATTACTTAATACAGCCATCATTTTCAGCATCTCCTTTGCAATCGCGGGATCGACCTTTTGATCTCTGTCAGCATCTGGGTTGGGAAATCTTGCATTTATAGGCGCCTGCACACTTGGAGCTATTTGGATAGGGGGATTCGTGGCAAGGTCTTGGGCTTTGCCAGGATCTAATTGTTCAATAGCCTGCAAGATACTTTTCATTCTCTCCTGCCTTGGTTTCTCCAGCATTTGTGATGACTGAGTTATTTCCCTTGCCACTTCGGGCTTCAGCTCGCCCTTGCTATCGCGGGCAAACATATATGCGGCGCCTTTTTGTTTCACTGCTTCTTTTCCCACAGCAAGACGTTGGTATATTCCTCCGGTATCGCCCCATGAAAAGATCCCCGCGTATCTGAGCTCCATCAACACGTCGGCCGTATCCTGAGCTCCGGAAACTTTCTTGTCGGCAGGATCATCTTGAGGGCGGTTAGTCGGAAGAATGGCAATCTCAGTTCGTTGATAACCGAGCTTAGCCTGCGGAGTTTGATTCGCCGGATTTTGCGAGATTTCAACACCAATGTTTGTTCCAGTCACGGCAATAACTCTGGTAGGAGGACTGCTGCATCCGTTTGAGAACATCAGAAACGTTAAAACTAATCCAGTCGTAAGTTTCATGTGTATCTGGCTCATTTGTCATTCTCCTCTTGCGCCAGTTTCAGAACCGCACTTTGAGTTTCCACAATAAAGGGCCTGCCGGGGAGGCTTGACACTTCAACACGAACATCCTGCACGCTATCAGGAACAGACACTACAATATTGGATGAGTATCCAAATCCGACTTTTAGACCGGGACGATCACTTATACTGAGGCCGAGAGATTGTGTGTTCGTTGTTAGCACTGCGCTCGGTTCATCTTTTACGGACACAAGTCCTATTCCAATGATGATGTGGTGGCTGGTTTCACCTTTGCCTTTCAAGCTTACGACACATCCTTGCACCGACAAGCACAACAATAGCCCTATCAAGCACCATCTCATCTTTATGCAACCGACATGCTTAGAGAGCATCTTCACGTTAGACGTCCAATAAAGAGCCGTACTTTTCTGGTCTGCTGTGCACTGCGATTCACTTCTATTTGAAAAAACTCCTAACCAAATTTGCCGACAATTAAAGCGCAGTTGCGTTTACTCTCTCACTCATCTGGGTGCCTAACGAAACAAGCTGATGGCTGCCGCATTTCAAAGGACATCCCTTGATACCCGCCCTACCAATTCGTCGGACAGCAAACGAGATGCCAGCATGGGCTTAGAACGCCAATTCCACTAGGTAATATGTATTATCAGAAATTTCAATGTCGTTCGTCTGTCTGGGCTACCCTTCATATAGAGGACTCCTCTCATGATCACAGTGCGATGTGTCGAAATGGATTCAAGAGATGAATCCAAATAGATTCAAAAAGAAAGGAGATAACGGGGTCTGGTCTTTCGATCCAACATTCCCCTGTCGCTGCCGTCAAAAAATGCAGTGCACATTTGGGATGCTTAGCGAGCGGGAGTCGGCAATATAGAGCAAGAGGGATGAGCCATATTAGGTCGGAAGCTTTTGTCTCATCGTGCTTATTGCTGTGAGAAAAAGCCAAAAGATGGGCAGCGTCAAGTCGTGCGATAACACCTCGCCGCCAGTGCTGAGCCCTCACGTGAGTGCATCTATTTACTGGTTTGTTGATTGATGAGTGCGATTGGTTTTTGGGGTGGGACAGGAGGAAATGATGATGAACCATTTCACCCTCCGATTCCGGCGCGGACAATAACAGTTCTGTCAAAACCCTTCCAACTCCTCGTTGGAATAAGGCTATTCGTAGCTCATTTGTAGATAGATATAGACCTACATCTAATAGAGTCGTTTGTATCTGTTCTCTGACATTGCCGACCAGAACGCTACTTCGATGTGTGCTCGGTCAGCAAAGAACGGGCCGCGATTAGCTATGTGGAAACGCGTGAATTCTGAGGAATTGTAATGTCCTCTATTCTGAAAAGGCCTTGCGAAGTGGATCTTTTTCGATTCAGGGTATCCGAATGGATTCAATGAAGCATGCTAGATCCTTTGTTTGGGACGCGGATACGATGCCCTTCTGAAATCTGACAGTGTTAGCCAGCGGGGAATTTGTGTGGCGGTAACGTTGCATCGAGCTGAGTATGATGAGTCCGCAACGCCCTCTGAGCTTGGGCAACGGTGCATGGTGCAAAGCTGATGCGGTCGCCGGGGGCCAGTTGCGCGGCGAGGGGAAGATCCGCTGAGATCACGACGGCGATCTTGGGATATCCACCAGTGGTTTGTCGGTCTGCCATCAGGAGAATCGGCTGCCCGTCCGGTGGGACTTGGAGGGCTCCCATCGTGGTGCAATCGGAGATGAATCGTATGGATCCTTTGGGAGCAATCTTTGGTCCAGTCAAGCGGTACCCCATGCGATCCGACTGAGGAGAGACCGTGTAGGTGGCTTCTGTCAACGTGGCGAGTGATTTTTTCAAAAGGAAGTCTTGTTGCGGACCAGGAATGATGCGAAGGGTTACGGACCGTTCGTAGCGAGGGAGTAGTCGGTCGGGAAGTCGCTTGCCGATCAAACGGTTTATGGATTTCTCTGGCTGCCCACCAGGCAAGATGTCTCCCGGTCTTAATGGCCGTCCTTGGAATCCACCGGTTTCGCTTGCACAATGGGTCGATCGACTGCCGAGAACCAGTGGAACGTCGATGCCGCCGGCGATGGAGAAGTATGCACGAGAACCGTCCCGCTTCGTGCCGAAGCTCAACCGGCTTCCACGTTGAATTGCGATGCTTTCCCATAGCGGGACGCTGCTGCCATTGATGGTTGGCGAGAGGTCGGCGCCTGTCATAGCGATGACAGTGTCTTGTTCGAACTGAAGTTCAGGACCTTTCAGGGTAAGTTCGAGCACCGCCGCTTCGTCGGAGTTCCCTACCAATCGATTCGCAACAATGGCGGAGAAGCGGTCCATCGCGCCGGCAACAGGAACTCCATATTGTTGATAGCCGTGTCGTCCGAGGTCTTGCACCGTGGTGAGCCACCCGCCTTTGACCACGATGATGCGGGTCGGTTGTCGATTCATCTCGCGATGTATACCGGGGCAATGCCTATACCCGCTGATTCAATCTCGTTTCGGACGAGCCGGACGAATTCAACGGCCTGCGGTGTGTCGGCATGGATGCACAGACTGTCTGCCTGTAGATCGACCCGCCGCTCCTCGATGCTCGTCACGTACCCGTTCAGGATCTCGTGCAGTTGCCTGCGAACTTGTTGTTCGGTCTTCAGAACAGCATCCGGTCGGGAACGTGGAACTAATGTCCCATCAGACCGGTACGCTCGGTCTCCAAAGGCTTCTTGAACCACGGTCAAACCGGCGTTCTTTCCGCTCTCAACTAAGACTGATCCCGCAAGGGCGAAGAGGAGGAGGTGTCGGTTGAACGATGCGACGGCTCGTGCGACGGCATCAGCCACGGTCTGATCTCTTGCCGCCAAGTTATAGAGTGCGCCATGAAGTTTCACCCGGGTCAACGTCAGGTGATCCGATGCCAGCACGTCGGCCAGTGTTTTCACTTGCATGGTCACTAACGATTCGATCTCTGATGGGGAGGCATGGCGGTCGTGACGTCCAAAATCGTGTGTATCCGGAAAACTCGGATGTGCGCCGATTGCGGTGCCATGTTGCGCGGCCAGTCTCGCGGTCCGGCGCATGAGATCGGGATTGCCGGCGTGCCCGCCGCACGCGATATTCACCGAAGTGATTAGCGGCATGAGTTTGGCTTCGAGTGCCAGGAACTCTTCGCCATCGTACTCACCCATGTCGCTGTTCAAATCAATGGTCGTCATGCTTGTGTCTCGCGGCTCAGACGATCGAACTCGTTCCGGTCGATGGGTCTGAATTGGACCAGGTCGCCCGGCTTCAGTAAGAAGGGAATCGCTCCGGTCTTGCGATAGATGGGAATCGGAGTTCGGCCGATCAGTCGCCAACCTCCTGGAGTGGTGCCGGGATAAATGCCGGTTTGGCGGTCGGCAATGCCGACGGATCCGGCTGGGACCTTCGTGCGAGGAGTCGAGCGGCGAGGCATGGCCAAACGTTCAGGGATCGGACCCAAATAGGGAAAGCCGGGACTGAACCCGAGCATATAGACGCGATAGGACATCGATGTGTGCAATGCGATCGCATCCCCCGGTCGCAGACCTGCGAATGCTGAGACCTCCTCCAAGTCAGGTCCCCATTCGCCGCCATACAAGACGGGAATCTCATGGATGGTGCCGTTCGATTCGCTTCCGTGTGGCCCCGGTCGAGGTAGCCCGCGTAGTTTCTTGGTCAGTACAGGCAAACTCCACCGAAGCGGATCGAAAAAAACGGTGACTGATCGGTACGTGGGCACGATATCCAGGATGCCGAGCCACCCTTGATCGTCGACTATTTTCGCAAATGAGATGGCGCGTGCGTTGATCTGGGGATCGATCTCGTTGCCGAATTCGATTGTGATTGCCGAGTCGCCAAGCGACACGATGCGGAACATTCTTTTAGACGTGCGGCACGGACATCTTTCAGGATCTGACAGAGGCATGGGTTACCGCAAAGACGGCATGGGGGCTCACGTGCCTGCCGTTAACGAGGTTTGACTGTTGCCAGAATTGATTGTGCCGCGGCAATGCCGGAAAGCGCCGCCCCTTCCATGAATCCCTGCCATTCATAGAACGAGTTCGTGTGCTCGCCGGCAAAAAACAAATTGCCCGCCGGGACACCTTCGAAACCGGCCATCGTCGTAAATTGACCGGGACGGTAGCAAGTGTAACTGCCTTTCATGAGTGGATTGGACGGCCAATGTTCGCGATGTGCGAGGTACTGTCCCTGCACCAGGGTCGCAGAGCCGAGCGCCCCATGGTAGACAAGATTCAAGTCTTGCAAGAATTGCAGGGTTTCTGTCTGGATCGCAGTGAGATCCAATCGGGCACCTCGCCGTCCGCTCGAATAGTCGGTGAGAATTCCCCGCGTCTCCGATCCCAAGGTCGGATTCGTTTCCCATGTTGTTTGATGATTCGTGAGATTGGAATAAGACTTGCCATTCCCTCCGAGCGTACGCCAGGGGCGATTTGAGAAGCCGATCATCATTTTAGCGTTCGTTCCGTATCCCAGTTCTTGAATCGTGGCGCGTTGCGCGGGAGGAAGTCCGAGGCCGGCATCCAGATCCACGTGGCGGAGCGTGGAGAATGGGATGGCCAGTACGGCGACATCGTGCGCGAAGATCACGGGGCGGGAGCCCTGTTGAAAGGTCAGCTCGATTCGCCCGTCGCTCAGGCGACGGACTCGCACGAGCAGGCTGTCATAGGCGATTTGCCCGGAGAGTTCACTGGTTAATCCTTCGACGATCCGATCATTACCGTCCGGCAGATGGTATCGTTCGTCGCTGGTACCGAACGGCCTGAACGTCGAGCGACGGTCGGCGGGAATGAAGAGGAGGAAGTTCAGACAGCTCTGTTCGGCGGCCGCCAGCCCATATTCGGCCTCATAAGCGGCAATGATAGCGGCCTTGGCGAGTGGCCCAGCCGGGATGCCGGCTCCGTTGTGCCCTTCTAGATAGGCCAGCAGATTCGTACGGTCCAGAGCCACATCGTTCGGTGTATGAGCGGTGGCTGTGACTTCTCGCGATAAGCGGTTCAGGTCAATTCGCATCACCGAAACGAAATCGCGAAACTCCGTCACGACCGCCGCTTCTGAATACCGTTGTCCAAAGAAGTGGTAGAAGACTTCTCCCGGCTCTTTATTCAACTCTTCGAGGCGAAGGCGGAATCGTTTGGCATAGCCCAACATGGTCTTATGGAGATTGTCGATGAATTCGCCGCCTCGCTCTGCGACCTGACCAGGAAAGAAACCTCGTAACGACCAGCAGCGGCCGCCCGCTCGAGCAGCCGCTTCGTAGACAGAGGCTCGGATGCCGCGGCTCTTGAGTGTATCGGCGCAAGCCAATCCGGCGAGCCCTGCACCGACGATGCCGACTGAGAGTGAGGAAGACGACGGTTTGGCCGCAGCAGCTCGCAGCGGAAGCCCGGCCATCGTACCTAGGACAAGCGCTGCGCCGGTTGCCCCTGTACTGATCAAAAAGTGGCGTCGCGACATCGAGTAAGACGTCCGGTTTGAAGCCAACTCTTGAATTGCTCCAAGGGCGTCAGGGACAGAACAGTTTCGGTGTTCGGCCAACAATGCGGCTCTCATCAAACGGACCAATGAACAGAATGAAGCGGTTCGAGCCATCAGAAAATCCTCCCTGTCGGTCAGGGGCGGTATCTTACAGAAGGATGAGGCAAGCGAAAAGAGGTTGGCATACGAGCGGCGAGATAAGCCAACGGCCTAAAGCTATTGTGGAAGGATAAAAAAGGATCGGCCGGAAAACGATCGGTGCGAGGGAGCCTCAGCTCCCTCGCTCACTTTCAATCAGAACGGGCCGCGATGAGCTGAGCCGGTGCGAGAAATCGGGTAGGACCATGGTCGATTGTTGCAGTTCATCGACCACCGGATGGGAGCCCATATCGATCGAACCCTTGAAGAATGCGCCTTCTTCCATTGAAAACGAAGGGGAGGAAATATCTCCGAGCAGGACCGCCGGCTTGAGCAACTGAATCTTGCCGCTGGCACTCACGTTGCCATGGATCTTCCCTCTGCTCACAATAGTCTCGGCGACGATCGAGCCTCGGACGACCGCATTTTCGCCGATGACCAACATTCCTTTGGCGTGGATTTCTCCTTCAAAGGCGCTATCGAGTTGAACGGTGCTGTGAAAATGGACGATGCCCTTGAATGTGACATCCTTCCCCAACACGGTAAAGTTTCCGTTCTCTGACTCCATCTCGCCTCGCTTTTTGTCCCACATGATGATCCTCTTTCGGAATGGTTTCAAGAAAAATAAGGACCCACCATACAGGAGTCAGAAGAAAGAATCAAAGGCTGATTTTTGGAACGGGCTTGATTGGAGAGGAACACTACTTCTTGGTAGAGGGCGAATCCTGAGTGTGAGTCTTTGCCGACTTATTTCCTGTGATGGACTTGACGGTCTTACCGATCGCCGGTCCGATCTTGGGGATCTCTTTTTCGACGTTCTGCGCGGCACTCCGTAATCCACGTGCAAGATCTTCTACGGTCAAGCCTTTGTGACTATCCGATTGCTGGGTTGGGGGACCTGCAAACACGCTTCCCGCTAAAAGAAGAATATTGAGGACGCCGGACATGCATCCCATTGCCCATTGTCGGTGCATACGGAAACTATAGCATAGAAGAGGACGGTTCCCCGATCTCCTCCACGGATGGAGTATTCAGTGGAGATCGCGTATGATCCGACCGTTTCACAACCGGCATTTACAGGGAGCCAGTTACGATGGATTTCGATACCTCATCTCGGTGGTTGGTCATTGTTGGGTGCATCTGTGCCGGACTCGGCGTGGCGGCCGGCGCGTTCGGAGCTCATATGCTTAAAGGCACACTGGATCAGCCGATGTTGGCAGTCTACGACACGGCGACCCGCTATCAGATGTATCACGCCTTCGGCATGGTCTTGAGCGGGTTTGCGGTGCGTATCGTCCGGGATGCAGGAGCGGCCAAAGCCGGATGGATGTTTTTGGCTGGAATCTTCTTATTCTCGGGGAGTCTCTATGGGGTTTCGTTGTTGGGAGTGCGCTGGCTTGGCGCGGTGACGCCGGTCGGAGGAGCGTTGTTCATTTTGGGATGGGCGGTACTGGCTTGGCGCGCGTGGCGTTGGGCAGGCTGTTGAAAGCCACTAACATAAATTCTAACCATTCTCTTAGGGTTTGCAGGCTGCCAGACGCTTCCCGCTAATCGCCCCCCATCCTCCCATGCTATTTGCAAATGATCCTTCGATCTTCGTATTGTCCTTCATGAACAGTAAACTGTCTTCTTGGATGTGCCCATTGTGCTCCCATCGCAGGTAAATGCTGTCGCCAAGAATGATCATTTCCGACGGTATGGGAGTATTGGCCGGCACCTGCCCCTCAGGAGGGAAGACCAGGGTGTTTTTCTGGTCTTCGTGGTGCTGGTGGTTATGAATGGTCCATTGCCAGGTTCCGCATAGGCGAGCGCGGCCTTTCGCCTGTCGGATACGTTCCTTCCAGCCATAGATGTCCCACCAAGCCGCGGTCGCCCGCTGACTGGCTTCAAATACCGTACGCTCGGCTGCCAACAGAAGCTCGGTATTTTGCTGATTGGCTGGTGTTTGAGATGTTCGAAGCGCCTGGTTCTCTTGTGCGAAGCGCAGCAGGTCAGAGAGAGAGGCCGTCCGGTCGTGGCCTCGCAGCCACTCTTGTCGTGCCGGAGAAAGTACGAGCGCGGGAGAAGATGGTTCTGCACCATGACGAATGGAATCGGCAAACTGCCAGGTGGCCAGCGCTGCCATCAGCTCATGGACGGACTGGGATAATTCCGCCAATCCCAGGTCTTTGACCATTTTACTCGGGAGTTTCTTGGCTCCCAATGCCCCCACGGCATCTTTGAACCCGAGTGCGGGCCCGACTTCCGTTGTGAACAGGTGCAGGGATTTCTCGTCGGAATCGATCGGAGCCAACTGGTCGGCCCGTTGACTCACCACGTCGGCCAGCAAGATAGGAGATACTTTTACTTCAGCCACGGCAAGAGACGGGGCGAACATCGAGAACATCACGACCAGAAGAAAGCCTATCGTGGCATGGCGATGGAGGTAGCGATCTGGGTTTCGACCGAAAGGCCTCACGACCGCGATCGGTGCGCGAGGTTGAGCGTGCACTGGAGAACGACTTTGGGTCATGTTCCTTGGAAGCAAGACTTCAAGAAGCTTGCGGTTCGCTCCCAGGCGAGGGCCGAACTGTCGGGATCGTAGGCATGCGGCTTCATATCATTACAGAAAGCGTGGAACGCCTCGGGGTAGAGATGAATCTCGACCCGCCTGGCATATTCGGCGGAGGCGCTGCGCAATTGCTCGGCGTCGTCCTGAGTGGCCCAGGTATCCTTTCCTGCTTGGTGATACAAGACAGGGGAAAAGAGGTCTTTCATCAGCTCCTTGGGAGTGACCATTTTACCGTAATAGGAAACGGCGGCGCGCAATCGCTTCCGATGACACGCGAAGCGCAGCGCATAGGATCCACCCATTCCATAGCCGACGACTCCATGAATGTTCTTCTTTACGAAAAGGCGGGTATTGAGGTATTCACAGCAGGAGTTGATATCCGTGATGACATGGGCATTGTTCTGACGTTCCAGCAGAGCGGCCGCTACATCATCATTGGCGGTCACCATGCCTCCCAACCGGCCGTAGAGATTCGGAATAATCACCGTATAGCCTTCACAAGCCAGTCGGGCGCCGAGATCTTTCATTTGTCCGGTCAGACCCCACCAATCATGCAACAAGACGAGGCCTGGATAGGTGCCAGGTTGTTGCGGCCAGAAGAGCAGACAATCGAGGTGGTGTTCCTTCGGCACTTTGCTCTTGAAGTAGGGGTCCACCATCTGATCTGTATAGGTGGGGAGCGGCACACCGCTTGGGAAGCGGGCTGTTCCCGTCCCGATCTGTTCTGATGTAAAGGGGGCGGTTTGTATCGTAGGCATGGTCAAAATGACTTATCCAAGCGGTTTTGGCGCAACATGAGCCTACTATATGAAGTCGCCTGCGGGAATGTCAAATGAGGCGCACGGCGCGATGAAGAAAGAGCGCCACGTTTGTGCGCGCCGGCGAG